>Ga0172382_10010900_pt1 | contig 12097 bp, 6 predicted proteins | sample Leawel138RmetaG_FD_122245 | JGI IMG/M metagenome (GOLD analysis project Ga0172382, IMG submission 122245) | Leachate microbial communities from a municipal landfill in Southern Ontario, Canada - Leachate well 138R metaG | ecosystem: Engineered > Solid waste > Landfill > Unclassified | place...
AGATCAACGCTCTTTCCGGCTTCCAACTGAGTGACAACACTATCTTTGCGGTAGAATGCCGTTTTTACGGAAAAACCTTCAGACATCTTTTCCGGATCATGATTCCACTCTTGCTGATAGACGGTAAAAAATACCGGCAACGTCCCGGTTTTTCGCACATCGACCGTTTCTGCGGCTTCAAATTCCGCCGTGATCGGAAACTCCTTATACTCTTTGCTGTTGATGATCAACCGTGTCTCAGAGAAAGTGCTGTCCATCGCCACCATATCGGGCATGATGGTCTCCATGATCCTTGAAGATTCATAGGTATTCTGCCAGAAGCCATTTTTGCGTATCTCGAAGAAATAGTTTCTTATCTTCTCCAACTCTTTGTCATACCCGCCCACTTCGCGCAAAATACGATATGCCACAAGCGTGTTATGCGTATTATTGATGTCGGGCAGCATAAAATGTCGCGGATATATCTCTTTCTCTTTCTCACCCCAGTAGATGGAACCCAGCATGGTTTCGGATGAGAGGTGCAAAAGGGAATCGATCGGGAAATAATCTTTTGCACCGGCTGTGTCAAGCTGCAATGCCATATACATACTCCTCAACCTGTTATTGACACTGTTATCCGGCAATGAGGACAGCAGCCGGGAATAGGACTGGTAATCGATTTTTGCATCCAGCTTCCTGAGCAATCCGAGCACATTCAGCAATTCCTGTTTTATGTAATAATCATCTCCGGCTTCTTCTACTGTCGACAGGCGACGATTCAATTCACGCAGAAGTGCATCGGTGGCATCCTGTTTGTTGAAATCGACAGTAAACCCATCTGCTTCAGCATCGAGCAATGCTTCCACAATTTGTTTGGAGATCCACAATTCAGTCTTGTCCTGGTTCCACCATCCCCACAAATTGTCGCGGTTCCTGTTTCTCTCCAGTCGCCGGATAAGGCTCCTAATCTTATGATCCTCCTTGAACTCTCTGTCGAACATCGGGAGAATATGTTTTTTCAATAAAAGTGCTTTTATCTTGGACGCCACTTGCTCGTTACATAGATAGGGATAACGGTCGATTCTCTCAATTTCGTCCAAAAATGACTGCATGGCGGAGGAGTGTGCGTGGACCGTCACCTTGCCCAGGGCCGGATTAGTCTGGAAGCGACGGCTGACGGTATCTCCCAACAGGGCAAATTCTCCATGGGATTCCAATATTCCGGGCCGGAACACCGGAATGCTTCGCCGTTCTCCGTCAAAATAGCCATTCTCCATCGTCATTGAATAGGTAATAGTGATACTGTCAGGCTTAGTGGCTGATAAGGGGATTGTATCTATAAATGATTTCAGCAAAGTGATGGACTTCTCAGATTTATTTTCCTTCCATTCGATGGCTCTCCGGATCGTTACCGTATCATCTAAATGATTGGTCAACCGGCCGATCACATTCAGGCTATCATCCAGGATAGCGAACTGAGGCAAGGAGAGTTGCGCATTAAGCGGCTTGAATGATTTTATGTTCAACTGCGCCTTATCGGTCTGTTTTCGTCCCCCCACAGCAATAAAGTTGGCATTCCAACTGGTAATATCATCTGGATAAGTGATCTCGAAAGAAACGGCACCGTCACTTCCGGTGGAGAGGCGCGGTTTCCAGAAGGCATCATCATGAAAGTTCGTCCTGAGAGCATTTGCACTGCTCCATCCTTCCGGGAAAGCACTCTCTCTCTTCAACGAAGTGGGAATCGCACCATCTTTCGTCCCTACAGAGATTATTTCATTGGCAGCACGCGATCCGTAAATAGAAGCATCAATCCCTGCCACCCTGCCCGCAATTGCCGTGGTGAGATCACCTGGGGAGGCCTCCAATTCTGACGGGTTGACAGTAGTGATGGAGCCGACAACACTCACCTTTCTTTGCGTTCCAAACCCAACCACGACCACCTCATCCAGCATCTCAAAATCCTCTTCCAAGGTTATCTGATAATCATAACCGGAGATAATCTTCGTGGTAAAAGGCTGAAAACCAATATAAGATACGATCAGGTTGCCTGAACCCCGGTCGGTCAATTTAAATTTACCGTCGATATCGGTAACTGTCCCTGTATTCGTTCCTTCTATCGTCACGGTAGCGCCAATCAAAGGATCCCCACTTGTATCGATCACAGTTCCTGTAATTATCTTGCCAGCATGATTGGAGGCACTGAATGCGCTTACCACTTGACTCCGGGTCCCCTCATCTTTATCCGGTATATCTTTCGGCCGGTAAACATGCAGGTGGGAGTACAATCGGTCAAGAATAATTCGACTCATGTCATCGGCGGGAAGGGGTCTGATCGAATCGATTTTCAGCCAATTCTCTCCTTTCGTCCAGAGTGTGATCGGCACGGAATATCGGGTTGAATCTCTGAAGATCAGGTCAATTTGCCAATTACCTTCCGGAAGCTTAGTGAAATGGCGGGTAGCACCGTAATAGATATACCATGTGTTATTATTGTCCTCCAAGGATGTGAAGTGAATTATCAGAGGAGTGGCAATAATCTCTTTGCCAGCAAAATTTCCGATCTCCAACCTGAGCCGGCACTCGTCATCTTTATCCTTCACGGCAACGGTATTCCATCCCGGAAGCTTCACATTGAGCTGTTTATCGAGGTTACTATTGGAACTACGGTCCGTCACATTGGATGTCATCAATCCGTTCTTGCGTTGCAAACGGTCTAACAATCCGGCATGGAACATTTTCCTTATGCTATCGGCAGTAAGCGTGTTTTGAGAAAATGAGAGCTTCGGAGTAAAAGGTCTTATTTTCGACGAGAAGGGAATCTGCTCCCATTTAGTCTGTTTCAATTGGTTCTTCCATATTCCATAACGATAACCTCCCTCGATGGTAAAACTATTCACAAACATTGTATCGACATACAATGTGGCAGTATTTTTACCGCCTGTGGCAAATCCCCTGTAAGGGAACGGACCCGACAAAATGGATTCCGTGACATAGGAGCGGGTAGTATAATTGTAGCGTCGTGGTACCGAATGATTCAACCAATAATAGACACCTCCCGCATCGATGATCGCTGGCGTATATACCGGGTTGTCACCGGAAAAGTTTGCTGTGCCGGCCGTATTATCGACCGTGATCATATAATCTTTAAGCAGCCCCATTTCCCGGTCATCCAACACACCTCTCTTTTTCCGGTCATATTTTTTCACGGCCACCTGTAAAGGGCGTCCATCCGTTTTCCCACCGATATCGGCCAACACTGCCGACCTCTCACCATTCACCGAAATTATCGTCTTCATCCCTTCCCTCACAAGCACATTCTCCATCGTTATTTCCCGGTCATAAGTGCGGAATGTTAACGTGTGGTATCCGGGCGTTATCGGGAAACTATACACATCCAGTTGTTTGGCTTGATAGAAATAATGCGGTTGCGCATCAATCCAGAGGATATGCACTCCTTGGGGCTCCCCGTCAATCAGCACATAAGGAGCAATCTGCGTTACTTCTCCTGGTGCTTTTTCAGAATACGAGTAACAAATTTCAGGGTAGAGAAACTTGTAGTACTCGATCGAATCGAGTCCCATCCGATCTTTCCAGATCGACCATTCCATTTTGCCCGTGGCATTGCGTGGAGCCACTCCCGATATATCGTATCGCTTATTGTTGAAATTTTTACCTGCAACCGACTTCCCGAAAATCGCCACTTTGGGAGAATAAGCCCCAAATTTGGAAGTGACAGCATACGCCGTGATATCCGCATTCTTGACCGGCCGCCCCTTCTTATCCTTGACAAGCACATCCACTTTGGCGGTCTGTCCCGGATACACTGTCGTTGGAGTATTGACCTCCATCGAAAGATTCTTCTCTATAGAAGGCAAACTTCCGGTAATGCTCTTCGCCTCATCTCCCAACAAATAAGACAACTGCATAGCATATACCGACTTACCTTTATCCTTGTAAGTATAATCGAGTGCAGTAGTATATCCTTTGCCTATCATCTTCTTATCTTTCACGATAGTGTACCAAAAAGGAAACCCGGATGGGTTATCTATTATCAGTCTCACATTGCCCGCCTCCTTGAAAAAACGGTATTCCAAGATAGTCTCTTTGATATCGTTCACACAAAATTTTCCGGACGACGTGGCAGTCGTCACCTTGTAGTCATTGGCAATCCACTGCAGGGGCAACGAGTAAGGTAATCTCACCGAGTCCCGAAATAGCACTTCTGTTTCGGCATTATACGCGGTAATCGATGCTGCCACAGAGATGCTCTCCCCGTTGAGTAGCTCTTTGATGGTCAGTATTCCCTTCTTTACCGAAAAATCGATCTTCCGGTCACACCTATCCATGTAAATTGTTACGATCTCTTTATGCTTCTCGTTGCCTGCATCGAGAAAAGAACATTCCACATCATAATAGATGCCGGTAGCAGGGATAAACAAAGAGTCCGGCAATACAAATTCAGCCGAGGATTTGTCATCCATGTCAAACGAATGAATCCATATCTCATCAGGAACAAAAGCCCTGTCACCATAATACGCTCTGTCGCTACGCTTCGATGGCCGAACAGTTATATCCACCCGTCCGTCATATACCGGCATATCGTTTTCATCCTTGGCATTGAACAACAGTTTTACGGTATCACCCTTCACATATCTCTCCCGATCGGCTTTTGCATCAAACGAGATCCTTTCCAGCTGATACTCTTCATAACGGAATTCATCCCTAATATGATTGGCACTCCTACCCTTGGTTCTCAACTCAATATTATACCCGGCATCCAGTGGCAATTTGAGGCTTTCCGACAAGGCAAACTCCCATTCATACATTCCCGGACGGTAAGGCTTGATTGTGGTCAGTATAGTATCTATTCTTGCAGGATAACGGGAGACGAGTGCAACATCCGTTTCTTTATTATATGGCTTCCCGTTATGATGGATATAAGCTTTGAAACGAACTGTCTCTCCCGGCTTGTATTTCGGTTTACTGAAAACGACAAACCCATTGTATTTATTCGGAACATAAGCCATATCAGGATTGAATATCCTGTAAAAACCATTCTTTATCCTGTACTGGGCAGTCCTAAAGAAATTTCTCCGATAGCGATAGTGCTGCTCTTTCTCAAATTCGATATAATGCAGTACCCCGTTATTATTTACTTCCACTATCTTTTCATCACCTATTTTCCGGATATTATATGTTTTTGTAACTTCATCAAACTTCAACCGCTTCAGGCCCTGCTTCACCACGGCGTCAGGGATCACATTTCCCAATGTGTCGGAAAGAAAAAACATCACTGTTTCATCCTTCACAATACGATAATAAAAGTTATCTACCGTATGATCGCCATACTGCAATTCATTATTTACCACCCTCACCTCTATATAATTGCCTCTTGGCAAAGTTGGAATATCTTTGGCCTCCGCACACCGCAGCACAAGTGTGTGCAGCATCGACTCATCAAGATCCTTTCCTTTAAGGTACAGGTTACGCACATCTTGTCCGTTCAATTTATACACCAATAATTCGGAAGAAGAGCGGCGACTTTCGAGGAGTGATCTTGGTCCTGACGCGATCTGCCCAAAGGTAAAAATTGATGCCGAAACGAATAGTAGCGCAAAAGCGAACAATACCCTTTTCATACGATACGATCTAAGTATCTCCTAAAAGCTCGACAACCAGGAGGTCAGATTTTGAAGCATCTCCTTGTGGTATTTGAAATCGGATCTATAGCCCCAACCATGTCCTCCCGAAGGATAGATGTACAAAGAAGCGGGCACCTTATTTTCCTTTAGAGCCAAATAGTAGTGCACACCATTAGGTGTAGGAACCCCACTATCATCATCGGAGAAAACAATAAATGCCCTTGGCGTTTCTCTTGTCACCTGCTTTTCATTGGAATACAAATCTTCCAGTTCTTTGGAAGCATCTTCCCCCAATAGATTATTATGTGATCCCATATGCGTAAAACTCTTGTCCATAGTAATCACAGGATAAAAAAGAATTTGGAATGCGGGACGTAGTTCGGCCTTTATATGGGTAGCTACCGTAGAAGCCAGGTGCCCTCCGGCTGACGATCCCATGATACCTATATCGTCCGGATTGATTTTCCACTTCCCGGCCTTTTCTTTCATCACCCTGATCGCCTCTTCGGCATCAGAAAACGGCACCTCTTTCACCCCTTTGGGCATACGGTATTTCAATACGACATAAGCAATTCCCAGCTTATTGAAAAAGGGCGCCCAATCATACCCCTCGTGGTTATACGCCAAACCATGATAAGCTCCACCGGGACAAGCTATAATGGCACGTCCGGTGGCCAGCTCTTCCGATGGCAAGAACACCCGTATAGAGGGTTTATAGTTGTGCGTCTCATCATCAAAAGGCAAATAATCTACACCATTCGTATTGGGTAATCCGTTTGGCCATAGGTCGACATCAAACGCCGTAGGGGTGTTTTGTGCAAATACCGTTTCACTCATAAGCAAGGAGCATAAGATTGCTGCAAAGAAGATTATATTTCTCATAAAGATTATTTTTTGTCTGTTTTTTCTGTAAGATACATCTTATTCGAAAGTATTTTTCACAAAGTTATGAAAATTGTTGAACATCTATTCAAATTGTATGGGCATTACAAAATGAAATGGCAGTAATTGGGTATTTCTGAAAATGAATGGATCATTAAAAAAAGAGCTTCGAAAGGAGAAAAAGAATTCGCCAAGCTGGAAACTAAAATCAGACGCCATTAATCACGACACAGAAGCACAAAAGCCATCCCGAAAGATGGCTTTTGCTATGTAGTATTGTATCAAGAAAATTATTATCTGATCTTCTTGTAACCGTACACGGCGCGGTCGCCCAACTCCTCTTCAATACGGAGTAATTGGTTGTATTTGGCCATACGGTCTGAGCGGCTCAACGAACCGGTTTTGATCTGTCCGGCGTTGGTTGCCACAGAAATATCAGCGATAGTCGCATCTTCAGTTTCACCTGAGCGATGTGAAGTCACGCTGGTATATCCGTTTCTGTGTGCCATTTCAATGGCGTTCAGCGTTTCGGTAAGCGTTCCGATCTGGTTCACCTTGATCAGGATAGAGTTTCCGCAGCCCTCTTTGATACCTCTTTCAAGGAATTCAACATTGGTTACGAACAGGTCGTCACCCACCAATTGACATCTGCTACCAATCTTATCGGTCAGTAATTTCCACCCTTCCCAATCGTTCTCACTCATACCGTCTTCGATTGAGTCGATAGGATATTTGGTGATCAGTTCTTCCAGATAAGCAACCTGCTCTTCACGTGAACGTTTTTTACCGTTCGGGCCTTCAAATTTGGAATAGTCATATACGCCATCTTTGTAGAATTCAGAAGAGGCGCAGTCGAGTCCAATCATCACATCTTTGCCCGGTTCGTAACCTGCATTCCTGACAGCAGTCAGGATGGACTCCAACGCGTCTTCGGTTCCACCACTCAAATTGGGAGCGAAACCTCCTTCATCACCTACCGCAGTGCTGAGGCCTTTGTCGTGAAGCACTTTTTTCAACGCATGGAATACTTCAGCACCCATACGCAACCCTTCCTTGAAAGAATTGGCGCCTACAGGGCGGATCATAAATTCCTGGAAAGCGATGGGAGCATCGGAGTGAGAACCACCGTTGATGATATTCATCATAGGAACCGGCAATACATAGGTATTGGTTCCGCCAATATAACGGTAAAGCGGTAAGCCAAGATAATTGGCTGCGGCTTTGGCTACTGCAAGGGATACGCCCAACAATGCATTTGCTCCGAGGTTCGATTTAGTTTTCGTCCCGTCCAGTTCAAGCAGTCTGGCGTCAATTTGGGTCTGTTCCAGTACATTCATGCCCAGCAGAGCCGGTGCGATAGTATCGTTGATATTTGCCACTGCCTTCTGTACCCCTTTCCCCAAGTAACGGCCTTTATCTCCATCGCGGAGTTCCAAAGCCTCGTTCTCACCTGTGGAAGCACCCGATGGAACAGCGGCACGTCCAAACGCGCCTGATTCTGTCAGCACATCCACTTCAACGGTCGGATTACCTCTTGAATCCAATACTTCCCGTCCTAAAACACTTACAATTCTCATGTTGTTGAATTTTATAAATAGAATAATTTGAAAATCCTAATTGATGGAAAAATAACCTGATTTCCGTAATGGGGTGTCAGCATTTCTGACCTGCAAATATAGCTATAATTTTGCTATTTTACGTTGTATGAAGATAGAAAGTTTCGTAAAAATGCTGATATGGATAATTATGCGCCCGCACTGGTCACAGTGGCTATAAGTGTGGACAGATTGGATGTAAGAAGTTTCACTGATATGGCCATCAGGATAATTCCAAAAAACTTACGAAGGATATACGCGCCGCTTTCTCCCAGCAGCTTCTTTACCAGACTGAGGTATCTCAGCACCAGATAGACAATGACCAGATTCAAGATGACCGCGATAATTATATTCACCACATGGAATTCAGCACGCATGGAGAGCAGGGTTGTGAAACTTCCCGGGCCAGCAATCAGCGGGAATACTACTGGGAATAACGTGGAGGAGTTATCGGAAGAGGTGTCGTCGTTCTTGAATATTTCCACGCCAAAGATCATTTCGATAGAAAGGATCAGCAATACAACGGCACCGGCAACGGCAAAGGCCGAAATGTCGAGCTGGAAAAGTTTCAATATCCATTCCCCTACAAACAAGAATCCGATCAGAATCAGCAATGAATAGGCGGCTGCTTTCTCCGGATGGATCGTTTTATTCTGACTTTGCAGATTCAAAAAAATAGGCACCGATCCCGTTACGTCGATAATCGCGAACAAGACCAGGAAAGCACTGATAATTTCAACCCCATTTAGTATTACCATAACGCTTTATTTTAGAATTATGAAAGATACGACTTACTTTTTGCATGCAAAATTACAAAAAATCGGTCAAATAGGAGAATGAAGCTAATATTTGTCAACCAATATTGCAAAATTCTCATACGGAAATGGATCGGGATGTACCTGATTCAGGTATTTGATGACCCTGAAAGCGTTGAAATGATGAAAGAAACGTTTCCGGAATGTAGCAGGTGACGCGCTGTTCTCATCACAGTTCCTGACAAGCATCTGAAAATCTATCTCTTTCAGAAACTGCTGCAATGATGGATGCAATACTGCTGTCATACTCTCCACCGATTGAGCATCTTTTCCCCGCAAGTCATCTATCCTGTCGAAGAGTTGCTTCAGTTCCCGGAACGATCTTTCCGAATAAGCCCTCTCACTTCCTGCTGGCTCATCCATAATTTTCTGTAACGAAGGTCCTGTGCCAAACGGAACCCGATCGGAAAGGCGTGCCATGGGAAAAACCCGGGTCTCTTTTAACTCTCTGATATTTCCCAGCGCAAAGATCTTCTGCAAAAAGTAAAAATCTTCACCTCCCTGCTGTCGGCCCATTCCTCCCACACGCACGTAAGCGTCCGCCGAGACGGCAAACGCGGAGCCAATGGTGTGCCAATAATAAGGAAACCCCATATATTCCAGCATCGATCGAAAATAACGGATATAAGCCTCATACTGTCTTGCGGCGCTCTCCGCCAAAGGACCCTCTTCTTCCACCCGGTGATGGAAATCATGGATAGTGCCATTCAGTGATTTATCATGGGAAAATGCCTCCCATATGGTTGTCAGGAAATTAGACGACACCGTACAATCGGCGTCCAGCGAAATAATAATCCCTCGCCGCTTCTCATTACGCAGAAAATGCTCCACCGCCAGGTCCATCCCTATTTTCCGAGCCAGTCCCACACCGGCATGTTTTCGTGCCAAATCTTCAAACAGCAATGGAAAAAAGCCACAACCGGATTCATTATATCGTTCTGCAAACAGACTGATCTCCTTATAAGAAATCCTATTCTGCACCACAACCTCCTCACCGGCAAGCAGACCCGAATTAATCACAATTACCGTCAGCACATTTGCGGCCGGACGATCGCACATAGAAAGATTACTCAGTGTATCAAGGAGATCCGGCTCATCATAGCAAGGAATCACCACAATCATATCTGCGGCTTTCTCCGGTGGAATAATGGTACCCAGATATTCCGTTTTCTGTCTTTCTATATATGTTTTCCAATGTTTCATTTTTTAAAGAATAAAGAATAAAGAGTAAAGAGTAAAGAGTAAAGAGCAAAGAGCAAAAATAGATTCTCAACTTCTCAAACTTTTAATTTGGCTTGCGCCGATTGTTAATTGACTACATCGATTTTCAATTCCAACTTCTTATTTCCAACTTCTTATTTCTTATTTCTAAAAACACAGTTCTAAAAAAGGGGTATAATCACCCTGTGACATACCCCCTATTCTAATTCTGAAACCGGTTAAACCCGATTAATTTCCTGCTGCAGCGGTTGCCGTGGCAGGATCATACTTACTGTTCAGAAAAATAACCACTTCATTGGTTATATCATATTTTTTATCGGCATACAGAATAGTGCTTGTCATCCTGTTATTAAATATGATTTCCAAATTCTTACCCTGATTGAACTCTATCATTCTTGCCTTGATGGTATCCTCCATCTGGATATTCAGTTTCTCCTGCTCCATCAAAAACTCCTGAGTCAACCGATCAGCCAATTGTTGGTATTCCTGGTCCATCTGCATAATCCGGTTTTGTTCCTGTTGTGCTCTTTCATTAGTCAAAAAAGCATTATTTTTCACTTTGCGCTCAAAATCGGCCACAGCAGACCGAATCTGTCCCTCTCTCTGGTTCAACGTGGCACGGGTATTCTCTTGTTTTCTCAACAGTGACTCATTGAGATCCTTGGCAAAGTTGTAATTCATCAAAAGTGAATCCACATTCACGTATGCTATGGGCAACGTAATGGAAGAGTCGTTCAACAAAGCGGAAAGCTCTTTTCCGGTGGCACCATTCACAGATGATTGATTGGTAAAATGCAAGATGTAAAGAATAATGATTGCGACCGCCAGCACTCCGCTGACGATGTAAAGAGTAGAATTCTTCATTTTTGAGAGATTTAAATATTTTCTGATTTCAACATTTTTTCTATCGGACTTTCTCTTCGGCTCATCTCCGAGTCCTGAGATGTAGCACAATGAATACCTTTTTCCTGTAACGGTTTACTATCACCTATATGGAGGCTGGGAAACTCTCCTTTTTCAGTGAAGAAAGCACGCATCCCCATCAACAGAATAGCGATGAACAAGATCACAGAGCCTATAATGAGTATTTTTATCATAATGATATCTTTTGACAGCGCAAAGATAGTCTAATTAGCCAATTAAATCACATCTTTTCGGATTAAAGATATTAAATTTTTTGTCTGTCCACTATTTTTCTTGTATTTTTACCCACTCTATAAGCCATCTAAATTAAAATAAATATGACGATAACAGATTTACAACCTTCCGCCATCTGGAACTATTTTCACCAGATCACACAAATCCCGAGACCATCAAAGAAAGAGGAGAGAGTCCTTGCCTATCTGCTCGATTTCGCCCGCCAGCATAATCTGGAAGCAAAACAGGATAAAGCAGGCAATATACTGATAACCAAACCGGCTACACCGGGCAAAGAGAATGTTCCCACGGTAATCCTGCAATCGCACGTGGATATGGTCTGCGAAAAAAACTCAGATGTGACACACGATTTCGACAATGATCCCATCGAGACGATTATCGACGGTGACTGGATCAAAGCGAAGGGCACCACGCTGGGAGCCGACAATGGTATAGGAGTGGCCGCCCAGCTGGCATTGCTAGCCGCCGATGATATCAGTCACGGCAAGATTGAAACACTTTTCACCGTGGATGAAGAGACAGGATTGACAGGCGCCAACATGCTCGATAAAGATCTCCTCACCGGGAGTATCCTGATTAACCTTGACACAGAAGAGGAAGGTGAAATATATATAGGATGTTCCGGAGGAAAAGGAACGAAAGCCTATTTCAAATACAAGGAAAAAGATGTGCCAAAGAATTATTTCTGGTTCAAGGTACAGGTGAAAGGGTTACGTGGGGGACATTCGGGTAGTGATATCGACAAAAAACTGGCCAATGCCAATAAGATACTCACCCGTTTTTTGCATTCCATCACAAGGAA
>Ga0172382_10010901_pt1 | contig 12096 bp, 10 predicted proteins | sample Leawel138RmetaG_FD_122245 | JGI IMG/M metagenome (GOLD analysis project Ga0172382, IMG submission 122245) | Leachate microbial communities from a municipal landfill in Southern Ontario, Canada - Leachate well 138R metaG | ecosystem: Engineered > Solid waste > Landfill > Unclassified | place...
CAGATCAGGCCGAAAGCTGTTGCCACTTGCATCAATCCCGGCAGATGATTCTTGAGCCGTTCGTGAAGTGCCGTAGCCAGGATGACCAGTGCGATGCCGAAGACCACGTAGATGAAGTTCATCCAGATCTGGAAGCCCAGCTTCCTTTCCAGGATGAAATCGAGCCGCTGCTCAGAGCTCCAGCTCTCTGTGTTCCCAGGATTGAGCAACGTGGCCAGAACAGCAAATCCCACGACATACGCCAGCGCCTGGAGCACTGCGGCGATGCCACCTGCTCTTTGTAGATCGACCATGCAGTACTCGTCCTTCAGCCCTAAGAGTTCAATTGAATGGCTTCTGCTGTGATCTCAGAGCGTGCCATTGGTCACGATGCGCGAAAACCTTCCCAGAGCTCTTGAGATGCCACGTCAGGCCTTTGCCTGCCGACCGGGAGTCAACACCCAGTTGCTGGAAGCTGCGCAGCGAAGCGGCGCGTCCAGCTACTGCATGGCCAATAACGCGTCAGCACCCGCATAGTTGTGTTGCTCTAACCGCTGCAACCACCGCGACACCAGATCGTACCCAAGCAAGGTGCTGGCTGCGGTTTGAAAGGCCTGCGGCTGTTCCTGCCCTACAGCAGACCGCATGAGCGCCGTGGAAGGCTTTTCCAAGCCGCGGCCAGCAAGAGTCTTGAGAAGGGCGTCGAGGGTGTGCCGCATCTCGGGAGTGCCGTATTGAATTGGCACAAAGTCTGCAGGGAGCTTTTCAGCTTTGATAAGAACGGCTACGAATTGCCAGGTGAGCAAATCTACAGCAGCGTTTACAAAGACCGAGTCCTCACCATACAGGTCGAGAAACGCATCCGAAAGGTGAGGCCCGAAGCCTTGCTGAGGGTCTATCTGGAGGGTACCGGCAGGTCGTTCGCTTTGCACGTCTCATTGATCTCGCTGTGGGGAGCCAGCGGCGTTAAGCAGCGGGCAGAAAATAATGTGAGGTACACGATGGCCCGTCTCCCGCTGTGAGGCATTGTCAGGCGGCAGACTCGACTTGCCAGCCAGGAAAGACCAGAACGGCCGGATGGCAATGCAGTGCGACAGCCAAGGTTTTTGCGCGCTCAACCCCGAGGTTGACCCGACCATTCTCGATGCTGGAAATGGCTGTCTGGGGAATGCCGCAAAGCGAGGACAACTGTGTCTGGCTCAATCCCCGGAGCTCGCGAACGATGCGCACAGACTCCCCGGGAGTCACGTCCACGCGCTTGTTGGCAGGAATGTAATTGCGCATATCAGCGTTTCCGGTAGTCATGGGTGTGACACGAACGACTTGGACAAGGAGCTTGTCAGCTTGAACCGTGTAGATGACCCGCCATTGCTCGTTCAATCGGCAGGATCTGTGCCCTTTCCACTCGCCGCCCAACGCCTCGTCCCGAAAGCCCTTGATTGCCCGCAGGCCTTGAGGCCCGGACAACATGGCGATGTCCTTCCACTTCTCGTATCGCTTCAAGATCTCGACCGGGATGCGGCCGGATGAGAGTTCCTTGTCGGCTTGGCGATGCTCCAGGAATGGTATGTCAAGCCACAGCCAGAGGGGTGAAGCCGCAGGGTTCACCCAGCTATCTGACCCTGCTCATCCACCACCAGGCGCAGCCGTTTGCTGCCGTAGTAGAACGTGGCCCGGTACAGGCCGGCGTCGTCGCCGGTGCCGCGCTCGCAGAGCACGGCGATCTTGCGCTGGGCCATCAGTTCGCGGAAGCGCGCGACCTCAAGGCCTAGACTGCGCGCGACCAGGGCGCCGTCGATCTCGATCTGCGGCGGGCTGGCCGGGCCGGTATCAGGGCGGGTGTGATTGTCATCGATGCGGCTCATGGGGCCAGTGTGCCGGCGCGCGCCGGCGCGGGCACTGATGTGGGTCAGGAGGCCGGCACGGTGTGCCACACGCAAGGCTGCAAGCATCGGCTCGGCAGCCCGGCGCAATCCGGCGATCGCCCGGGTACGGGATCGCGGATCGCGGGTGGCAGGTCACGCCCGCCCAGCCCTCAACGCGCCTAATCGCGCCAGAAGTTGTTGGCCTGCGCCACGGTCTGGAAATGGATTGCCACCGTCTGCGAGGCCTGGATCAACTGCGCCGAGTCGTGCGCGTACTCGGCCCGGCCGGCGTGCAGTACGGCCTTGTCATGCTGGGTCTGGCTGACGCCCAGGCGCGCCAGCTTGAGCGCCAGGCGGAAGCCGTCTTCGGGCGTGGCGGTGATCAGGCTGGGCAGCTCCAGGGGATTGCGCTGGCCGGCAACCACTTCCGGCGCACTGGTTTCAGCGGCCGGCGGGGTGGCCTGTTCGGAAGCGGGTTCGAGCGCCTGGGCGACCGGCGCGAACGCCAGCAGCAGCAGCGCGGACAGGCCGGCGATGGCCGGCGCGGCGAAGGGGGCAAGGCTTGGTTTCATGGTCGGTCTCCTGCACAGGTCGCTGATCGAAATTGCTGATCGGGCCAGGCGCACGCTGGCGCCAGCGATGGCCTTGCCGCGGCCTCCCTGCGCTCACCTGCCGCACATGGGCCGGGCGCAGGCAGCCGCCGCTTGGGCCTGCATCCATCCTACTCCTGCCGCCGCGCATTGCTGCCCAAATGCCGCCCAACGGGCCACCTGGGCGGGCTACGGTGACAGCGCCGCTGGCTGATCCGGATCAGTGCGCGGCAGCAGCCGGCAGGCGAAACTTGCGACCAGGCTGGACCCAATCCGGCCATGGAGCAGCCCTCATGGAATTCCACATCCACCTCGATTCCCGGCCGGACCTGACCGCACTTGGCGCGGTTCTGCAACGGGCCGATCCCGCCGCGCTGGTCGATTTCCAGGCCGACACCGGCAGGCTGCGCATCGCCACCTGGCTGGAAGCCGCGGATATCGTCGAGGCCTTCGGCGATATTGACCACCCGCTTGCAGTCGCCGACATCGAACTCCAGCCCTCGGTGTGCTGCGGCGGCTGCAGCGGCTGAACCTGCCGCCCGCGCTGGCCGTCATCCGGGCCGGCAGGCATTGGTTGTCGGCCGCCCTGCCCTTCACCGCGGTTGTGGATGGGCCCGCAGCAACCACGATGCCGCCACCACGCCGACCAGGCCGATGAGGCCACCGGGCATCACGCCCAGGGCCATGGCCACGATCAGGCCGGCGAACAGCGCCACGGCGCCAGCCAAAACCGGCAGCAGAGCATCGGCGGGCTCGCGCCGCGGCCGGCGGCTGCGCTCGAAACCGACCACGGCGGCCAGCACCGGCGCCACCATCAGCGCACACAAAACCAGCCACAGCACGCGGCCGAGCCAGAAGCCGGGCGCCTCCGGCCCGGGTGCCGCCAGCGCGGCGGCCAACCCGCCGGCAATTGCGGCGATGACACCGGCATCGGATGCTGACTGTGCCCCGCGCTCCAGCACTCGCAGCAGCGATTCGGCGAGCCAGGCCGCCGGCAACTCGGCCAGCTTGTGCCACAGGTACAGCGGCATGCCCAGAGCCGCGGCGATGGCGATCACCCGTGTCGCCTGATGCCGGGCCAGGAACCTGCGCGCCGGCCGTTCGCACAACAGCACCAGGGCGACCTGCAGCCAGATCACACCGATCAGGGCCAGGCTCGGCGGCAGCATGTTGTTGCCGGCCAGGGTGACGCCGACCATGGCCACCGGATAGCCGCTGCTGGTGGCCAAGACCAACCAGACCACCGCCAGCGCCAGCAAGCCGGCACCGGCGCGGGCACCCGCCAGGCGGCTCTGCTGCCAGGCGATTCCAAGCTGTTGCGGTATCAGCCACACGACCAGCAGGTTGAGCCAGCCGATGCCCGGCGGCGCGGCGCTGACCCGGGCGCCGAGCTGGGCCAGTTGTGCCGGCGAGGTGATGCCGGCCCGGATCAGGTCGGCCAGCGCTGCCAGCAGCACCAGGGCAGCCACTGCGCGCAAACCGAAACGCCGGTCGGCGCGCACCGCCCACGGCAGCAGCGCCTGCACCGCCAGCAGCATGGGCAGGAACCACAGGTGGATGGTCAGCGACTGGTTGAAGGCGGCCAGCAGGCGGCCGCCGGTGACTTGTGCCACCAGCGCAAGCGCCGCCAGCAGGGCCAGATAGGTCACCGCCGGCCGGGCCAGCGCCAGGGCGCGACCGGCCCACCAGTGACGCTGCTGCTGGCGGCCCGCCAGGCGGGCCAGGACGCCGGGGACCGAAACCGCTCCAGACACGAAAACGAACACCGGCACCACCTGCACCAGCCAGGTAAGCGCATCGGCGGGCGGCCACTGGCCGAGCAGATGCCCGGTTGCCAGCAGGCGGCCGTCTTCCAGTTGCGGCCGCGTCGCCAGCCAGTGGGCGAGCACCACTACCAGCAAAGCGCCGGCGCGCAGCGCGTCGGCGTACAGGTCGCGCTGGCCTGGTTTCAGCATTGATCGCTCCGCGCCGCTGCTGTCATCGCTGTGCTCTCCTGGTCGCCGCTGATCGCCGCTTCCGTGGCGTTGTCGCTACCGGTGCCGGATCGGCCGGCCTTGGCGCCAGCATAGCCACCCGGCGCCAGCCAGTGCCGACGCTGGTGTTTTGGCCGATGGCCATGTCGATGCCAGCACCGGGGCCGGTGCCGATGTTTTTGCCAGTGCGGTGCCAGCGCAGCGCCGGCGCCGATGACCCGTAAAATCCCGGCCCACCGCCAGCCCCTCCCGACGATACAATTACCGGCGGCCCAGCGTTTGCCACACCCAGACTGCCATCCTGCCTTCCCGGCGCTGCCGGCACTTCCGACCACGGCCCCGTTGCCCGTCCAACCCCTCCCCGGAGACCGCGCCATGAGCCTGACTCTCGCCCGCTTCACCCTCGCCGTCCTGCTCGCCACCAGCATGGCCACCGCGGCTGCCACCGATGCGCGGAGCTGGGTGCGCGTGCACGGCGCAGCCGACCAGCTCGACGCACGCCTGCACTCCGGCAACGTCATTGATTACGGCGCCTTCCGCTGGCTGCCGATGGCCAGCGCCGATATCGACGCGCTGCGTGCCGAAGGCCTGGAAATCCATGTCGTCGAGCGGCCGTTCGAGCTGGATCTGGGCGGCCAACGCTTCGACCCATTGAACTTGACCGCACAACTGAGCGCGGCGCCGTTCGCCGGCTGGCAGGCGACACCGGAGCCGGACTGGCGCCTGGTGCAGTTCCAAGGCCCGGTGAAACAGCAATGGCTGGATGAGCTGGCCGCCGCCGGCATCGAGCCGGTGCAGTACATCCATCCGCATACCTATGTGGTCTGGGCCGACGCGACCGCCCAGGCCCGCGCTGGGCAACTGCCCGGCGTGCGTTGGCAGGGCGAGTTCCTGCCCGACTACCGGTTGCCGCCGGTGATGCGCCGCGATGGCGAGGGCCTGATCGCTGTCAGCCTGCTGGCGCGCCCCGGCCTGGCCGATCTTGACCAGCGCCTGGCCGCCCTGGCGGTGACAGTGCAGGACCGTGGCCGCCTGGATCGCCATCTGGACATGCTGACGGTGCAGGTCGCCGCCAGCCGCCTGCCGCAACTGGCGTCCCTGCCCGGCATCTACGCCGTGCAACCGGTGATCGAGCCGTTCAACCGCAGCGAAACCAGCGTGCAGATCAACTTCGGCAATGTCGACGCCGGCGGCCTTGCCTACCCGGGCTACCTGGCCTTCCTCGAGAACCTGGAACTGGATGGCAGCGGTGTGATCATGGCCTGCGTCGACAGCGGTACCCAGGCCAACCATCCCGACCTGATCAACCGCATGCTGCCCTGCACCGGGCCGACCTGCGGCAATGGCACTCAGGGTGGCGATCACGGCACCCATGTCGCCGGCATCATGGCCGCCGACGGCAGCTCCGGGCTCACCAACAGCCATGGGTTGCTGCGCGGCCTGGGCATGGCGCCGGGCGCGCAGTTGATCGAGCAGCGCTACACCTTTGCGGCCGGCACGCCCGCCTATCTGAACCGGATGCGCGATTCGGTGCGCAACGGCGCGGTGCTGTCCAACAACAGTTGGGGCGGCAGCGGGCCGGCCGGCTACGAGTCCACCGCGCGCCAGGTCGACATCGGCAGCCGCGATGCCGATACCGACGCCACCGGCGACCAGCCGCTGCTGTATGTCCTGGCGATCGACAATGGCGGTGGCGGCACCAGCTCGCAGGGCATCCCCGACGAGGCCAAGAACATCTTCACCATCGGCTCGGCCTGGGCCCAGGTCGATGCCAACACCCAGGATCTGCGCAACGAGCATATTTCCGCCAACAGTGGCCACGGCCCGGCCCTGGATGGCCGCTTCATCCCGCACATGATCGCCAACAGCCGGTTCACCGATTCCACCGCCGGCAGCAGCGGCTATGTCATGCAGGGCGGCACCAGCCAGGCCGCGCCGCATGTCGCCGGCGCCGCCGGCCTGTTCTTCCAGTACTACCGGGAGCTGGCCGGGGCCGATCCCAGCCCGGCCCTGGTCAAGGCCGCGTTCCTGCCGGTGAGCCAGGATCTGGTCGGCAACAACGATGCCAACAACAACCCGATCGGCGCTCGCCCCGATCGCAAGCAGGGCTGGGGCCGGATGCGCCCGGCCGCCGTCCTGGCACCGGAGCTGCCGGTGGTCTATGTCGACCAGGAACACGTGTTCGACGCCACCGGCCAGAGCTGGCAGCAAACCTGGGAAGCCGGCGACCCGGATCAGCCGATGCGCCTGATGCTGGTGTGGACCGACGCTCCCGGCCACGGCCTGGGCAGCAGCACGCCGGCCTGGAACAATGATCTGGATCTGCGTGTGCAGGCCGATGACCAGCTCTACCTGGGCAATGTTTTCACCGATGGCTGGTCGGCCACCGGCGGCAGCGCCGAGCACCGCAACAACACCGAAGGCGTGTTCCTGCGCCCGGACCAGCACGGCGGCGTGATTGCGGTGGAGGTGCTGGCCGCCGACATCAACTCCAACGCCCTGCCCAATGCCGGCGCCAGCAACGCCCAGGATTTCGCCCTGGTCTGCTACAACTGCCAACCTGCGGGCAGCGCTCCGGGCGCCGACCTGGCGCTGAGCCTGGCCGATGTGCCCGACCCGGTCATCGCCGGCAATCCGCTCACCTGGGTGGTCAATGTGGTCAACTTCGGACCCGATGACAGCGGCGAGATCACCGTGGTGCTTGAGCTTCCCGATGGCACCGACTACGGCCAGGCGCGCACCGTGGATGGTGGCAGCGGCCGCGACTGGACCTGTCTGCCGGATGCCGGCCAAGTGACCTGCACCCTGGCCACTGGCACGCCCGCGGCCAGCCTGGCACCGGTGCTGGAGATCGACGCCCTGGTCGACGTGCGCACGCCGGCCGGGCTGATCACCACCATTGCCCAGGTCAGCGCCATCGCGGCCGATCCGGACACCGGCAACAACCACGCCAGCGAGACCACGCAGGTACTGGCTTCGCCGGAAATCCTGCTGCGCGATGGCTTCGAGTGCGGGCCGGAGCGGCCCGGCTGCTGATCGAAACGGGCCGCGAATGCGGCCCGTTGAAAGTGCCGGTGCGGGATATCCATACTGGCTGATGGCGCCGGCGGATCATCCGTCCATCGGCAATCAAGCCGTGCCAGTCGACCAGGACCAACTATCCAGGGAACGGAATGCATATCCTGGGTGGCTCGCCGTCACCGGGTGGCTGCTCGTGGGGACCACAGACATCCGGTTGTGGTGGATGCTGCGCTGGCGGCTGCCAGACCATGGCCTGCATCTGGCGCCTGTCCTCTTCGCTGCCGTAGTGCGGCAACCGGTCGATACGATAGAAGAACTCTTCGGACCGCATGGTTCTGCGAGGATTGCCACTGGCCTGTTCGATTTCATCGTCGGCGTAACCCATTTCGCTCATCAGCAGTGACAGGTCGGGCATCTCTCCGATACCTCTGTTTCGCTGTTCGACGAGTTGGCGACAATAATGGGGTCCAAGAAGGGAGTCACGCTCCATCCAAACAGGGATATTTTCTATTTGATCGCAAAGATGTATGTTCTGTGTTTTAAGTGCCACTTCTAGATAACAGTCGGACCTGATGCGAATATATCTGGCTCCGGGGCCTCCCCAGGCGGAAAAACTGATGGCGCTGGAGGAAACCAGTAGACACGGCTTCGGTGAAGCAATTTCTCTTGCAAGACTATGATACTGCTGTTCAAGTGGCTTTGGCTCCCTGGCGCCTGCGGCAAGCATTTTGATCGGATGCAACAAATCGCCGCAGCCAGACAGCAGCACGCAAATAAGCAAGAGAAAAAGGGGCCTGTGCATTCTTAATCCCTCAACGGCCCATGATTGCAGCCGCCGCACGCCACTGGAACGTCTCAAAACCATTGGCGAATAGGCGATCGTCATGCATGACTGTTACCAAGATACCGTCTTGGAAATTACCGTTCTGGGCGATGATCGCAGTGGTTCCATGGTCGACCGAGGTAACTCTTCCATTTTCATCAACCGTTGCGATCGATGGATTCGAACTAAAGTATACCGTTCCCGTGGACGGATGGGTGAGGTCGCGGTCGATATCGTCGTCGTAGAGGCCTTGGACCGAGAGTTGGAGATTATCACCGATGCCGAACAGATAGCCTGTGCTGTTTAGGATGTCCACCCCGAGTAAACTGGCCGACACAGTGACTTGGACAGATACTTCAACGGGCCCTGTAATATTTCCGCTTGCATCCTTCCCTAACACCGCGAAGGCCATCGCGCCAGCATGTTCTAGTGGAATCCACACGTTCTGTTCGAAGGGCGGCTGTTCGATCAAGGCATGAGAATCGCTACCTATCACCAGAACCTTATTGAGGCCGAAACCATCGGCTGCAACGACAGTGAACTGCACAGGCTCACCGGCTGTTGCCGGGCTCCCATCGCCAGGAACAAGTACTTCGATGCCGGAAGGAATCACCTCAATCCTAGCTAGCCGTTCAGACAACGTCGGCGCTACGGCGGACCACTTATCCAGGAGGGAGGAGGTCAGGATCGTGGGCTCAGGGAAATATTCGAACATAGACCCGAGCCTATGGCTGTTTAGCAGCTCCATGACGCCCGCAGCATAGTTCGTGCTTGAGGGTGCAAGTGTGTGCATACTGTCGGCGCCCGAATAGAGGGTGCTGGCGAGTGGGCTGAGCCCACCGGTCTGGCTGCCACGCGCCACTATCAGGTCGTGTTCTTCGCCATCGAACAGTAAATTCAGAGCGCCCTCGACGAAAAAATGTAGCACGGCATACGTTAGCGCATCCACCGTTGGTGCGTGTCTCAGCTGCTCCCCGACATAGGCCGAACCACCGGTGCCAACCAATGCGTGACCGGGAATGAGTGTGGCTGGAATCGAGGTTATTCCGGCACTGTTTTCGACCAGGTCGTCGATAGCGCCTTCGTCGATTGCGCGTTTGATGAGACGCATTACCATATTCATGGCCAACCGGGCTTCAATGGGAAGCGAGTCGCGTACACCTGCCGTTACATTGGCGAAGGGCGACCCATGGTGTGGAGTGTTGATGGTGATTAGTTTGTTTATCCGGTTGCTGGCATGGGAATTGTAGAGCCTGCCCAGATTTCCGCCCATGCTGTGTCCAACAAAATCAACTCGTGATGACAGAACATTCTCTTCATGAAGTTGAAAGCATGACTCCATCATCTTTCCTTCTGGGGTCTTCGAATTGACGGCGAATCCGCGGGCATGTGTAGCCGCATAGTTCACGGGAAAAGTTCGAGTTCTTTCATCACGATGAATAGGTGAGTCGCGCCAGACTTGGGCACGTGACCACAGCCCGTGCATCAGGACCACCGGAGGTCGCAGGATACGAAAAGGCCGCGTCGTGCAGTGTTGCAACGGACCGCCTACATTGCGAAAGCAGGTCTGAATCGCAAACTGGCGCTCGGCATCGTCCTCGTCGCCTCCACGATTGAACTCCTCCGGGGCGAAGAAATGAGCATAGGCGCCCCAGAAGCCGGGAACCAACTGTTCGGTGATCGGCAACAGAACCAGATCCAAGCGGTCGTTGGTGCCGGGTCCGCCCAAGCCGCCGTCTTCAGGTGCGGAGCCACCAATCAGGGCGTATTGCACATAATCAAAGCGAGTGGTATTGAGGATCGCATATGGCCATTTCGTCTTGCCATCGGCGACTACACCAAATGCGCCAGGCCCAGGTGGCACCGGTTGGCGCATTGGGAAAGGTCCTGTGCTGCTATAGGCATGAGCGCAGGATCGCCAGAAATGATCGTCGCCTTCGCCGAGCAACATCATCGATGTGATCTGCAGGTTGCTCAACAAGACAGTCGAATCGAACAACCCGTCGCCGGCATCGCGGATTTCCAGTTCGACCATGATCGGGCCCTGGGCCATGAAAGGCAGGGTCAAGGTCCGCCAGCCGGTGGTTCCGGCTGCCGGGAGCCCCAGGCCGAATTCGGCATCAAGCGCCAATGGGTCGGGCGTGAACAGGTCGAAGCCGCTGCCCTGATAAGGTTTGGGGGTGACGGGGTGGACAAGGGGGCTGCCGGCGTTCAGATCGAAAACAGCCTTTCGTCCTTCGGCGTCGGTAAGCGTGGCGGTGAACCGGTCTTCGTACAAGCTACCGACGAACGCGGGGTACTCAGCGGTGAGAAAAAGGTAGTCGAGCGACAACTGCGCCGTGCCCGGTGGCGGGTCAAGCACCAGTGTCAGGGTGGCGCCGTTGCCCCGTCCGTCTGCAGAGCGGTAGTCTTGTCCCGGTACCGGTTGCGTGCTGCCGGCAACGCCAGTGCTCAGCACAACAAAGTGGCTTCCCTGTGTCGGGCGGATAGCGCCTAACTCCGGCAACACGGCCACGGACAGCGGCGGCGCCTCCAGGCTCACGTCCAGAAACTGCGCGTTAGGAATAGACAGGGCTTCGATCAGATTCGCAGTTGTTGCCGGCCGTTGGGAGGCCGGGGCCGCCATCAAGATATGGCTGCCACTTTCAGAAAGCCGATGGCGCAGGGCCATGACGGAATCGTCGATCTCCGAGCTGCATGCGAACGGTGCGGCTACCAGCGAAGAGACTACAGCGATAAACAGGATGAGTGCGCGCATGACTGTTTCCTGGATGAGCTGGGGACGGATCTGTTTTGATAACTTTTCGAGAAATCCCTTAAGGCCTGGGATCTGGCCACCCCTGAAGGGCTCCGCCTCACGAATGCGAAGGTGAAGATAGCGGGAAAAATGATCTCAAACAGTTAACTATTATGCACTTTTGTCTTTTCGTGGCGCACCCCAATGCGACCGCTTCGACCGCCACTGGGGAATGCTGACCTTGAAGGTCTGCGGACAGTAGACTGCGCGATGGCTTCGAGTGCGGGCCGGAGCGGCCCGGCTGCTGATCGAAACGGGCCGCGAATGCGGCCCGTTCAAGGTGCCGGTGCGGGATATCCGTACCGGCTGATGGCGTCGCATTAAGCGCTGCGGGCAGCCGGCCGGCGCCTTGTACGAAAGAAACCGCGACCGGGCCGGCTGCAACAGAGCAAATCCTGGCCGTCGCCAAGCCATCGCCGGGCCGAAACCCGGCCCATGCACCGGCCCATGCTCAGGAAAGGCCCGACACCACCAGGTGCTGGCCGTGGATCGCGCCACCGGCTTCGGAGGCCAGGAAGCCGATGGTCTCGGCCAGCGTCACCGGTGCCACCCAGCGCGCTGGGTCGGCATCGGGCATGTCCTGACGGTTGGCCGCGGTATCGATGATGCTGGGGGCGATGCTGTTGACCGCGATGCCCTGCTCGCGCACTTCCGCCGACAGGGTTTCGACCAGGCGCTGCAGCGCGCTCTTGGCGGCGACATAGGCGGCCATGCCGGCCGCGCCCTGGGCGGCGGCGCGGGCGCTAACGGCGATGATCCGGCCCTGGCCGCGTTCGACCATGCCCGGTACCACGGCGCGGGCGGCGGCGACGAACGACCAGGCGTTGAGTGCCAGCATGTGTTCCCAGGTGGCGCGCGACAGCTAAGCCACGCTCTCGCCCATGGTGAAGCCGCCGGCGGCGTGCACCAGCACATCGATGTCGCCAACCCGAGCCAGAACCTGCGTCATGACATCCTCGTTGGTGACATCGGCGGCCAGAAGCCGATGGCCGGCAGCGCCGTCCAGGTCGGCGAACGCCGACTGCAGCAGGGCCAGCTCGCGGTCGAG
>Ga0172382_10010902_pt1 | contig 12094 bp, 13 predicted proteins | sample Leawel138RmetaG_FD_122245 | JGI IMG/M metagenome (GOLD analysis project Ga0172382, IMG submission 122245) | Leachate microbial communities from a municipal landfill in Southern Ontario, Canada - Leachate well 138R metaG | ecosystem: Engineered > Solid waste > Landfill > Unclassified | place...
CCCGACGCCATCATCACCGAGTCGGGTCTGAAGATCACGCCACTCGATGCGGCGGTGCCCGACACCGCGCAGGCACTGATCGACCAGACGGCGATGATCCTGCCGCACGTCAAGATCACCGAACTGCTGCTGGAGGTGGATGAGTGGACGGGCTTTACCCGCCACTTCACGCACCTGAAATCGGGCGACCTAGCCAAGGACAAAGCCCTGCTGCTGACCACGATCCTGGCCGACGCGATCAACCTGGGCCTGACCAAAATGGCCGAGTCCTGCCCCGGTACGACCTACGCCAAGCTCGCCTGGCTGCAAGCCTGGCACATCCGCGACGAAACCTATTCGACGGCGCTGGCCGAGCTGGTAAACACCCAGTTCCGGCACCCGTTCGCCGAGCACTGGGGCGACGGCACCACGTCGTCATCGGACGGCCAGCGCTTCAAGGCGGGGAGCAAGGCCGAGAGCACCGGGCACATCAATCCGAAATATGGCAGCGAGCCGGGACGGCTGTTCTACACGCACATCTCCGACCAGTACGCGCCGTTCCACACGAAGGTGGTCAACGTCGGCGTGCGCGATTCAACCTATGTGCTCGACGGACTGCTGTACCACGAATCCGACCTGCGCATCGAGGAGCACTACACCGACACGGCGGGCTTCACCGATCACGTGTTCGCGCTGATGCACCTGTTGGGCTTTCGCTTCGCGCCGCGCATCCGCGACCTGGGCGACACCAAGCTGTACATCCCGAAGGGCGAAGCCACGTATGACGCGCTGAAACCCATGATCGGCGGCACGCTCAACATCAAGCACGTACGCGCCCATTGGGACGAGATCCTGCGGCTGGCCACCTCGATCAAACAGGGCACGGTGACGGCCTCCCTGATGCTCCGCAAGCTCGGCAGCTACCCGCGCCAGAACGGCCTGGCCGTGGCGCTGCGCGAGCTGGGCCGCATCGAGCGCACGCTGTTCATCCTGGACTGGCTGCAAAGCGTCGAGCTGCGCCGCCGCGTGCATGCCGGGCTAAACAAGGGCGAGGCCCGCAACGCGCTGGCCCGCGCCGTATTTTTCAACCGCCTCGGCGAAATCCGCGACCGCAGTTTCGAGCAGCAGCGCTACCGGGCCAGCGGCCTCAACCTGGTGACGGCCGCCATCGTGTTGTGGAACACGGTCTATCTGGAACGGGCCACTAAGACCCTCAACGGCGTCGATGCCGCGCTGCTGCAATACCTGTCGCCGCTGGGTTGGGAGCACATCAACCTGACTGGCGATTACGTCTGGCGCAGCAGCGTCAAGCTCGGTGCGGGGAAGTTCAGGCCGCTACAGCCGCTGCTATCGGCTTAGCGTGCTTTATTTTCCGTTTTCTGAGACGACCCCTTTACCAAGATTTCATCAGTTCTCCGCGCGATGATCGCAGTCATGCTGTACGGCCAGGCGTAGCAACAGCCTTCCCTTTTTTTGCGCCGGTCGTGACGCGAAGATGAGGACACTGAACATGAGGGTAAAGTGATGAAGTTTTTCCTTGAAATTGATCTTGAGCGCGGGAATGGGTTAGTTCGATGGGAAAGAGCAACTCGACGAAATCTTCGTCCAGTTGTCATGATCGCCACCGGTTTGATAGGCGTTGCCGCAGCGGTCTTCACATGGGCGCTATGACGGCCAGCCTTACAAGTGGAGACGGGCCATCACACAATGCGCTTGGTGGAGTGGCAAACGGGTCAAGGGCCGGCGTAGCCGGGCGCGCAGCGCGCACCCTTGACGCGGCACCGGAAAAAACACGCTTGCCGGAGGGCTGGGGGAATGCTTTTCGCCCCCAGCCCCCGAGCACCCGGCGATCCGGGCGGGGTTTGGGGCAGCGCCCCAAGGTTTGCCGGCCGGCGAGCTAGCACCGCCTGCCGCCACGACCAGCCGACCACGGCCCCGCCTGGTGATGCCGGCAAGCGAAGCCGCTGACCACCCAGCAACCACAACAACCGAGAGAGCGACACCCAAGAATAGGCGGGGCTGCGCGCGCCTTGGGGCGCGGCGCAGAGTGGGCGGGTGGGGGACGTGGCGGCGCATGGCTGGAGCGAAGCGGAAGCCTTGCACCCATGCACCGGCAACCCGACCGCGCAAGCGGTGGGGTTGGCTGACTGGATGACAGACGACGGGAACAGCGCACGCACGACAAGCAGCACAACGACAGGGCTGCGACGCCTTTCCGGCCGGCGACTGGCTGCGGGCGTGGCGGGGACTGGCGCGGCGCTTGCCAGACGCGAACCGGAGCGGGGTTAGGTAGGGCTGGCCGCTCCGGTTTGGGGCATGCAAGCGCCGTGACAGGCCGGGATCGGTTGCCGGCCGGGCCACGCACGGCGCTGCGCTTTGCGCTGCGCCACTGACATGACAATGCTAGGACACGAACGACGGTACCGCGCGGGGTTGGCGTGTGGAGGTCAGGCGGGCGCGGCCCTTGCGACAAGGCGGCAAGTTCCCGGAGCGAAGCGGAGGGCTTGTACATAACGCTGATTACGGCCGACCGGCAGCACAGGGAGCTTGCGACCGGAGCGCCCGAAGGGCCGGCCGGACGTAATCCCGCGTTATGTAAATCTTGCTGCCTAGCAAGGGCCGTGACCGCCTGACCGGAGCACGCGAGCCCCGCGCTACCCCCGGACCGTCGAGCGTCGACGCCTTTCATCGGCGTTCTTCGGCGCACAAGCAGACGGCTCACGACTGAACAAATTTAACCGGTAGGACAAGCGCGCCAGCTTGCGCCGCGGTGTCGGTGGGCGCTGAGCGTAGGGCTGGCCATGGCCAAATCTCACTTGAGTTTTCTGCCTGGCGGGCTCGGTCTGCACCGCAGGTAGGCGGCAAGGGCCGGAGTGCTGCGGGGGCTGCGGCACGCGCGGGCAGGAGTGGTGTGCGCGGTGATGGTGAGCCGCAAAGTGGTCGGGGTTGAGCGATGCAGGCCGCCCGGCGCCAGGCCCTCGGCCGGCGGTGGGGCTGGCCGGTCAGGGTGGCACGTCGCAGGCTGACCGGGCGGGCGGGTTCATCGCCGGCCTGGGCTGCCGGTGGGGTGGCACGGATCGCCGCCCGGCGAAGGCACGATGCAGATGCAGGGCGGGCGAAGCCGGGCCGATCGGGTGGGGGCTCTGTGCGATGGCGGCACACAGCAGGCCGGGCGCGAGCCGGGCCGGTCAGCTACCGATGAGTCAGGCGTGACAAGCGGGCGGGGGTATCGCCGGCCTGGCGCGCCGATCGGGTGGCAAAGGCGGTCTTCCGTCGAGCACGAACGCGGGTACTGCGCCGGGCTGGCCTCTGCGAGCCCGGCGCTGGCACAGACCGACGAGCACAAAGGGGCAAGCGGAGCGCGCAGGGGGCAGGGATGTGGAGGGGCCGCAGGCGCCGCGTAGCGGCCGGAGCGAAGCGCAGCCCGCAGCAGCCCGGTGACGCGCAGCGGCAGCCCCGCATCTGCACCAAGAGCAAATCACGCGACCTGAACTCGGCGCCCATATTTTCAGCAACGCCTAGGCTTGCCTGCCAGCAAGGGATCGGCGAAACAATCCAGCGAGTTTTCCACAGAACATGTGCATAAGTCAGATGCATGTGCGCTGTATGGCGGTGCAGGCCGCCCTGCGCCAGGCCAACGGCCGGCGGTGGGGCAGGCCGGGCAGGCTGGCACGCTGCAGGCTGACCGGGCGGGCGGGGTATCGCCTGCCTGGGCTGCCGGTGGAGCGGCACGGATCGATGCCAAGCGAAGGAACTGCAGTAGCGCGCGCGTCAGCGGGCGCGGATCGGGATCGATGCAGTAGGTGCGCAAGGCGGGCGGTCATTTGCCGGCCTTGCGCACCGGTCGGGTGGCACGGTAGCAACAGAGAGCGAAGGCACAGTGCAGGGCTGGCGAAGCCGGCCCGGGCGGTCATGATCAGATCTAAGCTGGAAAAAACCCGGCTTAAGGCCGGGCTCCAGTCATGCAATGACAAAACTACTTGTTTATCAGCATCTCGATCACGTGATGCAAAGCAATGATCCCGTGAGCGGCGATCAAGAGTAGCGAACCAATTTCGTGCATGAGCATTCCCCTTGCGATGATTTCTTCTGTATCACCTGATCCAGAAGCCCGCACTTCCGTAGCGGGATGAATCAAGAGTACGTAGGCTCGAGCCACTTTCAAGCCCCTAAATTTCTGCGAATAGCCTCTATTTTTTTGGCCATATCCCCTTGAAGTTCGTCCAAGGTGTGATAGCGGCGACGGTGACAGATCATCGTTCTCGCCCTGCACGCACCGGCGCAGCAGTCATCGTCGGCCCAGTGACACCCATCCATCCCAGGCGATGCAGACGGGCAGCCGTTCCGCGGAAGTAAGTCGGCCCACCGAAGCTCTTCATCTTCAGCAGCGCCACCACCGGCAGTGACCATCACCATCGTCACATCGCCAGGGGCGCAGCATGAGCAGGAAGAAACGGGAAAGACGTGTCGATTCGAGCAAGTCGGCGCCCAGTCACGTAGCGGTCATCGCCAATCTGATCAACGCGGCAACAAATGTCGTGAGACTCCTCCTCGATCTGTTCAATCGCTGAGGCGGTCAATGCGTTCATTTTATTCGAACGTATTATCTGCACGGTATAATCTGCCAACCTGAACACGCCTCAGCACATCGTTGTTACCCCCTAGGCCTGCGGCTCGCGCAGCGCTCGAATTGCACACAGGCAGAGGGTATTCACTGCACGCAGACAGTGACGAACGAGGGCGAAACGGGGCGATCCAGACGGAGGATAACCATGCTGATCCTGAAGCTGAAACGTGGTCGAGTACGGAAAAACGGGGTGCGTGCGATCGTCCCGCTGGTCCGCACCAGAAGCCGGAAATATGGGCCGGTGCTCGACGAAAAAGCCTTGTCGGTGAAACGTGACTGGCTCGTCACCGGCGCCAATGCCAGCGGTAAAAGCCGGTGGCTTGGTCGTGTGTATGGCGAAGCGTCGGGGATCTGGAAAGACCGGCCTGCGATCTACCTTCGCGCAGTGTCACCGCTGGCAGCCTGGGGCGAAGATGAACGCATCAAGAGCTGGTGCGCAGCGAACGGAGAAGCCTGGTCAAAGCTGAGGATCTGGGAAAGAAACGAGCGGCTGATTGGCTGGATCGAAGCACATCGCGCCATCGTCCTGCTCGACGACGCGCACCTGATGAGCGGACGAAAAGGAGACATTGCGCTCCGCTGCATCCGGGTCGCAAGCCAGGTGATCACATCGGCCAGCGCCGAAGGGCGGATCCCGATCACCTTGCGTCTCGCACTTCAAAGCAGAGAGCCTGACCGCGTACACCTCGACAGTGACGCACCATATGACGTCACTTCTGTGCTGGCCTGGATGATCGCGGTGCTTGCCGCTGCGGCAGGAGCCTGGCCGGTTGCTGCGGCAGTCGGCGGTCTGCATTTGCTCGGGCGTGGTGCCCGATCGGCGAAGCAGTCATGAGAGAAGTGCCGGCATACCTGCGCCTGACCCTGCTGATCTGGCTCGTTGTGATCGCCTGGTTGATGGGGCTGCTCGGCGGGATCGCGATCGGGCAGGCCCAAGCTGCCGAGCCTCAACCGACACCCTGGCACCTTCCACGCTTCGACGGCGGAGACGATCCGCGCGAACGCCCACCCGGCGGCACGCTGGAACCACCTCCGGTGCTCGATGCACGCGGGCTGTATGACCTCGTAGTCACATGTTTCCCGACGCGCTCCTGGTGGCAACCGGAAATCGCGCTCGAAGCACGCTATGCGAACAGCGATAAAGTGGCTGCGCAGGTGGCACAAGCTGCCGAGAGTTCGACCTATGCCGGCATCGTTGCGCGGATTCCGCTGTACTCAGCACTCGAAGTAGACCGGGAGCGCGAGCGGGAAGCGATGCGGCGCACAGTCGTGGCACAGAACGTCGGCAAGATCGAACAGTTGATTGCGGCACGTACCATCGCCAGACGAGAGCTCAGCCTGTGGCGCTCGATCGAGAACCGCAGCAGCCGGAGAGTCGCTGCCGGCGTCGCCGAGACGAGAGAGCAAATCGACGCGATCGCCAAGGTTGCCGGGCTGGAGTCGACCCTGCTGACAGTCGCCGCAGACCTGACGGCAGCAAAGCTGCTGCTGGTCGGAATGTGCGTCGAGCGGACCGATGTCGAACGTGCGATCGATACTGTGATCAAGGATCGCCTGTGAGGTGGTTCAACCATGTCACGGTCGCCGGATCGGTCGCCGCCGTGATCGATCCCGGCATGGTCCCACTCGCCATGCTCGGCGCCACAGCACCCGACTGGCTGGAGTGGGTCAGCGGCGCAGGGCTTCGGCGCAAGATCAAACACCGCACGGTCACCCATGTACTGACCACCTGGCTCACCGCCGCGCTGTTCTTCGGGCTTGTGTGGGATTACCGAAGCTGGGGGCTCGCGTTCGCGCTTGGTGGCCTATGCCATTGGTTACAGGACTCACTGACGGTGACCGGCGTCCCGGTCACCTGGTGGTCTGACCGGCGCACAACCCTTCTTGGTGGCCGGATGCGCACAGGCGGAATCGGGGAATACATCCTCAGCGCCGCAGTGGTCGCAGTCTGTGCCGGACTCATCTTCATGCGTGGGCCGGAATCAGGCTTTCTGCCGTTCTTTCGAAACTGGCCGGAGCTTTACCGTGCAGGCCTCGTCGATGGGGCAGAATGGCGCGCCCATCGGTTCGAGTGGTTCTGACAGTGCATTTCAACATCCCCGGAAAGTTGGCGCTCGCCGCTTTCCTGCTTTTCTTAGCCCACAACGCAAGCGGGGAAACCCTCATCGGCCGTATCGTCGCCATCGCTGACGGCGACACCGTGACGCTACTCGACGCCAGCAAGCAGCAGCACAAAATCCGGCTCTCCGGAATCGACGCACCGGAGCGCAAGCAGGCTTTCGGCACCGTGTCGCGCCAGCACCTAGCCGGGCTCGTCTTCGGAAAGACGGTAAGCGCGGACTGCCCTAAAACAGACCGATACGGGCGGTGGATCTGCAAGATCGAGGTCGACGGGATCGATACGAACCTCACCCAGGTCGCGGTAGGGATGGCATGGCACTACAAGGCATATCAGCGGGACCAACGACCTGAGGATCGGGCGCGCTATGCGTTGGCGGAAGAGCGGGCGCAGGAGGAAAAGCGTGGACTCTGGGCAGATCGAAGCCCGCTGGCACCGTGGGAATTTAGGAAGGCGAAGCGGCAACGTGCGGTTAATCGTTAGTGCTGAGACGGAAGCCCGGCTCGTTACTGCACGATGCACGACCAACAAATGCAGGATCCTTGATGCGTTATTGACAGCGCACAAACACAGCTATTACACTTAGCGTAATAGCGTAAAAACATAGGCGGCTAGCTTACTGTGGATGTGGAATTCGATGACGACAATCTGGACCGACTTGAAATCGATGCGCGCCACACGGGCGGTTTTCCATCCACTTTGGTCGCGTTGTTTCGCCGGAGATTGCAAACCATCCGTAGCGCTCCGGACGAGCGCGACCTTTACGCGCTCAAGTCACTGCACTTCGAGAAGCTCAAAGGTCCACGTAGCCATCAACATTCGATACGCCTCAATGACCAATGGCGGCTGATTCTTGAATTCAAGGGCAAGGCGCCCAACAAGACGGTCGTAATCATGGCAATTGAGGACTACCACTAACATATGCGGACGGGGGAAAAATGACGGAGCGACAAATGGCGGAGGTGTTCCCGCCCGGCGACATACTGAAGGAGGAGCTTGAGGCCCGCGGCTGGACGCAAACTGATCTCGCGGAAATCGTCGGCAAGTCGGTACGGCTAGTCAACGAAGTCATCGCCGGCAAGCGGGCCGTAACGCCGGACACGGCGCGAGCGCTCGCGGACGCGTTTGGCACCAGCGCGCAATTTTGGATGAATCTTGAAAGCGCCTACCAGCTATCAAAACTCAAAACTGACGCGTCGCCAGTTACCCGGCGCGCCCGGCTTTACAGCCTTTTTCCGGTCAAGGAAATGATGCGCCGGGGTTGGGTGTCGGGTTCCGAAAGCCTAGACGTGATGGAAGCGCAGTTCTGCAACTTCTTTGGCTTGAACGATCTTGAGAAGCCGCCTTGCTTCCATAGCTTTGCGGCACGGCGCACCAACTACACCGAAACCGAGCAATCGCCCATGCTGACCGCGTGGCTGTTTCGTGCCCGGCAAATTGCCAAAGGCGTTGGTGTCGGGCGCTTTACCGACAAGTCCGCCGATGCCGTCATCGAACAACTCAAACTCCTGTTGAGCAACCCGGAAGACATCAGGCAAGTGCCGCGCATTCTGGCCGAAGCCGGCATCCGTCTGGTGTTGGTCGAGCCCTTTCCCGGCATGAAGCTCGATGGCGTCTGCTTCTGGCTTGACGCCGGTTCGCCGGTCATCGCCATGACCCTGCGTTACGACCGCATCGACAACTTCTGGTTTGTCTTGATGCACGAACTACGACACGTTGCCAATAAGGACGGCCAGGACGGCAATGCCATCATCGACGAAAACCTTGGCGCTGAAAATGGCGAAGGCGCTGAAAAACCAGAATTTGAGCGAGTTGCCGATGCCGAAGCGGCCGAAGCCATCATCGCCGCAGCGGTATTCAACGACTTCACCCTCCGGGTGAGGCCGCTGTATTCCGAAGTCCGCATTAGCGGCTTTGCGGCTCGCATCGGAGTCCATCCCGGCGTCGTCGTCGGCCAACTCCACAACCGCAAGGAAGTTCCCTTCGCCCACTATCGCAAGCTGCTAGTCAAAATCAGAGAGCACATAGTCGGCCACGCACTGACCGATGGCTGGGGCCACCACGCCCCCATCATGTAATCCAAGGAGAATAGCCCCGTGCGCACCCAATCCGAAATGCTGCAGGACATCGTTCGCCAGTATCAGGCCGCCAAGCAGCCGTGGCCTGCCACCACGCGAGACATGGCGCAATGGGCGATTTCAAACCGGCTATGGGCACCCAGGCCATCAGCCATTATTGACCAGTGCGCCGACCAGCTTTCACGCGCAATGCGCGAGGAATACATTACCGACGCCCAAGGCCGCAGGGTGCGGGCGAAGCACGCCGCGACCGTCACCAAGGGCGGCGAGCAGTTCGTTTTGTGGGAAGACGTGCGAACGGCCCCGCACCAGCACATGCAAATGGCCTTTCAACAGCGACGGCACCAGATTGTCGGCGACTGCCGACAACTCAAAATGGACGTGGATAGTTACAACGACAACCGTGAGCCCGAGCAGCCCATCCAAATGATCTTTGATTTCACCTACGACTTGGAAGAACTCGCGTTCGCCGCATAAGAACAAAGAAATGGAGTCCCATGCCGTGGTCAATTTCCCGACTTGACCCCTATCAGATCGCGAAGCTGCGCGGCCAGCGTATCGCGCCCGACCTTCACGCCCATATCGAAGCTCTCGCGAAGGATCGGCAACGTGGCTTGTAGAACGCCCAGCTCGATGGCTTTCGGCACGATTGCAAACGCTGCGTTGTCAGCGCCGACCAGGATCACGGTGTTACCGTTCTCGATCGCGCGTACCTCGCGAAAATTCAGCAACGCAGAGAAGTCTGATCCCCATGACTCCGGCCAGTGTTTGCGTGACATTGGTTCATCCACCCTTGAAGAAGTAGCCGGATCTTACCGGGAAGACCCGGGCACGGCTTTCGGTGACTTTGGCGCTTTCCACTGCCTGAGGACCGCCAGCACCCGCTGGGCCCGGTGTTCAGGGGCATAGGCGAAGTGCAGCAGCAGCCGAACAGTCTCTGGAATGTTGAGACCGGTTTCGTAACGTGACCCGCCAGACTGAGTGATGCCAAGTGGCGCCCAAAACTCCATCTGGTTCATACCGTGTTTTTTCCGGAATGCGCGGATCGCGGCAGGGTCAGAGAACATCAATTTTGGCAGTGCTGACATCGTAATACCTGCGGCAAGTTAAGTTACATATCATACCGCTTTGTCATTTATTAGCGCTACTCTAAAGCCATCGCCATGATCACCCCAAGCGTCATCATGCAGTCTGCCCGCGCCCGATGCGCAGGGGCGTCAAGCTCGACACTTTGCTGATCCGCAGCAGAACCGAGCTTTTGCCAGCACCACGTTTCGCGCTTGAAATCCCACTCGCCCCAATACTCTGCATAGGCCAGCATCGCGCACTGGATCTGCGCATCCGCACCAACGGACTCAAGCCCTGGCGGGATCGGCTGGCCATAGCGGCGCATCGTCTGGCGCAACACACGGCGGTCATAGAGCGCGTTGTAGACGACGATCGGGCGCCCCTCGATGAGTTGGCAGAACGCGCCATGCACATCAGCCCAGACCGGCGCACCCGCCACCATTTCATCGGTGATGCCGTGGATCTCGACCACCTCGGCAGGAATCGGCGCGGACGGACGCACCAGGGTATCGAGCAGCACGGCACCAGTGCAGTCGATCACCGCAATCTCGACGATCTCCGCTTGATCGTCGAGACCGGTCGTTTCGGTGTCTAGGATCAGCGCATTGGCGCCCAGCCAGGCACGGGCCTGACGGCTGATGGCCTCGCGTCGGGCGAGATCAGTCATTGCCGGCGACCTTGCCGCGCAAGGTCTCCATCAACGCAGCGTTCTGGGCCTGGACAGCTTCGAGCTGGCCGGCAAGTCGTGCAGCCGTTTCGCGCGCATCGGCAGTAACCTTGCCCAACTCCTCCCGCTCTTTCGCTGCAGCTAGAACCTGCTCGGTGCAGCGCTGAGCTTCTTTCGCCGCTTCCTTGCGGTACTCCTGGTAAGCCTGGTCGGCAGACTCTGCCTTCGCTTTCATCGTGGCCAGCTCGCCGCGCAGACCTTCTGCCTCGGCTGCCATGCGCTTGATATCGGCACGCCCCTGATCGACATCGGTATGAGCCCGTTCGAGTTCAGAGCGCAGGTCGGCAACGCGGTGTTCGAGTTCGGCCGAGGTCGCTTCGGCACGCTCGGCGCGGGTGGTGACGGCACCAAGCTCGCCACGAAGCTGCGTGAGCTCGTCCCGCAGCTTCTGGAGCTCTGCGGCAGCGATCGCCGCAGTTTCGCGCGCTTCGTTTTCGAGCGCTTCGATACGCGACTTGGCGAGCTCGAGCTCGTCGGCCTGGGACTCGAACGCATCGGAAAGCTCGATCCGCATCTGGTCGAGTTCGCCACGTTCGGTATCCCACGCCGATTGCGCCTCGCGCAAGGACTGGTTGGCCAGATCCTGCGCCTGGGTCCAAAGCTGTGCGACAGCCTGCTCATTGGCCTTGGCCACAACCTCGGGCACGGTGACGGCGATCGGCGCCGCCTGTGCGGTCTGCTGCCGACGCCATTCGCGCATCGCGGCGGTCGCGGCATGCATGTCGACCTTGGCCAAGCGGCGGACCTGGTCGACCGTGGGCATGACCTGCCGGTCTGATTCATCAAAAATCTGGTTTGCCGCTGCAAAAACGCGCTCACGCGCATCGAGGGACGGGTTCGAGTTCATCTGAGAGCACCTAATCATCAATCACATAATAATCATAATAGTATTATTATGATTATTCAAGCGATAATTATGCCTCCGCAATGGTTCGCCCAAGCGCAACTTTTCGCAGGAAGCACGAAACGCAGCTTCTAACGGCCGGCAAAGCCGATTAAACGCGTCAGGAGCCAAAAATCAGGCCCGAGGCAACCCTTGGGGTCAGCACCAGAGCGATATCGGCTCAAACGGGCCATATCAGCTCCGGAGCATCGCTGCGGATGCTGTCTATCTCAGTTGAACCCGGGTGCGGCGCAAGATGCCTGACATCCGGTAGCGGTAAAGACTCCGTTGTCCCGAAGCACTCGTCGCCCGGCCGGCGGGAACAAAGATCCTGCGGTGTGCGGCACAAAACATAAACCAGCACTGCTTCTCTGCAGACGCCTTTTTTTCGCGGATGACCAGTACTGCTTGCTGTGGCAATTCAGGTAGTGCGTCGACTGGGGGGGCTGCATTACGGCCCCCTGGGGGGCCTGTTTAATACCGGAGGGGGGCCGGCTTGGCCGGGGGAACCCCGTAGGGGTGCCCCTCGCCCTGCCCAGAGTGTGAAATTTATCCACATGATGCGCGAGCTATTACAGGTTAAAAATTAAAGGCAAATCTTAAAGGCATCACC
>Ga0172382_10010903_pt1 | contig 12094 bp, 14 predicted proteins | sample Leawel138RmetaG_FD_122245 | JGI IMG/M metagenome (GOLD analysis project Ga0172382, IMG submission 122245) | Leachate microbial communities from a municipal landfill in Southern Ontario, Canada - Leachate well 138R metaG | ecosystem: Engineered > Solid waste > Landfill > Unclassified | place...
CGGCACGTATCACATAGCTTTTAATTTCACAACGGCGCACAGGCAGCGTCTCATCCGTGATCAGATCGCCAGTCATCGGAGTCCTATCTAAATGAGTTATATGGCTGCGCGGGATACGCACAGCTATTTAATTAAACAATAGTACTTAACCAATCATGCCATCGAGCGGCGATGAGGCACTGGCATAGAGTTTCTTAGGCATACGTCCGGCTAAATACGCTAAACGCCCTGCTTTAATCGCATAACGCATGGCTTGCGCCATCAAAATTGGTTGCTGAGCGTTAGCAATAGCACTATTCATCAAGACTGCAGCACAACCCATTTCCATCGCAATAGTGGCATCTGAAGCTGTACCAACACCGGCATCTACCAGCACTGGAACCCTTGCTTCTTCTAAAATAATGCGCAGATTATACGGATTACAAATACCCAAACCAGTACCGATCAATCCTGCTAGTGGCATCACCGCAATGCAACCAATCGCCTCGAGTTCGCGAGCAATAATGGGATCATCACTGGTATAGACCATGACATCAAAACCCTCATCAACCAGCACTTTAGCAGCTTTTAGAGTTTCAATTACATTAGGAAATAAAGTCTTTTGATCAGCTAGGATTTCCAATTTAACCAACGTGCGGCCGCCGAGTAATTCTCGCGCTAAGCGGCAGGTACGAATCGCCGACTCTGCATCATAGCAACCGGCCGTATTGGGCAAAATGGTATAGCGATCAGGACTGATCACATCCAATAAGTTTTCTTCATCTTTATTCTGGCCAATATTGGTACGACGCACTGCTACAGTCACAATTTCAGCACCAGAGGCTTCAATCGCTAAGCGGGTTTCTTCCATGTCTTTATATTTACCGGTACCTACTAATAAACGTGATGAGTAAGTTTTACCCGCTATTACAAAGGGGTGATCGGTACGCACATGATTCATCTAAAGCCTCTCTTAATAAGTCAAAGCAGTCAGTTGCAACTAACCACCACCAATCGCATGTACAACTTCAACAGCATCGCCCTCTTTAAGCAGGGTTGCTTCGTACATACTGCGCGGCACAATTTCGAAGTTTAACTCGACGGCAACGCGGCGCCCTGCTAACTGCAGATGCTCAATTAAACCTGCCACACTGAGCGGTTCGCTTAATGGGAAGGCCTCACCATTCAACTGAATATGCATAACACAACCGTGAAATTCCGAAGGGACATTATTTTAGCGGGTTCAAGCGCTGATCACCAAATATTTACGCCTTGCGCCAAGCAGAGCAAGCCAAACTAAACCAGCCTAGCACCAATAAACTGCCGCCAATCGGTGTGATCAAACCGGGCTTAAACGACGTCAGTACCAAGACATATAAACTGCCAGAAAACAAGACTATACCCATGGTAAAAAATATCGCCGCGAACAATAGCGCTCGCGAAGAACAACTTTGCGCCAGTATAGCGACCAGCAACAAAGCCAGCGCATGAATAAACTGATACTGCACACCTGTCTGCAGTATTGCTAAAGACTCTGCACTCAGCATATTTTTCAAGCCATGCGCGGCAAAAGCGCCGAGCAAGACCGCTAAACCACCAAAAACTGCCGCAATAACGACCCCATAACGCACGATGAACACCCCATAAAATTAAAACGCTGGTTATACTGTTAGCTATGTTTTTTTCAGGTTGAATCAATGCCACGCAAACTCTCTCGTACGCTCTTACCAATGCTAATGAACTGTATAGTGTTCAGCGCTGCCATGATTCGCAAACTACCTCGTATTCTATTGCTAAGCCTATTCGGCAGCATGCTGCTCAGTATCCTACTGGTATTGATGATGCGCTGGGTGAATGTACCTTACAGTGCCCTCATGCTAGAAAGGCAAATCGACGCGTATTTTAGCGGACAAAAGTATAGCACCAAGCGTATTTGGGAGCCTTGGCACACCTTACCTGACCATTTAAAAATGGCGGTGATTGCCGCAGAAGATCAGCAGTTCGCCAACCATTACGGCTTTGATATCGCGGCCATTCGCGCTGCACTGGCATTCAACCAAAAGGGTGACAGTATACGAGGCGCCAGCACGCTTTCACAGCAAGTGGCTAAGAATACCTTTTTGTGGTCATCGCGCAGCTGGCCGCGAAAAATCTTAGAGGCTTGGTTTACCGCGTGGATTGAGCTGCTCTGGAGCAAGGAGCGCATTCTTGAAGTCTATTTAAACAGTGCCGAGTGGGGGCCGGGGGTGTTTGGTGCACAAGCTGCAGCACAGTATCATTTCAATACTGGAGCAGCGTATTTATCCAACCAGCAAGCCTACTTACTTGCGGCAATACTACCCAGCCCATTAAAACGTAGCGCCAGCCAGCCCAGCGCAGCAACAGAACAACGTGCACGCTGGATTCGTCGCCAAGTACAGCAGCTGGGTGGAAGTAACTACTTACATGCGCTTAAGCCTTCTTACCCTGACTGGATTTTAACGCTCGGTACTCAAGCAAGAAGCCTGTTTGGTTTTTAAACTGTCTACTGGCGATAATCACTCATCGCGTTTCTTCAGCGTAGGGTTAAGGCAGGGCTCGGGCATAGAAATGTTGCATTGGCTTCGGCTGCGGTCACCGGTTTCCCGTACCAATAGCCTTGCCCCTCATCACAGCCGAGCGCAATCAGGAAACGCTCTTGCTCAAGGGATTCAACCCCTTCAGCAATAACCTGCATCCCTAAGTTTTTACTCAACTGAATGATCGTTTTCACAATAGTGGCATTATCTTCACTATCAAGTACATCTTGCACAAAGCTTTTGTCAATTTTTATTTTATCCAGCGGCAGGGTCTTTAAATAACTCAGTGACGAATAGCCGGTACCAAAATCATCAATGGCTACGCGCACACCCATACTGCGCAAACCACGCAAATTTCTAGCCGCAGCCTTTATATCTTCCATCAGACCTGTTTCAGTGACTTCCAGCTCCAAACTGTCTGGCTGCAAATTATACAGCACCAATTTTTCTTTGACTTGACGTAATAAGTCTAGGTGGTGCAACTGTGCTGCCGATAAGTTAACTGCCATTCTCAAATCAGTCTGCCCCTCATCGTGCCACTTACCCAGCTGCTGGCACGCTTGATCTAGCACCCAACCGCCCAATTCAATAATATGACTGCTTTGCTCTGCCAGTAGAATAAACAGATCTGGTGGAATCATGCCCAGTTCTGGGTGCGTCCAGCGCAATAACGCTTCAACACCAACAACTTTTTTGGTACTGAAGTTAATTTGCGGCTGGTACACTAAATGCAACTCATTGTTACTAACTGCATCTTTAAGTTCTTTTTTAAGCCGCCGCCGTCTGCGTATTTCTAAATCAATACTGGCAATAAAGAACTGATAGCGATTGCGTGCACCTTTCTTCGCCAGCTGCATGGTTTGCTCAGCCTGCTGTAGCAAACTCTCAGTGTTGTCACCATCATCTGGATACAAGGTAATGCCAATGGTGGCGTGCAGACGCACCGACAAAAGCTCCGGGCTGTATGACTGTGCCATCACCAAGGGCTCTTTTAGACTATCAAGAATATTTTGTGCTAATTCTGCGGCTTGTTCAGGCTCATCAACACCCGACTTAACAATGACAAACTGGTCGCCACCTAAGCGCGCTAAGCACCCACCCTGCTCTCCGTGCACCAGCAAACGCCGCGCAACACCTTGTAATAACCAGTCACCAATCTGATAGTTGTGTTGCTCATTAATATTCTTAAAGTCATCCAATCCAAGACACAGCACCGCAACGCCATGCTGTTTAGCACGCGCATCGTCAATGATTTTATCCAATTGCAGTTGCAACTCTTGTCGATTGGGCAATCCAGTTAAAAAATCAATTTGCGACATCAATAACAAACTGTCTTCTGCTTCACGCCGCAAGTCTGTATTGCGTTCAATAGCAGCTAATAACTGATTAACTTTGCGAGTCCACACCCCCAGCTCGTTTTTCTCATGTCCCTTGAGTAAGGGCAACTGATGATCGGCCGGACGATCGGGATTAATACGACTTAAATGCCGAATAGTTTTCTCTAGCGGTCGCGTTAACAACGTGTGATAAATCAAATACAGCACTAAGCCTAAAATCAATGCACGCAGCATGCCTGAGGTTAGAATAGCCACAGCGTTTTTAAGTAAGCGCTCGCCATATAAAGCTGTATCTAAAACAATCTTTAAGTCACCGTAATACTCACCATCGCCTATATTACTACCCAGAGCCACCTTAAAAGCGTGCTCTTGAGCAAACACAAGATCAGTAAAGTAACGATGCTGTGAAACCTGTAAGTCCCGCGATGCTAGAGCCAAAAGCACTTCATCTGGGTGGCCAATACTAGCGAAACGCACACCTTCATGATGCAGCAAACCTTCGATGACCTGCCGCCCCATTTCTTCATCAAGGCTGTACAGCGCTTGCGTTGAAGGGTCGTTAAACATCGCCAATATACGCTGTCCATCATTTTCAATCTGCTGCTCTGTTAAATACACGTCATAGGTGATTTGCATAAAACTTAAGACAATACCTACGAGCAAAGCTGCACCAACTACCCAGCGCAAAAGCTTAAACGATAAACTGTCTTGACGTGCTATATTCAACAATATCTGCCTTTTATTATTTTTTGCTAGTAGCCGACTGTTTGCCCTGCGCTTAAACCTCCTTATTTATACTCCATAAAGCATAAACACAACACCTTTTCAAAAACAAGTAGTTATAAAAAAACCCCCAACGCTGACAATGCAACGCTTGGGGGTTTTTATAAAGCATGCTTTAGTTCTACTAGCACTTAGCCAGCAAAGTTTTTCGCTACAAAATCCCAGTTAACTAAATTCCAGAACGCTTCAACATACTTAGGACGCGCATTACGGTAGTCAATGTAGTAAGCGTGCTCCCAAACATCACAAGTCAACAATGCAGTATCGCCTGTAGTTAATGGGCAGCCAGCACCGATAGTGCTAGATAACGCTAAAGAACCGTCAGCTTTTTTAACTAACCAAGCCCAACCTGAACCGAAAGTGCCGATTGCAGTTTTGCTGAATTCTTCTTTAAATGCTTCGAATGAACCGAAAGCTGCGTTAATTGCATCAGCTAAAGCGCCTGTTGGTGCGCCGCCTGCATTAGCTGCTAAGCAGTTCCAATAGAAGGTGTGGTTCCAAACTTGTGCAGCGTTATTAAATACGCCACCGCTTGAGGTTTTAATGATTTCTTCTAAGCTTTTACCTTCAAACTCAGTGCCTGGCACTAAGTTATTCAAGTTCACAACATAGGCGTTATGGTGCTTGCCATGGTGAAAATCTAGGGTTTCTGCAGAGATATGCGGTTCGAGTGCATTTTTTTCGTAAGGAAGTGCAGGTAATTCAAAAGCCATGATTATTCTCCAATAACATCAGACGAGGCACAATCAGCAAGCCTAGTAGCGGACAGCTGATTCAATTGCCAGCAGTTCCGACTTGCTTTAAGTCATGCATCATAGCACCCCAAGAGCCTCTTATCCACGCAGTATCTATAGGGCTTTAACCATTAATGATTAATTGTGCAGCCACACTAAACATCATCACCGCAACTAAAAAATCAATCACTCGCCAGGTGATAGGCCGCGCTAGCCAAGGCGCTAATTTTGCCGCGCCAAGCGCTAAACTGAAAAACCACAGCAGCGAACCTGTTGCTGCGCCCAGCACATAAGCGTTAGGCGATACTTGTTGCGCGCCTAACGAGCCAATCAATAACACTGTGTCTAAATACACATGAGGGTTGAGTAAGGTAACAGCCAAGGTAGTCATGAGTACCGTTCGCAACGGCTGCGCCGGACGTGCAACAACGGTCTCCAATGTGCTTCTACGTAAAGCACGCAGCAATGCTAATGCAGCATAGGATGATAAAAACAATACTCCGCCCCAGCGCGCAACCGCAAGCAAAACGGGGCTACTGGTGAGAACCTGTGCCAGTCCATAAACGCCGCAAGCGACCAACAGCACATCAAAAAACACGCAGACACTGGCAACCCAGATGTGATGTTCACGGCGCAGCGCTTGTGAGACAACAAAGGCGTTTTGCGCACCAATCGCCATAATCAGCCCTAAGGAAACCAACAAGCCACTGCTGTAACTTTGTAGCACAACCCTCACTCCCTAGATATAACCCGCAGGGGCTTGTTATATTTTCAGCCAGCAATAAAAAACCGCCCAACGGCGGTTTTTTAAATAGCGCTCGATTTACAAACCAGACATTGACTTAATCGCATCCATTAATTCGTCATCAGTACAGTTGCTGCACGTACCTTTTGGTGGCATCGCACGAATACCGCTAATTGCAGTTTTCAATAAACCATCTAAGCCGCCTACAGCATCTGCACGTACCTGCCATGCTGCAGTATCACCTGTTTTAGGTGCTTCAAGTAAGCCGATTGAATGACAAACAGTACAAAACTGCTTGTAAACGTCCTCACCGCTGCGCCCTGCCGAGGCAGCAGCTGGAGTTTCAGCATCAGCGCTTGCTACCGCAGCAGCAGGCACAGGGGCGTTCGCACACTCTTGACCTTGCACACACACTTCACCAACAGGCTTAATGCGCTGCGCAATATCTTCATCAGTAGTCGCCTGTGCACTGACTGCCCATAAGGCTAAGACAGTTGCTTGGGCTAACAGAATTTTTTTCATCAGGTTCACGGTACACCCTCTATTCTCATGGCAATTCATGTTCGCAAGACGTCTTTTGCGAACTCTACACAGTATAACCACTCCCTGCCGCTAGGCAAACAGAACAATTTAGACAATTGTGTATTTTAGCGAGTAATCAGAGGAGTACTCATAGGTCACTCGTTTCACATTACATAATAATTCATAGGAAATCGTCCCAGCACGCATCGCCACCTCATCAACTGATACCCGTGCGCCCCACAGTTCGACGCTACTACCAACATCAGCTTGTTTCAGATCGGTCAAATCCACCGCCAACATATCCATACATACGCGGCCCAGCAATTGCGTTATACAACCATCCACTGCAACTGGCGTCCCCGTCGGCGCATGCCGCGGATAACCATCCGCGTAGCCCATTGCGACAATACCTACGCGCATCGGTTGCTGAGTAATATACTGTGCGCCATAACCCACAGGCTCACCCGCTGGCAACTCACGTACCGCAATAATTTTTGACTGCAGTGTCATAACGGGCTGCAACTTTTCAGCGCATACATCATGCATTGCAACGGGCTGACTGCCGTATAAAATAATCCCAGGCCGTGACCATTCACTACGAATATTGGGCCACGCTAATATAGCGGGCGAATTGCATGCGCTAATAGGCGCCAGCATACCTGTCACTACATCATTGAATATCTGGAACTGCTCTTGGGTGCGCGTCGACTGCAGTTCATCCGCTTGTGAAAAGTGGGTAATTAACACTACAGAGGCAACATTGTCACAGACCTGCAAGCGCTGCCATGCAGTTTGGTACTCGCTAGGAAAAAACCCCACGCGATGCATACCCGAATCCATTTTTAACCACACAGTCAATGGTCGCAGTAAAACTGCCTGTTCAATCGCCTCTAGCTGCCAGTCGGCATGAACGACACACCACAAATCATGCGCAACAATCAGCGGCAACTCATCCTGCTCAAAAAAGCCTTCAAGCAACAAAATAGGTAAGGTCACGCCAGCCGCGCGCAATTTAAGCGCTTCATCTAAGCACGCCACAGCAAAGCCGTCAGCAATATCATGCAAAGCTAAAGCACAAGGCACAGCACCATGCCCATAGGCATCTGCTTTAATCACTGCCAAGGCTTTATCTGCGCATAACTGTCGTGCCAATTGATAATTATGCCGCAGGGCTTGTAAATTAATTAACGCGCGCGCTGGACGCATGGTACTCACTCTTTAAATTAAAACGATTTATCGACACTCAAGCTTGCGGCTGCGCGTGACAAGCAACGCGACCGCAACAGCCCACTGTACTTCAGCAGTAACGGAATATATCCAAACCTTCGCGACTGATCTGCGGAATTTTTTTGCTCATGATATCCGCCAGATAACTCGCCGAGCCACAGGACATGGTCCAGCCTAAAGTGCCGTGTCCTGTATTTAAAAACAAATTACGATAGGCCGTCTTCCCGACAATAGGTGTGCCATCAGGTGTTGCTGGACGCAAACCAGTCCAAAATTCAGCCTGAGTTAAATCACCACCATGCGGATACAATAAGCCCACCACATACTCTAACGTCTCGCGATACTTAGGATTAAGCGCCAAATCAAAACCATTGATATGCGCCAGACCACCAACACGGATGCGCCGATCAAAGCGAGTCATTGCCACTTTGTAGGTTTCATCGACAATGGTTGAGCGTGGCGCCATCGCAGGATCGGTTATCGGCACTGTCAGCGTATAGCCCTTTAACGGGTAAATCGGAGTTTTAATACCCAAAGGTTCCAGCATCAAGCGAGAATAACTACCCAGTGCAACCACATACTGATCAGCTGTTTCTAGCTCGCCATTGATATAGACACCGCTGATACGGTCGCCAGTGCTACAGATGCTTTCTATGGTTTGCTCAAAACGAAACTCAACCCCAAGATCACGCGCTTTAGCGGCCAAATTACGGGTAAATAAATTACAATCCCCCGTTTGATCATTGGGTAGGTGCAAAGCGCCAACTAACGTATCAGAGACAGCTGCTAAGGCAGGCTCAACACGGGCAATCTCTGCCGCGCCCATCAACTCATAAGGCACACCATTGCGCTCTAACACAGCAATATCTTGCGCGGTACTATCGAACTGTTGCTGACTACGAAACAACTGCGTAGTACCTTTTTGCCGAGCCTCGTACTCAATGCCGGTATCTGCGCGCAGCGCATCTAAGCAATCACGACTGTACTCAGCAAGGCGCACCATGCGCTCTTTATTCACCACATAACGCGCAGGCGTACAATTGCGTAGCATTTGCGCCATCCACTGATACTGGAAAATATCAGAACGCAAACGTACAGAAAAAGGCGAATGCGCTCGCATCATCCATTTTATTGCTTTAAAGGGGATACCTGGAGCCGCCCACGGCGCTGCGTGGCCTGGTGAGATTTGCCCAGCATTGGCAAAGCTGGTTTCCTCAGCGACAGTAGACTGCCGGTCTACCACTACCACTTGATAGCCTTGTTTAGCCAGATAATATGCGCTAGTCACGCCCACAACACCTGCACCTAATACTAGTACCCGCATATTGCCCCCAATGGTGCATGATTGATTCAGGTTATCTTAATACTTAAATACTGATTCTACTTACACTGCGTTCGCTTTTAATAAACCTACGGGCGTTAAAGACTGCTCACGCCAAGTAAAAGCCACTGGCCACAAATTTTGTTCAATCTTTGCCTGCTGCCATAACACCGTAAACGACTGCTGCGCAACAGGATGCTGTACCTGCCCAGCCAATAATGATAACGGCCATAGAACAAAAGCATTTTTTAAGATTTCAGCACGCGGCAAGGTGATGCTGCCATACACGCCTGTTTGCTGACCGTAGAGCAACACATCAATATCCAGCGGCAGACCTTTACGCGGCAGCGCATAACGACCATTCAGCGCTTCAATTTGCTTAAGATGTTGATCCAGCTCTGGTAAAGGCATGCTGGTTTTAACCTGCACCACCATATTTAAAAAGCAATCGCTGCGGATTCCCACAGGCTCGCTTTCAAATACCGGTGAACAATCTAGATCACCAAACAGCTCAAATAAAGCATCCAGCCCAGCCCGCAAATGTTTTTCGCGCTCAACATTACTGCCTAAGCCTAAGTACACATCGATTAACGGCATCCGCGTTCAATCTCCACGCCAACACCGCGCGCACTGGCGACGGCTCCGGGTTTAGTGATTCTTAAACGCAGCCAAGGAATATTGAAATCAGTCATTAACAAAGCGGCCAAGCGCTCGGCAAAGGTTTCAACCAATTCAAAGCTACTGTTTTGTGCAAAGTTGTGAATACGCTCAGAAACAGCAGCGTAATCTAAAGCCAAATGCAGTGCATCATCTACAGCACAGGGGCGATTATCCCAGCCCATTTGCACATCAACCAATAGGTTTTGGCGAATTATGCGCTCCCAGTCATAGGCACCAATAACAGTGTCCACCTCTAGACTTTCGATAAATACCGTGTCCACTTTGCTCCTGCCTCGTTAGAATCAAGACTCGCTGGCCTTGGATCATGCAAATGTTTGAGTTACTTCTCGTGTGCGCTTATCTGCTTGGCTCGCTCTCATTTGCCATAATATTGAGCCGTTATTACGGCAATAGCGACCCGCGCTCGCAAGGTTCTGGTAATCCTGGTGCCACCAATATGTTACGTGTTGCTGGTAAACGTCTGGCTATTCTGACCTTGCTCGGCGATCTGAGCAAAGGTTTACTACCAATTTTAATTGCCAGCACACTGGATTTAAGCAAACAGCAACAAGCTTGGATCGGTTTAGCAGCGGTTATTGGACACCTGTATCCTATTTATTTTAGCTTTCGTGGCGGCAAAGGCGTTGCAACAACGGCCGGTATGCTGCTGGGTTTATACCCGCCAGCGGCGCTACTGGCGTTAGCGGCATGGTTGCTAACCTTTAGCCTCACCCGTATCAGCTCACTCGCGTCCCTAGCCAGTGTGCCGCTGTGCTTGCCTCTATTGGCTTGGCAGCAACCTCAGGCTTTACTGCCAGTTAGCGTTCTCAGCATACTGCTGGTCTGGCGTCACCGCAAAAACCTCAAAGACCTACTAGCGGGTAACGAACGTAGCTTTAAAGATTAGCCTTTGCTGTTAGCGCAGGCAGTTCTTCCATCGGCCAACGCGCTCTCGCATTAATTGCATCACCTTCTTTCTGACCCGCTAATAAACGCTGACAACCGGCATAGGCGATCATCGCCCCGTTATCGGTGCAAAACTCCGGACGCGCATAAAAAACTTGCCCCTGACGCTTAGCCAGCATGCTTTCTAATGAACGGCGCAGTGCTTGATTGGCGCTCACACCACCAGCAATCACTAAGGTTTTTAGATGTTCCTGCTCAAGCGCACGCTGGCATTTAATTGTCAGCGTTGACACCACTGCGACCTGAAATGCATGAGCCAGATCAGCGCGTGTTTGCTCACCAGCATCACCCGCGGCAATGCATTTCTGCCATGCAGTGAGGGTCGCAGTTTTCAAACCACTGAAACTAAATTGCAAACCAGGTCGATCAGTCATGGGCTTAGGTAAAACAAAACGACCGGGCTGTCCCTGTTTTGCGATCCGCGCTATCTCAGGGCCACCGGGGTAGTTTAAGCCCATCATTTTTGCAGTTTTATCAAAGGCCTCACCGGCAGCATCATCAATTGATTCGCCCAGCAAACGATATTCACCAATGCCATCAACACGGACTAACTGGGTGTGTCCGCCAGACACCAATAAAGCAACAAACGGAAACTGTGGCGGTGTCTCTTCAAGCATCGGCGCTAATAAGTGGCCTTCCATATGGTGCACACCAATGGAGGGTATACCCCAAGCAAAGGCTAAGGCTTGTGCGCAAGACGCACCCACCAATAACGCACCCACCAGACCGGGGCCGGCGGTATAAGCTATGCCCTCAATATCACTTGGACGGCACTGCGCATCCGCTAAGACCTGCTCAATCAACGGCAGCATGCGTTTAATATGGTCACGCGAAGCCAGCTCTGGAACCACACCGCCATACAGCCGATGCAATTCAATTTGACTAAATAATGCATCCGCCAGCAAGCCGCGCTGACTGTCATACAAAGCAACGCCTGTTTCATCGCAGGATGTCTCTAGACCCAAGACCAGCATTTAATCTACCCGTCCAACTTTACAATAAAAGAATATGCACGCATCATAAGCGGCTTAGAGGTGATGTTCTATGTATTTCTAGCAAGGGCTTTGCTTTTGCTGATAAAAGCGGGTAATATCCGCAACCCTTGAAAACCGATATATATTCTTACTGGATGTATATCAAAACCACCCGGTCATTGATGAAGGTACGAATCGGATGCCAACTGTCAAACTTAAAGACAACGAACCATTTGACGTTGCTCTGCGTCGCTTCAAGCGCTCCTGCGAAAAAGCCGGTGTTCTTGC
>Ga0172382_10010904_pt1 | contig 12094 bp, 14 predicted proteins | sample Leawel138RmetaG_FD_122245 | JGI IMG/M metagenome (GOLD analysis project Ga0172382, IMG submission 122245) | Leachate microbial communities from a municipal landfill in Southern Ontario, Canada - Leachate well 138R metaG | ecosystem: Engineered > Solid waste > Landfill > Unclassified | place...
AGAAAAGTGGTGGTTAACTATTATGAATAAGTTACGTTTTTTGATTATAACATCCATAGTTTTAGGTTTTCTAGTAACTCTTTTTCTCATCTGGGACTCCTTTCAAGTATATACCCATCTTCGTCATTTTGATCACCAAGGTGCTTATAGAACGCTCGATTTTCATTTTATTTATACGATCGAAAACATCATCGTATTTTTTTTATTGCTTTGGGGAATATACAAGATGTCCTATTCGCACCACTATTTACTTTTTACAGTTCCAATGATTTTAAAATCCCTTAATAGTGCTGAACTTTTAATTGGTTTCATAAACAGGAGTTCCAACGTCCCGATTATTTATGTAATTGCCTTGATTGTCGCTATTGGATCATTCGTAACCTCGATAATTCTCTTAGAGCGAGTTTACTACAAACGTTATACTAAACTGACAAGATTGAAAATCTCCATTGAAGAAAACAAAAAGGATATCATTTCCTATATTGCAATTTACAATGCTGAAAGAAGACGATTAAGCCAACAAAAAAAGGACAAGCCCAGTAGTCAATTGACTGCATAAGGCCTGTCCTTATTTTTTTGTTTAGAAATTAATCCATGTCAACGTCAAAGCTTTCAAGTACAGAGCGTTTTATAACCTGTGCATCCCCGTGTTTGACAAAGAACATTGTGAAGAATGCTAATGCGACAAAGATTGTTGCGTATGGGAACAAAACTTTTTGGTGGATTTGATCCATTAGGAAGCCAGAGAATATTGGCGTCAAGATTTGTGCTGCCATTGAGAATGAATAATAGTATCCAGTGTATTTGCCCACGTTTGAACCTTTACTTAACTCAACAACCATCGGATAAGAGTTAACGTTGATTGTTGCCCAACCAATACCGGTTAAACCAAAGATTGCATAAAGAATTACTACTGGTGTATCTTGGTTAACAAAGAAAATTGTGCCAAAACATAAAGTTAATAAAATGATTCCTAGCAAGATTGCTTTCTTTCTTCCAATTTTGGTTGAAACAATGCCAATTGGAATGAAAGCAAGAATTGCTGTGACATTAGCTATCAATAGTGGAATTGTAAAGCTTGGCAACTGTAAAATCTTCGGTGCATAGTCAGAAACCTTAGTCATAATCGCATTATATCCCATGAACCATAAGAAGACTGAAAGTAAAATCAAGTATAATGATAGCTTTTTATCTTTTGGTAACTCATTCATTTTTTCTGCTTCGCCATCTTCTTCATCTTCTTCGGTTATGCCGTATAGCTCATCTTCCTTAATCTTTTCTTGAACCAGTTTTGGCTCATTTACCTTTAACAAGAAAATAACTAAGACGATTAGCATGATAGTGCCAACACTAATAAAGGCCCACATATAGTTTACATACGATTTACCATCAAGACCAAAGATAGTCAGCAGAATTAAGGAAGTAACTCCCGCCCCTGCTCCCATTAAGTTTATGATGGCGTTTGCTTTACTTCTTAATGGTTTAATTGTGACATCCGGCATTAATGAAACAGCTGGAGATCTAAAGAGTGACATCGCAATTAAGGCAACAAAGAGAATTCCAATAAAGATGATTAAGTTTGCTGGGTTCTGAATCGTTACCTCCCAGGCAAGGTTACTTAAGTATGTTGTATAATATCCATCTAAGTATGCCACTTCTCCGGCGTTAATCTTTCCTTCTGAATCAGAATTTGCCAGCTGATCTTGCATCTTTAGATAGATATCATTATGCCATTTATCATAACGTGCTTGATCGATATTGTTATTGGCAAGTGCTGAGTCGCGCTCAGTTTTCATGTCAGTTAACAGGTCATCCCAGAAAAGGACTTCTTTTCTTACATCATAAGTACCGCTTGATGCCTCGTATTTTTCAACAATTTGGGTTTGATTGATTTTGGTTGTTTGAGCGTTATCCACAAATGTTAAGGCCATAAAGGCAAAAGCAGCTACAATAGTACCCACGATGACAAAAGGAGTTCTTCTTCCTCGCTTATGGTTTGTCCGATCTGATATTGCCCCAAAAAGAGGTAACAGAATTAAGGCAAGGATATTATCAAGTGCCATTACAACGCCAGACCAAAAGTGGTTTAATCCAAACTTATCGATTAATATTTTCGCAATGATAGAATCGTAAGTCTGCCAAAAAATAGTGATTAGAAAAAAAGCAAGTCCAACATAAAATACCTTCTTATAGTTTAGTTTCATAGGATCTCCTTTTAAATTTAATTTTACTCAATTATAACATGTTTTAATGAAAAAAAGCGGATGCAACGATGAAAGATCTCATTACATCCAACTTTTTTATTTAAATCTTTCTGTTTTTGCTTAAATCGCTTGACCACCAAGGCGAATCGCTTCTTGGTTTACAGAAACTAAGTGTCCGCGTTTTTCGCCTAAGAATTCGGTTAAAACATCAATGATCACTTGATCATCAAACAAATCAACCATTTTCAAATAGGCACCCATCATTGCCATATTAGCAACTTTAGGCTGACTTAAACTAATTGCGATATCATTCATTGGTACTGCATAAACACTTCTGCCTTCCAATTTTGGTTCTGTTTTAATAATGGATGAGTTATAGAAGAGGTTTCCGCCTTCTTTTACTTTATCAATGAACTTATCAAGTGATGGTCCATTAAAAACAATTAAGTCATCCGATTTATTAAATACTGGTGAATAAATTTGTTCATCACTAATTGTAATTGCACAATTTGCTGTACCACCGCGTGTTTCAGGTCCATAAGTTGGAACCCAGATGCAGTGAAGACCTTGCTTGGTAGCGGCTTTAGCTAATAGTTGTCCTGTCAACATTACACCTTGACCACCAAATCCGGCAATCCGAATTGTTCTAGTCATTTTTCATCACATCCTTAAATACTTTTAGTGGATATTTAGGAACCATGTCTGATTTAACCCAGTCTAGTGCTTGTTTTGGCGTCAAGCCCCAGTTGACTGGACATGTTGATAATACTTCAATCATTGTAAAGCCCTTACCTTCCAGTTGATAGGTGAATGCTTTTTTGATTGCTGCTTTTGTTTTACGGATACTTGGAACATCATAAATAGCAACTCTTTCTAAATACGCAACACCATCAATATGCTGTAAAAGATCAGATACTTTTAAAGGGTGACCGTGCGTTGCTGTTACGCGTCCTGTTTGTGAAGTCGTTGTTTTTTGATTAACCAAGGATGTTGGAGCCATTTGACCGCCTGTCATCCCGTAAATCGCGTTGTTAGCCATAATAACAGTGATGTTTTCACCACGGTTAGCGGCATGGATTGTTTCAGCGATACCGATTGATGCCAAGTCACCATCACCTTGATAAGTGAAAACAACTCGATCTGGCAATACTCGTTTAATCCCTGTGGCTAATGCGCAAGCACGACCATGAGGTGACTGTTGCATATCACAGTTAAAATATTCATAACTGAAAACTGAACACCCAACTGACGCTACACCAACTGTCTTGCCTAATACACCTAGTTCTGCTAGAACCTCAGCGACAAGTTTATGTAGTATTCCGTGTGTACAACCTGGACAATAGTGTGTTTTGTTTGGTGTTAATCCTTCTGAACGTTGATATCTAATCATACTTTGGTCACCACCAATTCTTCGAATTTCATAATTGCTTCGGCAATCTCTTCAGGCTCAGGTACGATTCCGCCTGCACGACCAAAGAAGCCAACTTTATGTCTGCCTTGGTTAGCAATTAAAACGTCTTGCAGCATTTGCCCTAAGCTCATTTCGGCAACTAAAATACCTTTAACAGATTTAGGAATTTGATCAAATGCTTCATATGGGTATGGCCATAATGAGATTGGTCTAATCAAGCCAACATTAATCCCATTTTGTTTTAAGATTTGAATTGATGAGCGAACGATTCTTGCTACAGTTCCGTATGCAACAATAACATAATCTGGATTTGAATCCATGTTAACCATTTCATAACGAACTTCATTCTTTTCAATCAAATCATATTTTGCTCTTAATTTTAAATTATGTTGTTCAAGATCTGCTGCTTCAATATTTAAGCTAGTGATGATTCTTCTTTTACCACCGTGGAAATCAGTTCCAATGGTTGCGTAATCCTTTGCTGGTAACTCGCGTTTTTTAATGGGACGATCTAAATCAACACTTTCCATCATTTGACCGATTAAACCATCAGCCAAAACCATCACTGGATTACGATACATTTCAGCAATATCAAAACTTTCCTTCATGATATCAACGATTTCTTGAATTGACTCAGGTGCCAAAACGATTACTTTATAGTCGCCATTTCCGCCGCCACGAGTTGCTTGATTATAATCTCCTTGTGAAGGTTGAATACTGCCTAAACCAGGACCACCACGCATAACTGAAACAATTACGCAGGGTACTTCTGATGCTGCAATATAACTGATACCTTCTTGTTTGAGAGCAATCCCGACTGATGATGATGAAGTCATTACTCTTTTACCTGTTCCCGCAGCGCCATAAACCATGTTAATGGCTGCTACTTCTGATTCGGCTTGAACAAACACTTTGCCTCTTTCTAGTAAATGATGTGATAAGTATTCTGGCACTTCATTTTGTGGGGTAATTGGATACCCAAAAAAAGCGTCCAATCCACCTAGTATTGCTGCTAAAGCAATTGCTTCGTTACCTTTCATTAAAACTTTGCTCATCGTTCGACCACCTCTACTTTGATAACAGAGTCTGGACAGACAATAGCACATTGTGCACAAGCGATACATTTATCCATATCACTAACTGAAATTAGGTTGTAGCCTGCGCGGTTGCTTCTTTCGCTGTCTAGCGAGAGTATTTTTACAGGACAGAATGAAACACAAAGCTCACAGCCCTTGCAGTGTTCATCATTAAATGTTAAACGTCCTACTTTCATCATACTCACTCCTTTTCTAATTTGTTTTTTATCTGTTTAAATACATTGCGTGAACATTCTTGATTTTTTCGATTCTTTGTTCTGCGAACACTTTTGCTGCTAATTGAGTATTAATGTTTTGTTCATCAGCAATCTTGAAGATTTCAATTAAACGATCATAGATACGTTCAACATCGCGAATTGCTGTTGCTTCGTTATAGCCTTGTAACTCATGATAAACGTTAATTAGGCCACCAGCATTGATCACAAAGTCGGGAGCATAAATAATCTTTCTTGCTTTAATCATATCACCATGAATATCTTCATCCTTTAAAGCGTTGTTTGCTGATCCAGCAATAACTTTAGCTTTAATTTGTGGAATTGTTTCATCATTTAAGATTGCACCAAGTGCACATGGCGAGAAGACATCGACATCGAGTGAGAAGATTTTGTTTGGTTCAACAAATTCAACTTCTGGATGTTCTCTTTTCATTCTTTCGATGTGATTGTTGTTAATTTCTGTAAAATAGATTTTTTTAGCGCCGGCTTCTAATAAGTACTTAATTAAGTAATAGCCTGTCTGTCCAGCACCTTGTACTGCAAAGGTATATTTGCTAATGTCTGAATTACCAAATTTATGCTGCAAAGCAGCACGAATTCCGTGGAATGTTCCTAAAGCTGTTTTTGGTGATGGATTGCCTGATTTTCCTTCAAGTCCAACAACATGGCTTGTTTCCATTGAGACAAAATCTAAATCTTTTGTGCCAATGTTAACATCTTCAGCTGTAATGTAGCGTCCATTTAAACTTTCTACATATTGACCGAATGCACGGAAATAAGCTTCCGATTTAACTTTAGTTGCATCTCCGATTAAAACTGTTTTACCGCCACCTAAATTTAGGCCTGCAGCAGCAGCTTTAAAAGTCATTCCTCTAGCTAGGCGTAATACGTCTAATAATGCCTCATCTTCTGATTCATAATTCCATAATCTTGTTCCACCCAATGCTGGTCCTAAGATTGAATTGTGAATTGCAGTAATACCTCTTAATCCGGTTGTTTTATCGTGGAAATAAACGACTTGTTCAAAGCCGTGTTTTTCCATGTAGTCAAACCACTTGAATTTGCTCATGTTTTTTTATTTCTCCCTTCAATTATAAAAGCATCTACATCATTATTATAACATAGGAGTCAACCAATTTGCACTACCATTTTGATTAATATTTGAAATAAGAAAAAATCTAAAAAGGGTATGGTGTTGTACACCAAACCCTTAGACTTTATTTTTGATAAAATTTACTCTTTCATTGATTAAGTTTTTGACAATCGGTTTTTTATACAGTGCATCATAGCCATGAACAGTTCCTTTGGTTTCAATCAATTTTACATTATTCTTGGCTTTTTTAAGTTGGTTTGCGTAGTTGATTCCTTCGTCTCTTAAACAATCAAATTCAGCAACTTCGATATATGCTTCAGGTAAGTCATTTAACTCACATAAATTAGGAGATGCGTAAGGTAAATCCCTCAATCTTCGATTGTTTAAATACAAATTCCACATTTGCTGATTATTAATGCTGTTCCACATCGGCGTATCAGTGAATAATTTCATTGATTCTGTCTTCTGCGTTGCATCAATAACAGGATAGATTAACATTTGCTTTTTGATTTTAACTTCTTTTTCATCTCGAGCAAGAATTGATAAAGCTGCAGCTAGGTTTCCACCAGCTGAATCACCACCAACATAAAGCTGATTCAGATCAAATTTATATTTCTCGTGATTCTTTTTTAAGTATAATAAGGCGTCATAGCATTCATTCAATGCTGTTGGATAAGGATATTTAGGGACAAGACTATATCGAATTGTTACAATCATAATGTTCGCTTCCTTAATTATCCTTCTTAACATGGACAAATGAATCGGCGTTGGCTCCAGTTGAAAACCACCACCAGGCATGTAAAATAACAGTGGTGATTTGTGTTTGTTTTTTCTTAACTTATGAACTCTGAGGACAATCTTTTTAAAGCCTTCTTTTTTTATAACAATTTTTTTATTGCTAAATTGAAAGCTAGGACGTGTAAACATTGAGATGAAGCGTAAACAAGCGTTGCTGATAAGTCTAATTGGTCTTGTATATTTTTTGATTCGAAGTGGTCTTAAGATTCTAAATTGTGGATCTATCTGATATTTATTGTTCATAGTTTCTTCTTGAAATAGACTAAGTAAGCTCCATAACCTTCCTTTTCTAAGCTGTCTTTATGAATAAAACGTAGTGCAGCAGAATTAATGCAATAGCGTAATCCTCCCAGTTCCTTTGGTCCATCAGTAAACACATGACCTAAATGACTGTCTGCTTGATTACTTCTAATTTCGATTCGATGCATACCAAACGAAAAATCAGCCTTTGATTTTAGTTTTTCAATCGGCTTTGCAAAACTTGGCCAACCACAATCTGACTCAAACTTGTCTGTACTTGCAAACAATGGTTCACCTGAGACTATATCAACATAAATTCCGTCTTCAAAGTGATCCCAAAAAGGATTCTCAAAGGGTGGTTCCGTTCCATTTTCTTGCGTGACATGAAATGAGATTGGTGATAGTTTTTGCTTAAGACTCTTCTTGTCTGCCATGATTATCAATCCTTTTATTTATCCGGTTCTGTTAGTTTAACTAAATTATCATGAACAGTTAATTGTGAAAAACTACTGATGAATTTGGAAAACTTAGTATAGCCGTATGTTTTATATTCAAACTTCGGATATGTCTTTTCTAATTCTTGTTTCAGTTTAGTCAAAATCATTTGTTTTGTTTTGTTTTTATTGATTAAAGCATAGACTTTTTCTTTAATCTCTTCTAGGTCAACTTCTGGTTTCAATGAAACATACGTTGTTGTTTTTTCTGTTGTCAATTCTAAGCCCTTAATTGTGCTAACTAAACTTGATAAACTCTTAGCTCCATATTTACGGGCGTCAAAGTCTGAGAAACGATTGACTAAGATATCACCTAATCTACTTAACTGTATTCTGTTTGAAACTCCGTTTTCAATTACTAAATCCTTGATTACTTGTTCAATTTGAATTTTCTCTTTATTACCGTTCTTTGCTTGAATGTTTTCAATTTCATCATCTTCTTCATCTTCATCGTCTAAGTACTCAAAATATTTAAACTCATTACATGCTGATTTAAATGCATTCGTAACCTTTTTTTCATTCCCAATTCCAACAACATGCATTCCACCTTCTTTTAGTTTCATTGCTAGTGGTGTAAAGTCACTATCACTACTCACTAAAAAAAAGGCATTGACTTTTTCCTGATACATCATTTCTAATGCATCTAGGGCTAAAGCCATATCAGCTGCGTTTTTTGCATTTGCTACTTGGTATTGATGCATCGGTTTAATTGCGAAATCCAATGCTGTTTGATGCCATTCCTTCGATGCCTTATATACATCACCATAAAATCTGGCAATGACAATTCTTCCGTATTTCGCCATTTCCTTCATTACCGCTTTAACATATTTAATGGGAATATTTTCCGCATCGATCATTAAAGCTATTTTATAATCTGTTTTCTCCAAGATTATCACTTCCTTTGTTACCCTTATTATAACTTATTTTTAGCAAAAAAAATAAAGGTTGACCTTTATTTACAAATTTAACTTATTTAAAGTAATCAATGAAAAAAGTGAATCTAAGAAACTTTCAGTCCATTTTTAGTAAAAAAGATTGAATAGTGGTAAAATAAAGAGGCAAAGACAAACATATCTTACAACTTAAAAAACTTAATATAGATCGGAAAGGCGGTGTTTTTTGTGTTAAAAAAACAAGTTTTTGTTGTTACCGGGGGCGGTAATGGAATCGGTCGCGAAGTTGTACTCCACTTGTTAAATCAGGGCAGTAGAGTAGCTGCTATTGATATCAGTAATGAACGGTTGTTAGAAACAAAAAAACTTTCTAGCAAATCAGAGGATCAAATTAAGACATATCAATTAGATATTACTAATTTAGAGAAAGTTGAAGAGGTCTATCAAAAAATCATTAAAGATTTTAAACAGATAGACGGTTTGATTCATTTGGCTGGCATTATTCAACCATTTGTGAAAGTGCTTGATTTGGATTATGAGCACATTGAAAGGGTGATGAATGTAAATTTTTATGGGACGGTCTATTTGAATAAAACATTTTTACCAGAATTGCTGAAAAGAGATCAGGCATATTTGGTAAACGTTTCAAGTATGGGTGGCTTTTTACCTGTTCCGGGTCAGTCAATCTATGGTGCCTCAAAGGCTGCAGTAAAATTATTATCCGAAGCACTTTATTCCGAGTTAAGAGAAACTAATGTGAGTGTTACAGTTGTATTTCCGGGCGCAATCAATACCAGCATTACTAAAAACTCCAATGTTGAAATGGGAGAAAGCACAGACACATCAAGTGCTAAACACAAAATGTTAGAACCCGGTGAAGCAGCTAAGCAAATCGTTAAAGCGATGTATAAAAGAAGGTTATATAGTTATGTGGGTAGTGATTCAAAATTCATGAATTTTCTCTATCGTTTAGCACCAAAAAGATCAACAAGAATGATCGCTAAAAAAATGGATGATTTATTAAAATAGTTATTTATCTTCTTTGGTTTGGCAAATGTACCAAATATCATTTCCTGTAAAACCGCAATCTTGGTACAACTTAAGTGGATTACTGATATTGCCAAGCCTACCGGATACAGTAACAAACTTGGCAAGTTTTGAAAGTCGATAAAGTAATTCCTTTACTATCTTTCGGCCAAAACCCTTGCCTTGATATTCTGGTAATACTTGAATCCACTCAATAATCCCTTCTTCGGTATTGGGATCATACTCTGCAATTCCGGAAGCAATCATTTTCTGATTCAAGATTATTTTGATCCATAATGAGTTGTTGAATGTGGGATTGTTGAGCCATTTATGGACATCTTTGATTGATACGCTAATATCTTCATTTACATAAGACAAATTAATCATTTGGACTATTTCATCTAAATCATTTTGAAGGTCAATATCAATAATATCAGCTTGTTTGTTTGGTGTGTTTTTTAGTGTATGAATTAAACGAAAGTATTTGTCAATCCTAATAAAATCATTCGAATTATAACTAAAATCATTTTCATGATATATTTTAATCTTATTTGGAGTTAGCATAATTTTGCTCTTCCAATATGGTATCGATAAAGAGCCGCAAGGATCTTTTAGGTATTCTTTTATGTTCATGTTTTAACTCCTAATAATCGTCAATGTAGGCATTCTAATACAATACAAAAAGAGAATACATAGCTGGACATTTGCCTAAGAAATGTACGTTTTTTCTCCACATGAAAGTACGTCTAAACTTTATAGATTGACAACCTGTCTTCAGTAACACAAGTTTCTTGTATCAAGACTTAATCGTCATTGCTAGACAATCTAAATATTGTGCCGGATTGAATCATTCCATCTGGTAAATTCCCACTGATAAAGACCAGATAACCATCTTTAATTTCAAAAATGAACTCTTCATTGCCCTTGCTGCTAAGAATCAACTTCCCTTTTACTATAGAGTAATTTCCTCTAGGTAAATAACTGGTTGCAATATGTCTATTGAAGCTAAACTCCTTATCTCCATATAAAATGACATGCGACATTCCATCATCTGTTACGTAAAATCCTTGTTCTAATTTAGCCTGTGCTTTTGTAAGATTAATCATGCTTCTGAGTCCTTTTTAAACCGTTTACTGTTGGCAACATCAATACATAAATGGTATGGATTATGACAAGCGAAAAACAAAGTAGAAACCAACTATCTGCTTCTTGATACAAAGCATAAAACAATGTCAGTAAAACGCTTGAAAACATTAAAAATACAACGAACACAATGCTAATTGTGATAAACCCTATTACTTGCAGAGTTGTCATAAAACCACTCCTTTTGGTAATCTAAATTTATTAACATCATGCCCTTCTAGCTTTAATAAAGCGATTTTCTTGTCTAATCCCCCAGCATACCCAGTTAGGTTGTTGTTTTGACCAATCACTCTGTGACAAGGAATAATAATCGAAATAGGATTGTTGCCCACAGCACCACCAATGGCTTGAGCAGACATTGTTTTTATCCCTCTTTTTGTTGCAACCTGCATTGCAAGATCTTTATAGGTAATCGTTTTACCATGGGGTATTTTTAATAGTAGATTCCAAACGGTTTGCTTAAAATCATTGCCTTTTGGTTTTAAGGGAAGATTTTCAAGACTCGGATTTTCTTGTCTAAAATAAGCATCTAGCCATGCTTTAACTAGATTGAAAATCTCTGGGCTATTTACTTCTTTGGATATCTCTATGTCACATTCATCTTCTAGATAAAGTGCTGTTAATGATGTTCCATCGCTTTCAATTATTAATTCACCAATTGGTGATTGGTAGGTAGTAAAAAACATATTAGTCCCTCCATTTTTCTTATCATGAAACACTTTGTCAATATAAGCTTCCATCGCTTCTTCATAAATTTGAATCATTTGATTGAAATTATCAACATCTATTGTATCACTTGGTCTAATTGCCATCTGTTGTTTCCTTAAAGACAGCACTTCTGTTCTAAATTGCTTTAGTTGCTGAAATGGTATCTCATTTTGAATAATCATCATCTCATACACATCTAATGCAAACACTCTAAGTAGTCGATTTGATTCAATGCCAATAGTTTTTTTGTTTGGCTTTCCAGTAAAAAACTTAGCATCTTTTTTTGATAAGTCTTTAATGTTAGAAGACTTTCTATATGCATTTTTTTACTGGGCGGATTGCTATTTTTATTTTTAACAATAAACCCTACTTTTTGTTTTGCATCCAGCAATGATGATAAGTCTCATTCATCGATCATCAAATAATCGTTTACCTCTTCGTTTTCTCGATGGGGATTCAAAAAAATAAATTTTCCTGCCTCATACTTTTTAAAAACAACCGCATGCTTTCCATGGGTTAAGTTTAGACCAATCATGACGTTGTCATGATTCTTTAGATACTCCGGTATTTCCTGCTGATTCAACTCAATCTCACCAAAACGAAGGCCTCTGGGTTTTAAGTACTGGTTGAACGCTGCTTTCCCTTGAACACTTGACCCCGCTAAGAAAACCTAATTTTTTGCATCATAAGACATCAAAAAAGGCAAACCGATTTCAATTGCAATTTGCCGATCGGTTGTATCTACATGGAATTGTTCCAACAGATTGGCCAA
>Ga0172382_10010906_pt1 | contig 12093 bp, 13 predicted proteins | sample Leawel138RmetaG_FD_122245 | JGI IMG/M metagenome (GOLD analysis project Ga0172382, IMG submission 122245) | Leachate microbial communities from a municipal landfill in Southern Ontario, Canada - Leachate well 138R metaG | ecosystem: Engineered > Solid waste > Landfill > Unclassified | place...
CATATCCATTTTATTTTGCCCTTCTAAACTCGGTATGAGGGCATGAAAAATATTTTTCCCTTGAGAGTCATACATGAAGAAATAACCCGCACTGCCAAAACGTATGTCTCTTAGCGCTTGATTCACATTCCCTTGTTCTTTTAACGATAATTGGTAATTCACTATACCAGCGGCAATTTCGGTAGCTTCTTTAATTTGTTGTTTACGTTCACCGACGAGCTTAGATCTAAAGGTAACCACCTCATCGGCAAGCGCATTTTGCTCGACATAATAAGAAACCGACATCAACACCAATAATGCGAGGATCAAAGGAAACAGCGATAGCAATAATAATTTATTGCGCAAACTCAACTTAGACATACTTGAATGCTCCAAAGGATTACAACTTGTATCTTCGGAGTATAGCTAAGATTGTTGTATTTCTATGCGCTTAAAGTAACAAAATCTTAATCTTGCTCAATAAACATTCGATTAATAACGACTCAGTTCAAAGCATATTAAGCAGCACACCACATACACTAAAGCCTAATACCAGTTGTAGCATAGGTGGTTTAAATAACTTTAATGCACCAAAACCGAGCAATACCAAGGCCATATCTTTACCTGAGAATACCGCCTGAGAAAACACGGGTTGATAAAGTGCTGCGGCAAGTAAGCCAACAACACAGGCATTCACTCCCGCTATAGCGCCAGCAATTTTTGGTCTTGCGGCAATCGCATGCCAACTTTTCAACCCCACCAGCATGAGTAAAAAACCGGGTAAGAAAATGGCTGCGGTTGCGATGCAAGCTCCCATGAAGGGCTTATCTAACATCACTTCAGCGCCTAAAAAGGTCGCAAAGGTAAACATAGGTCCTGGCACTGCTTGGGCAAAGGCATAACCTGTCAGAAAACGATCGCCACCTATAGTATCACCCACCGCAGTTTCCAACAGAGGTAGCACAACATGACCACCACCAAATACTAAGCTCCCTACGCGATAAAACTCACCGAAGATCCAAGCTTCAGAGCCTAAATCCACGATAAAAAAACTGCCGATGAGTAACACAAAAAAGAGCAGTAAATATATATAATTCAATTCGATAGGTGCAAGCGGTGCAGTGTCATCTTGCGTCGCACTCAATTTATATATACCGATAGTCGCAGCGCCGAGTAACAGCAAGATTTGCGTCCACATCGATGGCGCAATCAAAATTGCCGCGGCACTGACTAACATTAATAGGCGTGCGGATTTGCGTTGGCAGAACTGTTTAAACATGGCGAGAACGGCATCGGCAACCACAACGACGGCCATTAACTTAAGCCCATAAATCATCCCTTGAACATAATGATTGGCGAGCCAAGCCGACGTTGTTACCGCCAGTAAGTACATCAAAATAAAGGAAGGTAGTGTAAAACCGGCAAAAGCAGCAAGCGCGCCAACAAGCCCGCCTCTTTGATAACCAATGGCGAAGCCCACTTGGCTCGACCCTGGCCCCGGCATAAATTGGCTTAAGGCAACCAGACTGGCGTAACGCTTATCATCGAGCCAACCGAGTTCATTTACGAAGGTCTGGCGAAAATAACCAATGTGCGCCGCAGGTCCGCCAAAACTCATCAAGCCCAAGGTAAAAAAGCGTAGGAAAATCTGTAGCATAAATCGCCGCCCATCAATGCATAAAGTGCTGAAGATTATGCCACTAAAAAGACACTTTGATGAAGTTTCACGCGAGCAGCGCAGATAAAAGTATTGCAAAGACTCTACATGGTAGAGTCCTTATGATTGTTTGAGCGGACTTCAAGAGTCGTAAAGCGAGTGAACACAAATGCTTAGTGATAAATTGATGAGCTAAAAAATTAATCCTTCACCAACATGACTAGTACTTCGAAGTGATCCGTGTGGGGGAATAAATCAAATAGCTGCACTTTGGTTAAGTGATAGCCTTGAATATGTTCGAGATCTTCCGCTAAGGTTTTGGGATTACAGCTTGAATAGAGAATCGCCTTAGGGGCAAACTCGCTTAAAGACTGACATAGCGCCTCGCCAATACCGCGCCTCGGCGGATTAACTATGATCAAATCCGGCTTATCGGCAGCGCTTTTACCCTTAGCAAAGTCGGTGGAATCGAGCGCCATAAATTGCACGTTTTCGAGCCCCATCATCTGCGCTGACATTTGCGCGCAGGCAATCGCTTCAGCTTCAATTTCAATCCCTGTGAGGGTAATGTCATTGGATGCACAGTGCAGTCCGAAACCGCCTACACCACAGAAGAGATCCCATAACGAATGAGGTGAAAACTCGGCAACCCATTCACGGGCAGTTTGATATAACTGAGCCGCAACGTGTGGATTAGTTTGGAAAAAGCTTTTAGGCCGAATGAACAAAGGCACATGATTAAAACGTTCTTCAAGCCTAGTATTCTCAGTTAAGAAAATCTCTTCATCACCCTCAAGTATTGCCATATGAACCGGTTGGATATTGACTGATACCACTTTTATTTGCGGATATTCAGCTAATAATGCAGGTAATTCACGTTCGATACGTTCGATACTATTGGTGGACCGCAGTACAAACCGCAGTAGATATTCACCACGCACTTGGCTGCGGGTCAGCAGAATAAATTTAAGTTCACCCTTGGCTCTATCTACCCGATAAGGAGGAAGTCCAGCCTGCTGCACAAAGCGTGTTAAGCGATGTAATAAATCTTGCATATCAGATGGATATAAAAGGCAGTCGCAAAGATCTACCGCCTCGCCACTTGGGCCCACAATCCCCAACACAGGCGCATGGGCGGCGCCTAAGGCCACCATTTTAGCTTTATTACGAAAGCCGCTGTCCTCGCCAATTACCGGCGGCTGAAAAATATCGGGCAAATTAGCTGGGATAAAAGGCGCGAGTAGTTGCTGTAAAGTTTGAGTCTTAACCGCCACTTGCTGCACCATAGGCTGTTGTATATGCCGGCAAGAAAGGCACAGACCTTGGTTAAAATAACCACATTGCTTGACGGTATTTACAATAGCAGCACTCACGGCAGATCCTAGATATCAGTAAAAAAGCGCCACACTGTAGCGGTTTTACAGGTAAAAATCACCTTGAAGCATATTCAAATCAGCATCAAGTGCATAATTCTCGGCGCACTCAAGATAGGGTGAGTTTATCAACATCAGCAATAGACTGCCGCTTACCTATGGCCTTTTCAATCCATTCAAGCACTTCGGCCGAGGTACTGCGAAACGTCGTTAACTTACCGCCATATAAACTGAGTATTCGCGGATGGGAAATCGATGTTTGCATTAAGGTATCTCGCGGTCGCTCAAAGGCTTGGCTATTTTGCTTAGGCAAGACCCGAATACCACAGAAAGTTTTGGTTATTAGCGCCTTGAGCTCATCAATATCCGGCGTTAGTGGGAAATAATGTTTGTAGATCCCCAGCAGATAATTAATTTCAGATTCGGTCGCCTCAGGCGGCTTATCTAAAGAGGTTAATTCAGTTTCTGTGGTGCCGACTAAGGTTTGACCATACCAAGGCATCACAAATATTACCCGTTTATCGAAGCATGACTCTAAGTACAAGATGCCATCGGGCGCAGGAATATCCAGTAACACATGGGCGCCTTGCACCCAATCGAGTTCAACACCCGCAAGTGGGGGCAAGACTTTGCTTAAAACAGCATTTACCCAAGGACCTGCAGCATTAATCACAAGCTTCGCTTCGGCTTTATGGATTTCGCCCCTGTGGCTAAAACTCAGCTCACAGGTCTCGCGCTTGTGTTCCAACTCAAGAAATTCAGCCTCGGCATAGACTTCAGCGCCCAGTGCCTGCGCGCTGCGCGCCACCGCTTGAGTGAGCAATTTATCGTCGGTCTGCGCATCCCAGTACTGAAATACGGCTTTTAATCCAGAGAGTTTTAATCCCTTGAAACGATGCCAATGCACAGCAGGTACTGACACAAATTGGCCTAAAGGATCAAATTCACTCAGCAGTGCATACATACTCAGTCCTGCGCGTATGGTCCAAGGACTGCGCTGACTGTTGTCGTACACGGGAATATAAAAGGGCACAGCTTTAACAAGTGATGGCGCAAGATTGAGTAAATGTCGCCTTTCAAGCAATGATTTGCGGACTAAATTAATTTGTCCGGTTTCTAAATAGCGTAAACCACCGTGGATAAGCTTGCTGGAATTAGCTGAGGTTTGGCCGCCAATTTCGCCCTTTTCAATCAGCAAGGTGGAATAGCCCGCTGCTGCTGCATATTGGGCAATGCCGACACCGCTGATCCCACCGCCAATAATGGCTACATCGAAACAGGCCATAACTTACTCTCGCTAACCTTCAATAGACAACTGACCCGCTGAGCCTCAAGCATACAACCCATTACACTCAGTCGAACCGCGAATAAGCGTTAATATGTCAATAAGTTAATCTTAGATCAAATCTCGACGATAAGAGTTTAATCAATACTGGCATGCAATTGCTTAAGTGCTTGATCGCACATGGCCTTTAAGGCTTTTAGTTCGCTCGCCTCGCCGCCGACTTTACAACGCATCAAATGAGGAATTTCACTTGCCTGTGTTTTGAGGGAAAGTCCTGCAGGCGTTAAGGCCAGCACTCTCACGCGTTCATCCTGCTCGCTACGCCCGCGAGTCACTAATCCTTTAGATTCTAGCCGCTTCAGCAATGGCGTTAACGTGCCTGAATCGAGGAAAAGTTTATCGCCTAAGGTTTTGACACTAATCCCCTGCTCTTCCCATAGCACTAGCATGACTAAGTACTGCGGATAGGTTAGATCTAATTTGTCCAACAAAGGCCGATAGGCACGCACCATAGCATTCGCGGCACTATAAAGTGAGAAGCACACTTGATTCTCAAGACATAAGGCATTCTCTGTGCTGGCATTTTCGGCCATATCAACAGGATTAATACGGGTATTGGGTTGAAGCGTTGCCATAGGAAGATCCGACAAATTAAATATATTGCGCACAATATACTTGCATTCACACCAAAGATCGAATTATAGTTTATCACAATTGAATTGCGCGCAATTTAAATCGATTTACTTAATCCTTAACCTCAGAAGGTCTAATACTATGAAAACACTTTATGAAACACGTGCCACAGCAAAAGCGGGTCGTCAAGGTCAAGTCAGCACTGATGATGGTTTACTGGATGTCGCTTTAGCCTATCCAAAAGCCATGGGCGGTAGCGGTCTCGCCACGAATCCTGAACAACTGTTTGCCGCAGGTTATGCCGCCTGTTTCTCAAACGCCATTCTGCACGTCGCAAAAATCGGCAAAGTGGATATTACCGAAGCGCCAGTCAGTGCGGTTGTTGGGATTGGTGCCAATGACGCCGGTGGTTTTGCATTAGCGGTTGCCTTAGAAGTCAGCTTAGATTTACCGCAAGAAGCCGCAGAAGCCCTAGTGCGTCATGCGCATCAAGTTTGTCCGTACTCGAACGCCACGCGCAATAATATCGACGTGAAACTTAGCGTAAATGGCGTAACGTTAGGCTAACCATAACCCATCATCGACACCTGTTGATAACGTCAGAAATAGAGCACCCTCGGGTGCTTTATTCTTTATTAGCCAATAACGACTCAAGCTGAGAGTGAGTGTGCATCACACCATTTCACAGGGAGATAAACTGGTTTCAGTTCCCAAAAAATTATTATTCGCGAGTTAACTAACACTTCTTAATATCTAATTTAATCAAAATGATTGATTTAAGTAGAGTAAGAGATAATCGAACCGTTTGACGATACTTAAACCCACTCTCTGTGGGAGGCGCTATGACAAAATATCTATCGAAATTATCTCTCTTTTGCTCGCTATTATTCCTCTTTGCCTTTTCTATCCCGAGCTGGGCCGAGACAACACCCTCAAGCTCAGCGGATCGAACGTGGCATTATGTGAATGCTCAGGGTGAACTCAAAATTAAGCTGTATTTCTTTTGGTCAAAAACCTGTCCGCACTGTGCAGAGGCCCATCCGTTCATTGATTCATTACCGCAAAAATACCCTTGGATAGAACTCGAATCCCATAGAGTGTCAGATCCCGGCGTACAGGATATTTGGCAAAATATTGCCTCCAAAACCAGTACTGAAGCACGCTCAGTACCCTATATGGCAAGTTGTGAAAAGGCCATTGTGGGATATTCAAGTGAAGCGGTAACGGGTGAGTTTTTAGTCAATCGACTGAAGAATTGTTATTTATCCCTTGGCGGTAAACTGAGCGACGCTGACCTCCCCACCAAAGGAGCCACCAGCACAACCACAAGCGCTCAAACTGATGCACCGCTCTTTGGCACTTGTGGCACGGATACTGGTGAAGGCACCTGTGATGCCACCAGCTTAAGCGAGTCCGTTGCAGAGGCAGAAGTTCAGCCCGTTGAATTACCTTTAGTGGGAGTAGTGACACCTGAGACTATGTCTCTGCCGTTACTCACCTTAGTGCTCGCAGGTGTCGATGCTTTTAACCCTTGTGCCTTCTTTGTGTTGCTATTTTTACTATCGATAATGGTTAATGCCAAGAGTCGCAGCCGCATGTTACTTGTCGGCGGGATTTTCGTATTCTTCTCCGGCTTTATCTATTTCCTGTTTATGACGGCATGGCTAAACATCTTCCAACTGCTGGGGGCAGGCAGTGATGGCGGTATGATCATTTTAGCGGCGGGTTGTTTAGCTTTGATCGCAGGAGCCATCAATATCAAAGATTACTTCTTTACTAAGGGAGAAGTGACACTATCGATGTCGGCAGAAAATCGTACGAGTCTAATAAAACGCATGGGGAAACTATCCAATTCCAGTAACTTAGGCGCGTTACTCATAGGTTCTACCGTATTAGCTATCCTCGCCAATGCCTATGAGTTACTTTGCACCGCAGGCTTCCCAATGATCTACACCAGTGTGCTATCTATGCACAATCTGCCAGACATTGAACGCTATATGTATTTGGTTTTATACAATATTGTTTATGTGATCCCGCTGGCTATTATTGTTATCGTTTTCAGTGCGACCTTAGGCAAACGTAAGTTAACCGAAAAAGAAGGCCAAACCCTGAAACTTATGTCAGGCGTGATGATGTTGGGTATGGGTATCGCACTGGTTATTGACCCAACAGCACTGCAAAATGTGAGCCTGGCACTCGGATTGATTTTAGGCTCGCTAGGCGTTACAGCAATAATTGTTATCGGCCGCAAACTGCTCACGGCCAAGGCAAAATAATTGCAAATTGGCAAATTCATGTGTAACGACTAAAGTTAACCGTGGGTTTGCCGATAAAAGGATCCAGCTTACAATTGAGGTTAGTTATGTCAATTTCACTGAATACACAAGCTATCGCACCGAATCTAGAAAATGGTGCAATTGGCGTTAAGGTTGCTCAGTTAGCCAAAGAGCAGCAAAAAGCCGAAGGTCAAATCGCGGTAGATTTAATTGCAGCTGCGGCGCCAAAACCCGTAGGCAATGCAGGCCACAACATCAACACCACGGCCTAATTGTTAGCAATACAAAATCAAAAAAAGCGCTCTGATTATCAGGGCGCTTATTCCCTTCGAATCACCAAAAAGATAATGATTAAGCGATAGGTTTAAGTCGAGTTTCCCCGCATCGAGTGCCTGCAATATCAAGGTTGCGGTGATTTGTTTAGAGAGCGATGCCATCACAAAGCGCGAATCTTGACTAATACCTTCGCCCTTTTGCAGTTCAAGCTGCGGCTTGCCCTGCTCAAGCAGGATAACACTGCCACTATATGGCTGCGGCGAATCCTTTATCGCGGTTTGGGTTAAGGTCTTAATCTCCGCCACCCTCGATACTGAAGATGCGGTTTGGCTTTCAACGGCAATCGAGTTACTGCCTTGCCCAATTTGCTCTTGTTCAGCACCTGTTTCTAATAACAGACCAAAACTATTGGCACTTAGGAATAATAAAAAACCAGTCAACAGGGTACTGATAACACTCAAACGCATGGGTTATCCTTAACGTAATTAACAAATAATGCTGCCTGCTAGAAAAAAGCAAGCTTATCACAAGCGCTTTTTATGGATAATACAATTTAATCTTTACAATTGAATTATAAAGGAAATATTCCATATAAAAATGACACAACAAAGTGATACCTAGGGCGACGAAGCTAATCCGAGCCGTATAAACCAAGTGGCAGTCTGCCCCAGTTTGTAGACTGAATATCTCAAGTTGAAGCTAATACACATTCAAAATGGCTATAAAACGACAATAGTAATAATTATCGCACCTAACATATATAAGCCTGCAGAAAGTGATATCGATTTTAGCGGGCTAAACTCCTCAACTTCCAACGTCTGTATATCTTCAATTTTGACTAGTTGCCCTTCTCCCTCGATCTGCTGTTCCGTTGCACTTTCGACTTGAAATTCCATTTGTTCGCCAGATATTGTGGTGACTTTGACCTTTTCACCTATGTAGCTGGATACCGATTGAGGGGCCAAGTTAACTTCATTGAGTGAAGAGCATGCGTTGAGGGAGAAACAGATAAGTGATACTACAGCTAACTTTTTCAAACAAACCTCCTATCCTACAAACTATGACATCCATGATAAGTTATACCTGTAGACACAAGCATTTAGGTATAAGCTACTCAGCTTACGGAATTTCGCCCATAAGTTAAAGAAACCTAGGCTAAACCCACTTAAATTAAATCCTTTGAATGAGGTTAAATAGCTATCAAATGAGCACTGAACTTATCGATGCGGTTAAAGCCAAAGATACACTTGCAGTAAAGCGTATTATTGCCAATAGCGCTGATCTTGAAGGCGTTGACGAGAATGGCATGACGGCACTGTTGCATGCCTGTGAGCTACAGTCTTTTGAACTGCTCAAACTATTAGTGGATGCGGGTGCCGATGTGAATCATCCAAATGCGCTGGGGTATCATCCGCTCGATATAGCCTACTGGCGGGCGAGTTTCGCATGGGGAGCTATACCGCTGAGAGTGAGCGCATGGTGAGCTATTTAACCCGCCACGGCGGCAAATCCTTTAGCTAGGTGAGGTGCTAAATAGCATCAAGATGCGAAAGCTAAAAACTGCGAAATGATAAAAAGCCCTATAAACAAAAATCGCGTTAAGCTGGGCCTAACGCGATTTTTTATTACTCACTTACAACCTAATCACCAAAGTCATCGAGTAGGATATTTTCTGGCTCAACGCCTAGGCTTTCAAGCATCTTAATCACTGAAGAGTTCATGATTGGAGGACCACACATGTAGTACTCGCAGTCTTCTGGTGCCTTATGATTTTTAAGATAATTCTCATAAATCACATTATGAATAAAGCCAGTGTAGCCAGTCCAATTATCCTCAGGCAATGGCTCAGATAACGCCACATGCCAGACGAAGTTGTCATTCTCTGCCGCTAGAGCATCGAAATCCGCTTGATAAAACACTTCACGGGTCGAACGAGCACCGTACCAGAAGCTCATTTTACGTGTGGTTTTCTTACTCTTAAGCTGATCGAAAATGTGTGAACGCATTGGTGCCATGCCGGCACCGCCGCCGATAAATACCATTTCCGTATCGGTTTCTTTCACAAAGAACTCACCAAATGGGCCTGAAATCGTCACTTTATCGCCGGCTTTAAGATTAAAGATATAAGATGACATCTTACCCGCTGGTACATTGGCCGATGGCGGCGTCGCAATCCGCACGTTCAACATAATGCGGCCCTTTTCATCGGGATAGTTGGCCATAGAGTAGGCACGCAACACATCCTCATTCACGGTAGAAACGATGTCAAACAAACCGTATTTATCCCAATCACCGCGGTATTTTTCAGGAATATCAAAGTCGGCGTATTTCACCACATGGGCAGGCGCTTCAATCTGAATATACCCTCCCGCTTTAAAGTGAACATCTTCACCTTCGGGCAATTTAAGCAGCAATTCTTTGATAAATGTGGCTTTGTTATCGTTAGAAATCACTTCACACTGCCACTTTTTCACCCCAAAGATTTCTTCGTCAAGCTCAAGCTCCATATCAGTTTTCACCGCGACTTGGCAGGCAAGACGACAACCTTCTTTAGCCTCTTTCTTGGTGATATGGCCCATTTCAGTCGGCAGAATGTCACCGCCGCCCGATTTGATTTTCACTCGGCACTGACCACAGGTTCCGCCGCCACCACAGGCAGACGGAATAAAAATACTCTGACTCGCCAAAGCGCCGAGTAACTTGTCACCCGCGGCAACTTGAATGCTTTTTTCGGCATCTTCGTTGATGCTGATCGTCACTTCACCCGTAGCCACTAATTTCTTTTTGGCGATTAGAATCACTATCACCAATAGACAGACCACTAGCGTGAACATGCCTATGCCAATTGCCATTTCCATCGTATTACCCTTTTCTAGCTCTTTTCTAAAAAGAATCTGGTTTCACTTTCTCAATTCTTGGCTCGCCTACTGTAGCTTTACAGCGAGATCCCTGAGAAAGACATAAAGCCCAGCGCCATCAAGCCTGTAGTAATAAAGGTGATACCAATACCTTGTAAGCCTTCGGGAATCGCGTTGAATTTCATTCTTTCGCGCAGTCCCGCCAGCAGTACAATCGCCACCGCCCAACCAAGACCCGAGCCCATCGCAAACACCACTGACTCACCGAAGTTGTAATCACGGTTCGCCATAAAGATCACCCCGGCAAAAATCGCGCAGTTCACTGTGAGCAAAGGTAAGAAGATCCCAAGGGAGTCATACAGGCTAGGAATGTACTTATCCAAAAACATTTCAAGGATTTGCACTAACGCCGCAATCACACCAATGAAAGTGATCAGTTGCAGGTAACTTAAATCGATACCGGGTAATCCCGCCCAAGACAGTGCGCCAGGTGCGAGCACTTTGACGTAAATCAGCTGGTTTAACGGCACGGCTAAGGTCATCACCACAATCACAGCGACACCTAGACCAAAGGCGGTTGACACCTTTTTAGACACGGCCAAGAAAGTACACATGCCCAAGAAGAACGACAGCGCCATGTTGTCGATAAAAGTGGCCTGCAAAAATAGATTTATATAGTGTTCCATATCTGCTCCTTAACCCCGTTTCCGCTGGATCACATTGATAGTCCAGATCAACACACCAATCAGGAAGAAGGCGCTCGGTGGTAACTTGAACATCTCGTTTGGCAAGTACCAGCCACCATTCTCGATGGTGGTAAACACAGGGTGACCGAATAAATTCCCCGTCCCTAACAGCTCGCGTACAAAGGCGACGCTGATCAAAATCAAGCCATAACCTGTCGCATTACCAAGCGCATCGACGACCGCTAAATGCGGTGGATACTTCATGGCGAAGGCTTCTGCACGGCCCATGATGATACAGTTAGTGATAATTAACCCAACGAATACAGAAAGTTGCTTAGATAACTCATAGGCTACATCCTGCAGAACCATGTCGACGATAATCACTAAGGAGGCGATAACCGTCATCTGCGCGATAATCCGCACACTGGTCGGGATAAAGTTACGGATGGCAGAGATAATCAGGTTAGAAAACACCAACACAAAGGTCACTGCCAGTGTCATCACCACAGCGGTTTGCATTGAGTTACTGACCGCCAGTGCCGAACATACGCCCAGCACTTGCATCGCGACGGGGTTATTGGCAAACACTGGCCCCGTTAACATGTCACGCATGGATAAAGTGTTGCTCATTTTGCCTCTCCCAACTCACCTTGCAATTCACCCTGCGTGGCCGTCGCTTTCAGCTGATTGAAGAAGGTTTGAAAGCCCTCAACGCCAAACCAAAACTCCATTGCGCGCTGCACGCCGCGGCCCGTCATGGTCGCGCCACTCACCGCATCGACACCATGAATATCGCCTTCTTTAGCGCCGCCTTTCACAAGACGTATCGAAAACTTGCCTTTTTCATCAAACAATTGCTTACCCTTCCATAGTGACACCCACTTAGGATCAGTTAAAAAATCGCCGATACCTGGGGTTTCACCGTGTTCGTACACGACGAGCCCTTTAATGGTGTTGAAATCGGGTTCAACCGCCACATAACCGTAGATCATCGACCACAGACCTTTGCCATAGAAAGGCACAACCACGCTGTCTAACTTGCCGTTGGCATCGAGCACTTTAAACACGCG
>Ga0172382_10010908_pt1 | contig 12090 bp, 11 predicted proteins | sample Leawel138RmetaG_FD_122245 | JGI IMG/M metagenome (GOLD analysis project Ga0172382, IMG submission 122245) | Leachate microbial communities from a municipal landfill in Southern Ontario, Canada - Leachate well 138R metaG | ecosystem: Engineered > Solid waste > Landfill > Unclassified | place...
AGTGACACGGGCAGGGCATGGCGGGTGACGGTATCGCGCAGCGGTTCAAAGATCTCGGGCAGCGGCAGGGCTTGCTGCACTGGGGCCTCAAGCCCGTCGAGCGCGCGATGATACTCGGCCAGGGCTGCCAGGCGCGCCTGGGGTGTGGCATCGCCCTCGTCGGCGATATCGTCGGCTGTGCGCGCATAACGGTAGATATCCCGAACGGCGCTGCGAAGCGCCCGAGGCAGGAGCAGGGAAGCAACAGGGAAATTTTCGTAATGGTCGACGGCCATAGCCGCCAGAGTATAAGCCGTCTTCGCGACGCTCTGATCGTCACAAGCCATCCCTGTCCGCTGTTCATCCTGGCAGCGGAACGCCGCATCAGCGCAGGAGGGCGAGCTGCCGCGGATTCGGACGGCCTGTCGCGTCGCAGGTCTTGCTTTTCCGCATCCACCGAGGCGGCGGCTGAGCGCCTGAATTGGCACATCGCCTTAACGAATTCATCCCAACTGGTTTAGACTGCGCCATGGAAGTCTTCGGGCGGCCCGCGGAACGCAGACGGGACTGCGCGCCGAGGATCCGTGCCGGGGCTTCCATCACTATTCGAGGAAGCACATGCCCCGTCCAATAATGGCAACGGTTTCCGTGCCGGCCATGCAACACAATCTGCTGCACGTCGTATCCGGGCTTCAGGCGCAGGCCCGTGTCGCGGGACGCGAGCCGCCGAAGGTGTGGGCCGTCATCAAGGCCAATGCTTATGGTCATGGCCTGGCGCACGCCCTGACCGGCTTCGGGGCTGCCGACGGTCTGGCCATGCTCGACCTTGCCGAAGCCGTCGCCTGCCGCGATGCCGGTTGGCAGGGGCCCCTGATGCTGCTCGAAGGTTTCTTCGAGGCATCAGATATAGACGTTGTCGATACATATGGGTTGACGGTCTCCGTGCATGGCGATGACCAGCTGCGCCTGCTGGAGCGTGCGGCACCGCGCCGTCCGATCGACGTCAATCTGAAGATCAACACGGGGATGAATCGCCTGGGTTTTGCGCCTGAGACGGCCGCCGCTGCATGGCAGCGGCTGGCTGCGCTCAGGCAGAAAGGGGTCGTGGGCGAACTGGGGACCATGATGCATTTCTCGCGCGCCGACGACAATGCGGATGTGACGCAGGCGCAACTGGCGGCTTTCCTGACGCTCGTGGGGGACATGAGCGGGCCGGTGAGCGTATGCAATTCGGCCGCTACCCTGACGCCGGCTCTGTGGACCCGTCTGCCGTCCGACCGGCCGCAATGGGTGCGTCCGGGCATTTGCCTGTACGGGTCGTCTCCTTTCGCCGACCGCAGCCCTGCGCAACTGGGTTTGCGTCCGGTCATGACGCTGGAATCGCGCATCATTGCCGTCCAGGAGTGTCCCATCGGAGGCAGCGTGGGATACGGCCATCTGTTCACTGCCTCGCAGCCGACGCGCGTGGGGATCGTGGCTTGCGGCTATGCTGATGGCTATCCTCGTCATGCCGGCACAGGGACACCGGTCACAGTGGCCGGAGTACCAACCATACTGCTGGGACGGGTGTCCATGGACATGCTGGCGGTGGACTTGACGCCGATCGCCGGTGCCGGCGTGGGGTCGTCTGTCGTTCTCTGGGGCGAGGGCGGGCCGGCGGTCGATGCTGTGGCTCAGGCCGCGGGCACCGTCGGCTATGAACTGTTGTGTGCGTTGGCGCCGCGGGTTCCGCGGACCATCGTGCCGGCTGCGGTGGCCGTGCCGCAGCCCATGCAAGCAGGAGAATCGCAATGAAGGACAAATGCGTGTTGGTCACAGGCGCCACCAAGGGAATCGGGTGGGCCGTCAGCCAGCGGCTGGCCGATCTGGGCTGCCATGTGGTGGGGCTGGCGCGCCACACGCAGGATATCGATTTCCCCGGTTACCTGTATGCCTGTGACCTGTCGAACGCCGGTGAAACCGAAGAGGTGCTGCGCGTCATCCGTGAAAAATATCCTGTCGACGGGATCGTCAACAATGTAGGCTCCCTCGAGCATGCCCTGCTCGGGGAAATCGACCTTTCCCAGCTTTACGGGGCGTTCGACATCAATGTAAGGGTGGCGGTGCAGGTCACACAGGCTTTCGTTGCCGCTATGAAAGCGCGCCGCGAAGGGCGGGTGGTGAACGTGTGCGGGCACTTGGGACAGGGTTCCTCGGGCCATACCAGCTACGGGGCTGCCAAACAGGGCCTGATCGCCTGTACGCGCACCTGGGCCCTGGAACTCGCCCCATACAACATTACCGTGAATGCGGTGTCGCCCGGCCCGGTCGAGACCGAGCCTTTCCGGGCCGCGCATCCGACCGGGAGCGAGGACGAACAGCGGGTGCTGGCCGGCGTGCCCATGGGCCGTTTTGCCCGTCCCGACGAGATTGCCGCCGCCGTCACCTTCCTGCTGGGCGACGAAGCCGGCTTCATCACCGGCCAGGTGCTGGGAGTGGACGGCGGCTACAGCGTGCCGGGTCACCACTGAGGTTCCGATGGCGAAGGCAGCACGAAGTTCCTACGTTTGTTCGGAATGTGGCGGCACGTCGGCCAAGTGGCTGGGCAAGTGCCCGCACTGCGGTGAATGGAATACCCTGCAGGAAAGCATGGCCGCGGCAGTTCCCGTCCATCGCTATGCGCCATTGGCGGGCAGTACGCCCGTGCAGGATCTTTCCGACATCGAAGCTCGCGAGCTTCCGCGTCAGCCGACCGGTATCGGTGAGTTCGATCGTGTGCTGGGCGGCGGTCTGGTGCCTGGGTCGGTGGTGCTGATCGGCGGCGATCCAGGAATCGGCAAGTCGACGCTGCTGCTCCAGGCGCTGGTCTCGCTCGCACAGGCGGTGCCCGTACTTTATGTAACGGGAGAAGAATCCGCCGAACAGGTCGCCCTGCGCGCCCGCCGGCTCGAGCTTGCCACGCAGGGGACACGGCTGCTGGCGGAAATCCGGCTTGAAGCCGTAATGGAGGCCATTTCATCGCAGAAGCCTGCCGTCGCAGTGATCGACTCCATTCAGACACTGTATTCCGGTGCCCTCAGCGCCGCGCCAGGCTCTGTTTCACAAGTGCGGGAATGCGCGGCCCAGCTTACGCGCCTGGCCAAGCAAAGTGGCGTTACGCTGGTGTTCATCGGTCACGTGACCAAGGATGGGACGCTGGCGGGGCCGCGGGTGCTCGAGCACATCGTCGACACTGTGCTGTATTTCGAGGGCGACACGCACTCTTCCTATCGGCTCATCCGCGCTTTCAAGAACCGCTTTGGCGCGGTCAACGAATTGGGCGTGTTCGCCATGACGGACCGGGGGCTGCGCGGAGTGAGCAACCCTTCGGCCCTGTTCCTGTCCCAGCATGACGAGAATGTGGCGGGCTCCTGCATCATGGCCACTCAGGAGGGCAGCCGGCCTCTGCTTGTCGAAGTGCAGGCCCTGGTGGATACCGCTCATGTACCGAATCCGCGTCGCCTGACGGTCGGCCTGGAAAGCACGCGCCTGGCGATGCTCCTGGCCGTTCTGCACCGCCACGCAGGTGTGGCCACTTTCGACCAGGACGTCTTCGTCAATGCGGTGGGAGGCGTCAAGATCACCGAGCCCGCGGCCGACTTGCCGGTGCTGCTGGCCATCCTTTCCTCCTTGCGTGATCGGCCGCTGCCCCGGGGTTTGGTGGCCTTCGGAGAAGTCGGTCTGGCCGGCGAAATCCGCCCCGCGGTGCGCGGGCAGGAACGTCTGAGGGAAGCGGCCAAGCTCGGTTTCAACATGGCGCTGATCCCCAGGGCCAATGCACCGCGGCAAGCGATCGAGGGCCTGGAGATCGTGCCCGTGGATCGGATTGATGCCGCCATGGAGCGCCTGCGCTAGTGTGCTGTCTGGTCAGGGCCTGTTCACGGGCCCGGGCAGCTTCATGCTGGTGCCTTATGGGGTCCGCTTGGCCTATAAGCTGCCCGAAGCGAGAATGAAACTGACATTTGCCTGTATGCTGTTGGTCATCATGATTTTGCTGCGGTTCGGCTCCTGACAGATGTCCCTCACCCTACCGACCTTCCTGCGTCTCGGCTTTCAGGCGTTCATGCGCGACTGGCGTGCCGGCGAGCTGCGCCTTCTGCTGCTGGCATTGATGATTGCCGTGGCCGCCGTCACCAGCGTGGGATTTCTGGCCGACCGGACAGGGCAGGTGCTGGAGCGCGATGCGGCACAGATGCTGGGCGGCGATCTGGTATTGCGCGCCGGGAAACCATTGCCTGAAGTCTTCGCGACCGAAGCCTCGCAGCGACGATTGACCGTGGGGCATACCGTCCAGTTTCCCTCCATGGCGATGCATGGCGATGCCAGCACATTGGTGTCTCTGAAGGCCGTCGACGACGCCTATCCCTTGCGTGGATCGCTGCAGGTGTCGCTTGTGCCGGGGGATCCGGGCAGTATTGTGGGGGAAGGCCCCCGCCCCGGTACGGTATGGGTGGACAACCCTCTGCTGGGCACGCTGGAAGCGGGCCTGGGCGATCGGCTGGAAGTCGGCGACCTGAGCCTGGAAGTGGCTGGCATCATCCGCCACGAGCCTGACCGCGGCACGCAGTTCGTGAACCTTGCGCCCCGACTCATGATGCATGTTTCCGATCTGCCGGCGGCCAATCTCATGGGGCCGGGCAGCCGGGTCCGTCACTACCTGCTCGTTGCCGGCGAACCGGCCGACATCCGCGCCTACCGGCAGTGGCTGGAGCCTCGTCTGGAATCCGGTCAGCGCTTGAGTACGCTGGAGGACAGCAGGCCGGAGGTTACCCGGGTGATCGAACGTGCGGAGAGCTTTCTGGTGCTGGTGGCTTTGCTGTCGGTGCTGGTGGCTGCCATTGCGGTTGGCCTGGCAGCGCGCCAGTACACCCGACGCCACACCGACGGCGTTGCGGTGCTGCGCTGCCTGGGGGCGAGCCGGGGGCTGCTGCTGGGGATTCTGTGGGTGGAGTTCGCGCTTGTGGCGCTGATCGGCGCGACGGCGGGCATCGCGTTGGGCTATGCCGCTCATTATGGTCTGGTGGACATGCTGGCGGGCTGGCTGGACGCGCAGCAGCTGCCGCCGCCCACCTGGATGCCGGCCCTGCAGGGCTGGGCGAGCGGCTGCCTGCTGCTGTTGGGTTTTGCGCTGCCGCCGCTGGCTGCCTTGCGCCATGTCCCTCCTGCGCGGGTGCTGCGCCGCGATGCGGTGGCCGGCCAGGGCCGCCGCTGGCCCGCTTATGCAATTGCTGCCATTTCTTTTCTGGTCCTGATCACATGGACTTCGGGCGATCTTCAGGCCAGCCTGACCGTCGTGCTGGGCTTCGCCGCTGCCTTTCTGGCTTTCGCCCTGGTGGGAACGGGATTGGTGTGGATACTGAACCGCATCCGCCGCCGTGAGCGTGGAAGCCTGGCCTGGCGTTTCGCCATTACCGGCATGGCCCGGCGGCGCGGCCTGACGCTGACGCAGCTTTGCGCGCTCGCCCTCGGTCTGATGCTGTTGCTGCTGCTGGGCATATTGCGTGGCGATCTGCTGCGCAGCTGGCAGCAAAGCCTGCCGCCGGACGCGCCCAATGCTTTCCTGATCAACGTGCAGAAGGATCAGACAGCGGGTGTGTCCCGCATGATTCTTGAGGCGGGTCTGCCACAGCCCTGGCTCTATCCTATGGTGCGCGCGCGTCTCGTTTCGATCAACGGCCGCCCCGTGCATCCAGATGACTACACTGACGAGCGCGCCCAGCGGTTCGCGGACCGTGAGTTCAATCTGAGCGTGGCCGAGCAGCTGCCCGAGAGCAATCAGATGGTGGCTGGCCGCTGGCTGGATCCGCAGGCCAGTGAACTGACGCTGGAAGCCGGCATGGCGGAGTCCCTGAGGGTAGCGGTGGGGGACGTCATGCGCTTCGATGTGGCGGGACGCCAGGTCGATGTTGCAGTCAGCGGCCTGCGTGACGTGCGCTGGGATACCTTTGAAGTGAATTTTTTTGCCTTGCTGAGTCCGGCTGCGCTGACCGATGCGCCTGCCACCTACATTACCTCCTTGCACATACCGCCATCCAGCGACGCGCTCAAGCAGCAGATCGTTCAGGTTTATCCCAATGTCACGGTGTTCGACATCGGTGTGATTGTGGCGCAAGTCCGGCAGATGCTGGAACGCACGGTCACGGCTGTGCAGCTTCTGTTCGCCTTCACCCTGTTTGCCGGCGTGCTGGTGCTGGGCGCGGCGCTGCATGCCACGCGCGACGAGCGCATGCACGAGGTCGCGGTGATGCGGGCACTGGGCGCGCGGGCCGACCTGCTGCGTGCGGCCCTGTTCAGGGAACTGCTGTTGTGCGGCGCGATCGCCGGTGTGCTGGCCGCGGCCGCTTCAGTCAGTCTGGCCTGGGTGCTGGCCGACCGCGTCCTGCAGGTGGAGCTGGTGTCGGTATGGTGGCCCTGGCCTGCAGGCGTTGCGGCCGGGGTGGTGGCAGCCCTGATTGCCGGGCGTTTCGCGCTGTCAGGCGTCTTGCGCGCTTCGCCGCTGTCTACCTTGAGAGAAGTGACATGAGGGAATTGCTTGCCGTCAAGGAACTGGAGTTCGAGTCTGCCTTCATGCGTTATGACGCGAAAGTCATCGATGAGCCGGGCCTGCACTTCTTCGATCCGGATTCCGCATCCCTGCAGGCCGAGCTGGTGGGCGAGGGGGGCCGCAAGGCCGCCTGGTTTGTCCGTTGCGGGTCGCGTGAGGGCGTGCTGCGCCGCTACCGCCGCGGCGGATGGGCTGCAAGGGTGTCGGATGACCGTTATCTGTGGGGCGGGCCTCGACATGTGCGCAGCCTGAATGAGTTCGACATTCTGCGCTCCTTGCACGAATCGGGTCTGCCGGTGCCACGTCCCTTTGCCGCCGCCTACTGGAAGCATGGGATCACCTATCGGGCTGCCATCATCGTCGAGCGCATTCCGGGCGTCCGCGCCCTGGCTTCGGCGCTCGATGTTGCTGATAGTGAACAGGTTGCCGGTTCGATCTACGCCATGCATGAGCAAGGTGTGTGGCATGCCGACCTGAATGCGTACAATATTCTGCTCGATGAAGAAGGCAGAGCCTGGCTCATCGATTTCGACAAGGCTCGCCGACCGGTGCTGTCGCTCGAACGGCGCAGCGCCAATCTGCTGCGCCTGCGCCGTTCGCTTGCCAAGGTGGCCGGAGCACGGGGCATTGTCTGGTGGGATGAGCTCAATCGCAGTTACGCGAAACTGACGCGAGTGTCAGGGGGCCTGTGAGCAAGCCGAGTAGTATCAGGTGCCACGGGTTCCCGGGCAGGCAATCGTCAGTTTCGTTTATTATCTTCGACCTTTCACTTTTGTCCGGGGGACTGGCAAATGAAATTCAGCATGGCTGTGCGGTCCGCGCTCGGTCTGGCGCTGGTGGCAGCGTCCTTGTCCGTGGTGGCTCAGAACAAGGAAGTCAACGTCTATAACTGGGCCGAATACACGGCGCCCGACACGCTGTCCGGGTTCGAGAAGGCTACAGGCATCAAGGTCAACTACAGCGTGTACGACAGCAACGATGCGTTGCAGGCACGACTGCTGACCGGCAAATCGGGATTCGACGTCGTGGTGCCGTCCACGCACTATGCTGCCCGGCAGATCGAAGGGGGGCTGTTCCAGAAGCTGGACAAGTCGAAGATTCCGAACTGGAAGCATCTCGACCCGGCCATCATGGACGTGGTCGCGGCCGTCGATCCCGGCAATGAGTATCTGGTGCCCTGGGGCTATGGCACCAATGGCCTGGGTTACAACGTGACCCGGGTGCGCGAGATCATGGGCGAGGATGCCGACCTGGGCAGCTGGGACATGCTGTTCAAGCCCGAGAACACCGAAAAGCTCCGGAGCTGCGGCATTTCCATGCTCGACGAGGCCGCCCAGGTATTTCCAGCCGTATTGCATTATCTCGGCAAGGACCCCAACAGCGAGAACATCGCCGACTATCGGGAAGCGCTGGAAGTGCTCAAGGGCATCCGGCCCCATATCCGCCAGTTCAGTTCCTCAGGCTATATCGATGAGCTCGCCGCGGGCGACCTGTGCATGGTCTACGGTTTCTCCGGCGACGTCATGATTGCCGGAGCCCGGGCGCGTGAAGCGGGGCGTAGTTACGAGATCGACTACTACATCCCCGATGGCGGCGCACCCGTGTGGTTCGACACCATGGCCATCCCCAAGGATGCCCGCAATGTGGATGCGGCGCATACCTTCATCAATTACATCGAGACGCCCGAGGTGCATGCCGCCATCACCAACACCATGTTCTATCCGAACGCGAACAAGGAAGCCCGCAAGCATGTGGTGAAGGAGGTGGCGGACAATCCCATGATCTATCCGAGCGAGGAAGTCACGCGCACCCTGTTCGTCATCAAGCCCCAATCCTTGCGCCTGCAGCGTGATCTCAGCCGCATGTGGAACGAACTCAAGACGGGGCGCTAGCAATAATGAGCGAGATACGCCCGGGCGCCTCCTGGTCGGGAGCCGCGGACGAGTTCGTCCGCATCGACGACGTGGTCAAGATCTATGGGGACGTGGTGGCCGTGCAGTCGGTCAGCCTGTCGGTGGGCCGGCGCGAAATCTTTGCCCTGCTGGGCAGTTCGGGCTGTGGCAAGTCGACGCTGCTGCGCATGCTGGCCGGCTTCGAGGAAGCGACTTCAGGGCGCATCTTCCTCGATAACGAGGACATCACTACATTGCCTCCCTACAAGAGGCCGGTCAATATGATGTTCCAGTCCTATGCGCTCTTTCCGCACATGACGGTCGAAGCCAATGTGGCGTTCGGGCTCAAGCAGGAGGGGGTGCCCCGCAACGAGATCCACGGGCGCGTATACGAGGCGCTCGATCTGGTGCAGATGGGTGCCTATGCGCGGCGCAAGCCTTCATAGCTCTCGGGCGGGCAGCAGCAGAGAGTGGCCCTCGCCCGCAGCCTGGTGAAGCGGCCCAAGCTGCTGCTGCTCGATGAGCCGATGTCGGCGCTCGACAAGCAGATCCGGCAGAAGACCCAGATCGAACTGGTGAAGATCCTCGACAAGGTGGGCGTGACCTGCATCATGGTGACGCACGACCAGGAAGAGGCCATGACCATGGCCCACCGCATGGCGGTCATGTCGGAAGGCCAGATCGTGCAGTGTGGCACACCGCAGGAAGTCTACGATTTCCCCAATTCCCGTTTCGTCGCGGGTTTCGTAGGTTCCACCAATCTGTTCAGTGGTGTCATTACCGTCGATGAGGCCGACCACGTGCAGATTGAAAGCGAGCAGCTCAGCCGCCCGCTGTACGTCGACCATGGCGTGAGCGAACCGCTGGGCATGGAAGTCCATGTGTCGATCCGTCCGGAACGCATCCGCGTGCACCGCGAACAGCCTTCCGGCGATGCGAACTGGAGCCATGGCATGGTCAGCCATATGGCATGGATGGGCAGCTACGCACGCTATCAGATCCGGCTGGACTCCGGCATGCTGGTGGAAGCGTCGGTGCCCAGCCTGGCCATGGCGCAGATCGATGCGCCCGCGGTCGATGAAGAAGTCTACATCGACTGGTCCGACGACAGCGCCACCGTGTTGCCATCATGAAGCCGACTTTCCTGCGCAAGCCGCTATCGTGGCGGCGCATCCTGACGATTGCGCCGCCTTTCGCATGGCTGGTGCTGTTCCTGCTGCTGCCGTTCCTGCTGGTGCTGAAGATCAGCTTCGCCGACCTCCAGTTCGGCATACCGCCTTACACGGCGCTGGCGGAATTTCAGGATTACACGCTGAGCGTGGTGCTGAACCTGCGCGGCTACGCGCTGCTGTTCAGCGACAGTCTTTACGTGGCCACCTATCTGCACAGCGTGAAGATGGCTGCGGTCACCACCGTCTGCTGCATGCTGATCGGATATCCCATGGCCTACTACATTGCGCGCTCCGAGCCTTCCGTGCGTAATCTGCTGCTGATCGGGGTGATTCTGCCGTTCTGGACTTCGCTGCTGCTGCGCGTCTATGCCTGGATCGGTATTCTGCGCAACGACGGGTTGTTGAACAATCTGCTCATGGGGCTGGGGCTGATCGATCAGCCGCTGGAAATCTACCGCACCGACCTTGCCGTCTACATCGGTCTGATCTACGCCTACCTGCCCTTCTTCATCCTCCCCCTTTATGCGAACCTGGTGAAGCTCGATGTCCGGCTGCTGGAAGCCGCCTATGATCTTGGCGCACGGCCCTGGCGCGCCTTCGTCTCCGTCGTGCTGCCGCTTTCCATGCCGGGAGTGATCGCCGGTGCCATGCTGGTGTTCATTCCATCCGTGGGCGAGTTCGTCATCCCCGAGATGCTGGGTGGGGCCGATACCCTGATGATCGGCCGGGTCATGTGGACAGAGTTCTTCAACAACAGCGACTGGCCCATGGCTGCCGCGGTGACCTGCGTCATGGTTCTGCTGCTGCTGATGCCTCTGGTGCTGTTCCAGTACGGGCAGGTGCGTCAGCTGGGCATGCGGGGAGGGCGAGGCAATGGCTAAACCGAGCTCCCGTCTGAGGGCCGTGGTGCTGGGCCTGGGCTATGCCTTCCTGTATATCCCCATCTTCGTGCTCATGGTGCTGTCATTCAATGACTCGGCCATGATGACGACCTGGACCGGTTTTTCCCTGCGTTGGTACCATGAGCTTTTCAGTGATCGGGCGCTGCTCCAGGCGGCGCGGCTCTCGCTCATCATTGCCGCCTTCACTGCCACGGCGGCGGTGATCGTCGGTACCTGGGCCGGCTATGTGCTGGCGCGCATGGGCCGTTTCCGGGGTTTCGCCCTGTTCGTGGGGCTGGCCAGCGCGCCGCTGGTCATTCCCGAGGTGGTGCTGGGCATTTCGCTGCTGTTGATGTTCGTCGAGCTGAGCGACCTGCTGGGCTGGGAAGGCAGTAATGGCGCCTTTACCATCTGGGTCGGGCACGTGATCCTGAGCATGGCTTACGTATCGGTCATCATCCAGTCGCGGGTACGCGACCTGGACCGCTCGCTGGAAGAGGCCGCGCTCGATCTCGGGGCCTCTCCGGTCAAGGTGTTCTTCCAGATCGTCCTGCCGCTGATCGCGCCGGCCCTGGTCGCGGCCTGGCTGCTGGCTTTCACGCTGTCACTCGATGACGTCGTGATTGCTTCTTTCCTGACGGGGCCGGGTTACACCACGCTGCCGCTGGAAGTGTTTTCGCGTGTGCGCCTGGGTTTGAAGCCCGAAATCAATGCGCTCGCCACCATCTTCATGCTGCTGGTCGCCGCTTTCGTGGTGATCGCAAACCGCATACAGAACCGGAAAGGATAAAGCCCTCATGAACAACAATGGAATCGCGCTTTATGGACTCGCAAAATGCAGCACCTGCCTGAAGGCCCGGCAATGGCTGAATGACCGGGACATGGAAGCGTCCTTCACCGATTATCGCGAGCAGCCGTTGCCAGCCGACAGTCTGGTGCAATGGAGCCGTGAACTGGGCGGTTGGGAAAAACTCGTCAACCGGGCGTCCATGACCTGGCGCAATCTGCCGGAGGCGCGCAAATCGCCATCGTCCGATACGCAGTGGCTGGCACTGATCGAAGAATTCCCGGCGCTGGTGCGCCGGCCGCTGGCAGTCTGGCCCGATGGTTCTGTCACCGTCGGCTTTTCCGAGAAAAAATATCTTGAACGTCTGGACGGCTGAGCCGTTTCTGACCACGGGCCTATGCGCCAGCCTCGCTGTGGGGCGGGGCCACGCGAGGCAATATCAATGCGGTGCCGGAGGCACCACTACATTGTGACGGAGCAGCTCCGACCAGGAGGCCGGAGTGCTTCGCACACAACGGAACCTTCCATGCTTACTCAAGAAGAACTCAAGCGCAATGTTGCTGCGGCCGCCGCCGAGTATGTGCTCACTTGCGTGCAACCGGATTCGGTGCTGGGCGTGGGCACCGGTTCTACGGTCGACTGTTTCATTGACGCCATCGCCATCCATCGCGACCGTTTTCGCGCGGCGGTCTCCAGCTCCGAGCGCAGCACGCGGCGCATGCAGGAGCATGGCATTGAAGTGCTGGATCTCAACGATGTGGCCGACATGCCGATCTATGTGGATGGCGCGGACGAGATCGATCATGGCTTGAACATG
>Ga0172382_10010909_pt1 | contig 12089 bp, 12 predicted proteins | sample Leawel138RmetaG_FD_122245 | JGI IMG/M metagenome (GOLD analysis project Ga0172382, IMG submission 122245) | Leachate microbial communities from a municipal landfill in Southern Ontario, Canada - Leachate well 138R metaG | ecosystem: Engineered > Solid waste > Landfill > Unclassified | place...
GCTTTAGCTCCCCTCCCCTCTGACGAATTCCAAGGATGACACCATGAGTGATCTACGTAAAACACTGGCGAGTTTGTCCTCCGCTGAGGATTTCCTGAAGTTTCTGAACATCGACTATGATGAGACGGTGGTCCATGTTAATCGTCTCCATATCCTCAAACGTTTTCATGATTACCTGAAAAGAGAGGGGAATACGGACGCTTTGGATGATCAGGCGCTGCAAGCGCTTTATGTGAAATTACTCAGCCAGTCGTATCAGGATTTTGTGGTATCTGACGCAGTCTCCGAAAAGGTGTTCAAAGTCTTTCATCAGGCCATGGGTGTCAGTCACGTCTCTCTGGAAAAGGTGGCGGTCAGCGCCCCGAAAGCGCGTTGACAGGTGGTTGCCGCGCCGGAATACAATGCCACGATCAAGGCTGACGAACGGAGCGGCGCACATCATGGCGACAAGCAATAACCGCGAAGCGGTGCAAGTGGTGATGGCCTACCATGAACGATCCAAGCATCACCTGAATCGCTATGCCGCCGGGCCGGAAGCGCTGGACTGGGAAGCACAACCCAACCCCTTCCGCGAGTTCACCGGAAGCCCGCAGCGCATCTTACCATTGCTGACGGACGAAACTGTCGTCACCTTCGCCGGGCTGTCCGCCGCCACGCCCCAACCCTTCACTCTCCAGGCGGTCGCTCAGTTTTTGGAGCTTTCCCTCGGGCTGGCGGCATGGAAAGAATACGGCCCGGATCGCTGGGCATTGCGTTGTAATCCATCCAGCGGCAACCTGCATCCCACTGAGGTCTATCTTCTCACCTTTGGGGTGCAGGGAATCAGCGATGGACTCTACCACTATTTGAGTCGGGATCATTTGTTAGAACAACGCTGGTCTCCTGATGCCGGACAGCACGGCTCAGGGGTGTATGTCGCGCTGACTTCCATAGCGTGGCGCGAAGCGTGGAAATATGGCGAACGGGCACTGCGTTATTGCCAACTGGATATTGGCCATGCGCTGGGTGCCCTACGCTACGCTGCGGGTACCCTGGGTTGGCTCCTTCGTCTGCGCGGAGATGTAGACGATACCCGACTGCGCAGTCTCCTCGGCCTGGATCGTTCCAGCGATTTCGCGCATGCCGAAGGCGAGGATGCGGAGCTGCTGCTGGAAATCCTTCCAGCCGATACCATGTCCTCCACTATCGGTAGTCCCGCTACGCTGCCGGGGCAATGGCGGGGTCAGGCCAACTGCCTAGATCCCCACCCCCTGTATCAGTGGCCGGTCATCGCCGAAACGACAACCGCCAGCAGGATGCCGGTACTCGCTCCCGACCCGCTTCCGCCTGATTCCTGGCCAGCACACAAAAAATCGGGGCAAACCGCCGCCAGCGCCCTGATCCGCCGTCGGCGCAGCGCCCAGCGCTTCGACCCGGAGACGGTCATGGCGGCTGACGATTTCTTTACGCTCCTGGATGCGTTGCTGCCCCGTTCTGCCCTGCCCTGGGATGTCTGGCCCTTCACCCCACGCATCCATCCGATATTTTTCGTGCATCGCGTCGAAGGACTGAACTGCGGCCTCTATGCCCTGCCCCGCACAGCAGAGGGCGGACCCGTGTTACGCCTGGCCCTCCATCCCGACTTTTCCTGGGAAACAGTGCCCGGCGCGCCCATACACCTGCCCCTGCGGCGACTCTATAGCGGGGACGTGCGCAGTATCGCCCGGACCCTGTCCTGTCATCAGGCCATTGCCGGAGATAGCTGCTTTGCCGTGGCCTTTCTGGCGGAGTATGCCGACCCCCTAAAGAGCGGTGCTTGGCATTATCGTTTGCTCTACCAGGAAGCCGGACTGCTGGGCCAGATATTGTATCTGGAAGCCGAATCCCTGGGTCTGAACGGCACCGGCATCGGCTGTTTTTTTGATGATGCCGTGCAGGAAATATTGGGGATCAAGGATAACCACCTGCAATCCCTTTACCACTTCACCGTGGGTCATGCCCTGACGGATACGCGGATCAGCACCCTCCCGCCCTATGCCCACCGGGAACGGAACACTCACACCGGAGAAAGCTCATGAATACCCGCTCCTTTCAGCGTATTGATGTGCATAAGGCCCGCGAACTCCTGCAAAAGCAGGACACCGTGTTACTGGATTGCCGCCATCCCAGCGACTTCCACGCCGGACATATTGCCGGCGCTTCTCCCCTGGGCGATTACAACGCCGATGACTATGTGCTGAACATGGCCAAACATCGTCCCGTGCTGATCTATTGCTACCATGGTAACGCCAGCCAGGTGCGTGCCCAACTCTTTGCCGATTTTGGTTTTGCGGAGGTATATAGTCTGGATGGCGGTTACGAAGCGTGGCGCAGGGTGCATATGCCCGCAAATCCGCAGCTCACCGAGGCGCTGCAATGCTGGCTGACGGCGCAGGAGTTTCCCGCCGCAGACATCCACGCATGCACCCGCGATGGGGTGACGCCCTTGATGCGCGCTGCCGGCGAGGGCCATCCTGAACGAGTGGCTGAACTACTCGCCGCCGGTGCCGACCCGCACCAGCGCAACAACGATGGCAATCAGGCCCTCTGGTTCGCTTGTGTCAGTGAGAATCTGGACACACTGGACCTGCTGGTCGCGGTTGGCGCCCACCTCAACCACCAGAATGACAACGGCGCGACTTGCCTGATGTATGCTGCATCCGCTGGCAAGACGGTGGTAGTGGAGCGTTTGCTGGCATTCGGTGCGGACCGGGGGCTCCTTTCGCTCGATGATTTCACTGCACTGGATATGGCCGCCAATCTGGACTGTCTGAATTTGTTGCGCGAAACACCGAGGCGCACGGCAAAAATGGTTCATCCGCGCTGACCAGCCGCCCTCCCATACGATTCGATGCGCGGAGTGCTCAACGGTCAGGACATGGTCACAAAGGCACGGCGCGCATTCCGGTAAACTGACCATACCGCTTGGCAGCATAACCTAAAACCGGGCTTGCACTTCGGCATCATTACACGCCGCGTTTCCTTTGTAACGCATCCACGTTTCTCTGGGAATGCCGCGCACACGGTTATGTGTGGCGGGTTGGATGCTAAAAAACGCGCACATGGCCCTGCCTGATTTTCGCGAGTACAAAAATCTACCGAGTGTTTTCACAAGCCTTGGCACCATTTGCCCGAATATGGCAGAATTGACCAGATCTTGGAACTCTCCGCCACGCGATACCAACCGAGCTGCCTGACATGACCGAAGCGGATGGCGAAATTCTCACGCTGGAAGAAGTAGCCGCCTACCTGAAGGCAGGCAAGAAAATCGTTTATCGCCAAGCTCAGCAGGACCAGATACAGGGCTTCAAGCGGGGCGGCACCTGGCGGTTTCGCCGCACCGAACTGGATCGCTGGATTGCAGCGCAGATTACCGAGAAGTCACAGGACAGAACATGAGCGACCCGCAAAACGATACCAACCTGGCCGCATCATCCAACCCAGCCGACGAACGCCCCGCTCCACTAGACACGTTTATCCCCGAGTTATTTTCCGAAGGCAAGCTCGACCTAGTCACCCTCAAACGGGCGCTGGGCAAGCGCGTTGTCATTGAAGGGTGCGAGCACTATACGCTGACCTGGGCAGGCAAGAGCGACGCCTACAAGACGCCACAAACGCCTTCTACTGCCACGCTCCCCCCCGTGCGCGACAAGTCGGTGAACTTCGACCAAACACAGCATGTGTTCATTGAAGTCGAGAACCTGGAAGTGCTCAAGGTCTTGCAGAAAGCGTACTTCGGCAAGGTTAAGCTGATCTACATCGACCCGCCCTACAACACCGGCTCCGACAGCTTCATCCACCCCGACCGCTTCCAGGAAAGCAAGGAAGACTATCTCGAGCGCATCAATGACCTAGCCGATGATGACACGCTGATGCGTGAAGGTTTTTTCCGCATAAACAGTAAAGAAAGCGGCAACTACCATAGCAACTGGCTGTCGATGATGCTGCTGCGCTTATACATTGCGCGGAACTTGTTGCTACGAGAGGGCGTAATTTTTGTATCTTGCGACAACCATGAAGTTCACAACCTCAAGGCACTATTGAATGACATTCCAATTGGAGACCTGCGCATCGAGTGCGGCAAGCGGCATTTCAAAAACTTCGAGCAGGTGCAGTTCAGGGTGGGAAGCACGCTTGAGGAACTGGTGAACTGATGCAAACCACTTTGGCACCCACTCATGGCAGCTTGGCGGGAAAAAAATGAGCGATCAGTACACGTATGCCCGTTTCTGGCGGTGCGCCTTGCAGGTGAACCCGGTTGGTTACAACCGTGCCTACCGGGGCAGCGAGCACGGCATGAGCGAGGCCGACTACAACCAGGCGCTGCTAGCAAAGTGCCAAGAACTCGATATCAAAGTCGTCGGTCTGGCTGACCATGGCAGCGTGGACAGCGTCGATACGCTGCGCAATGTGTTGGCGCCCCATGGCATCGTCGTATTTCCCGGTTTCGAGATCGCCTCGACCGAGAAAATTCATATGGTCTGTCTGTTCCCAGAAGACACTACCAAAGATCAGTTGAACCGCTATCTTGGGAGTCTGCAACTGACGGACCCCGAGGAAAAGGTACGCCCCTCACGGCTTGGTTGCATTCAGTTGGCAGAAACGATCAAAGAGCTAGGCGGTTTCTGGTATGCGGCGCACGCAACGCAGGCGAGCGGCATTTTGTTTCAGAATTCAGTTCACACTTGGCAGCGCGGTGATTTGGTCAAGGCGGCACAAATTCCCGGCTCGATAGATGACTTGCCACAAGAGTACAAAAACATCGTTCTGAACGCAGACCCCAACTGGAAGCGCGAACGCCCGATTGCGGTCATCAACGCCAAGGATGTTGCCAAACCTTCCGACCTAGACGATGCCAGCGCCTCTTGCTGGATCAAAATGACGAAACCGACCTTTGATGCCTTCAAGGTCGCTTTCCTTGACCCTGAATCACGTATCCGCCTGAACTCACAAAAGCCAGAGGTAACGGCTGGCGAGATCGTCTCTATGACCATTTCGGGGGGCTATCTCGATGGTGTGGAGATCGCCTTCTCCCGGCACTTGAACACGGTGATTGGCGGGCGTGGTACTGGCAAATCGACCCTGCTGGAATGCCTGCGTTATGTGCTGGACATTCCCCCGAAAGGTAAGCAGGCGCACAAACTTCACCTTGAGATCATCAAGGAGAATTTGGGCAAGGCATCCGGCCGAATCGAGGTGGAGGTCGTTTCCTCTTCGCAGCATGGCAAGAGCTACCGCGTTTCCCGGCGCTATGGCGAAATGCCCATTGTGCGCGAGGTGGTGTCTGACGAGACCGGCAATGTCTCGACCCTACAACCGCGTGACCTGCTACCGGGGATCGATATCTATGGCCAGAACGAGATTTACGAACTGGCGCAGGACGAGCAGAGCCGGATTCAATTGCTGGACCGCTTCCTGCCTAGGGATGGTGACTACGCACAGCACAACGTCATCCTCAAAAAGCGCTTGCACGAGAATCAGCAGAAGTTGGTCAAGACCTTGGGCGAGGTCGATGACCTGAAAGCCCAGATTGCGCGCTTACCCAAGCTGGTTGAGCAACTGCAAGGTTTTCAGGCGTTAGAGATTCAGGAAAAACTTGCCAAGACACCGCTGTTTGCTCGCGAGAGGCAGATTGTCGAACGCACCCACGAAGAAATCCGGCACTTGCGGGATGGCGTGGCGAGCCTTCAGGACAATTTGCCCGACCTGACTTTCATCAGCGACAAAGCCTTGGAGGATTTGCCCAATGCCGCGTTGCTCAGCCCCGCGCGGACAATTTTGGACAAACTGCGCGAGGGTTTTGAACGCCACCTTGCCGAGCTGACAACCGATCTGGCAAAGGGCGAGCAGCAACTGGCGGCTCAACTTGCTTTATGGAAGCAGTCAATTGCACAAGGTGAGGCAGAGCTGGAAAAGGCCCTACGCAGTCTTCCGGCAACAGCCGGGAAAAGCGGCCAAGAGGTGGGAACGGCCTATCAGCGGCTGCTACAGGACATCGAGCGCATCAAACCTCTCGAAACTCGCGTGGCTAATCACGACAAGCTGCTTGAATCCCAACAGCAGGAGCGTCGAAATCTGCTTGCGGAATTGTCCGATCTCCGCGACCAGCGCACCAAGAGCTTGCAGAGTGCAGCCAAGAAATTGAACCGTCGTCTTGAAGGGAAACTGAAAGTTGAAGTGGTGCCTGATGCAGATCGAACACCGCTGAAAGCCTTCCTTCTGGAAAGCAAGCTTGAGGGAATAGGCGAAAAGCGGCTGTCGTGGATCGACGAGCGGGATGCCATCAGCCCATCAGCGCTTGCACAGGCAATCCGTAACGGCTCAGCAGAGCTTCAAGTCGATTGGGCGTTAACGCCCTTGGTCGCGGATGCATTGTCGAGACTGCCTGCGTCTCGCCTGATGGAACTTGAAGCGCTGGAACTCGATCATCGGATAGATATTTTCCTGAATGTATCGCATGTCCAAGCGGAGGCTGTTTTTCGGCCATTGGACAAGCTGTCGACCGGCCAGCAATGCACAGCGATCCTGCACATGCTGCTATTGGAAAACGTCGACCCGCTCATCATGGATCAGCCCGAAGACAATCTCGACAATGCATTTATCGCCGAGCGCATCGTCCACGAACTGCGCGCGGCGAAAACCAGTCGTCAATTTTTGTTCGCCACACACAATGCCAACATCCCGGTATTTGGGGATGCCGAGTGGATAGGCGTATTCACGGCTGTTGAAAATCATGGGTCACTCGCCTTCGATGCTCAGGGTTCGATTGATGTTCCAGTCATTCGCGACCAAGTGGCCAACATCCTCGAGGGTGGGCGAGATGCATTCATTCAGCGGAAGGAAAAATATGAGTTCTAGCGGTGACCCTTATGCTGAAATCTGAATTGCTCGAAATTATCGCCAATGGCGAGAACTCCGGCGTGGAATTCAAGCGTGATGACCTGCGTCCGGAGCAGCTGGCGAAGGAGATTGTGGCGCTGCTGAATTTCCAAGGTGGAAAGCTGCTATTGGGCGTGGAAGATGACGGCACTATCAGCGGCATCCAGCGCGCCGACTTGGAAACTTGGGTGATGGATACTGTATTTGGTCGATACGTGCATCCGCTGGCCCTGCCATTTTATGAAGAGGTAGTGTTCGACGATGGCAAGCGTGTGGCGGTCATTTCACTCACCCAGGGCACAGCCAAGCCCTATGTGGTGCGCAACAACAATCGCGAGGAAATTTTTGTCCGCGTCGGCAGCACATCTCGTCTGGCAACGAGGGAGCAGCAAGCCCGGCTCTTTGAAAGTGGCGGAATGCTGCACGCTGAGGTTTTGCCTGTATCCGGCAGCAACTTAGAAGATTTAGATCAGTCCCGCCTTACTGACTACTTGGTCAATGTCACAGGCGACCAGAGGGCACCACAGTCCACCGAAGACTGGGAACAGCGGCTGATCGGTTTGGGCTTCATGGTCGACCGCGCTGATGGCCCTGCTGCATGCACCATTGCTGGGTTGATACTTTTTGGACGAAGCCCTCGCCGTTGCCTGCGCTACGCGGGAGTCCGCTGGATGTCCTTTGCTGGCGACACGAAGGTTTACCAGGCACAAGATGACACGGTGCTTGATGGCCCGTTGGTTGCCCTGTGGGAAGGCCGAACCGGTGCAGGGCGAAACATCGTGGAAGATGGACTTCTCGAACGCCTGATTGATCGAATGCGCCCGTTCATCTCCGTGGAGGGAGGCGAGATAAACGAGGGACTGCGCCGGGAGTCAAGCTACCGCTACCCCTTTGATGCAATCCGTGAAGCGCTTCTCAATGCGCTCGTTCACCGCGACTGGACGCGTTCGATTGAGGTTGAGGTAGTCAATTACTCCGACCGCCTAGAAGTGACCAGTCCTGGTGCATTACAGAACTCGATGACCATCGAAAAAATGCTGGCCGGGCAACGATCGCCACGTAACCCGATCATTGTGGAGATCATGCGCGACTATGGCTACGTGGATGCACGCGGTATGGGGGTTCGTCGCAAGATTGTTCCCTTGACGCGCGACTTTGCCGGTAAAGATGCGGAATTTGAGTTGACTGATGACTACTTGCGCGTGGTGATCCCCTCTCGCTAATTTGACTAACATATCAAAAAACTGTCATCTCCCTTCTGATCAAGCTGTGCTGCAGGAAGCGGCTGTAAGGCCTGACGCAGACGTCATGCACTTTCATATCAAGTCATCGGGCGACTGACTGCTGCAACGCAGCCACCTGAGCAGGCATCATTATTGCTCTACTGGGTAACAGATGCGGTTTTGGCCATAACCTGACAAAGGAACAAAGATGCCCATTTTCGATTACCATTGTTGCGATTGCGACGCCGACTTTGAATTACTGGTCATGAACTCAACTATTCCAAACTGCCCACAATGTGGTAGCCAACACCTGGAAAAGCAGCTTTCGCGGGTGGCCGCACCTGGTCGCAGTGCTGGACTGATGGCGCGTGGTCGTGCACAAGCGGCGAAAGAGGGGCACATGAGCAATTTCTCGCCCGCCGAGCGCAAATCACGCTGACTCGGCAGGCATCGTTTCACCCCCACCGACTTTTAGAACAACACCAGCGAGGATTTATCATGAGTGGCTTTTTCATGGATTGGGATGGCAATTTACGCAGCGTTGAGGACCCGGGAGATGGTTACGTTTGCGATGTCGACCTGCCGGCACGCTATGTCGCCGTAATGCAGGGCAGCATATTAGCCCATGAAGCGACCCTCTACAAAACCCTCACCGATGTTGAAAAAGCCGGAATCAAAGCCGAAGTAGTTCCCGGCTCTCATCCTTGGGGAAGCAAGAGAGACGGGTTTTAGTTCAGAATTTGCCAATGGCTTTAGCGGGGTCCATTGGGTGCAAAATCACCGGTATCCACTAACACTTCGTCATTTTCAACCTTCAGCGGAAACTCCCTGAGGGTGCAGGGTTGGCCTTTGATGCAGGCGCCCGTTTCACTGCTGAACGCCCAGTCATGGTGTGCACAAGTCAGGGTCTCCCCATCGTAGCGGGCATCGGCCAGTGGTTCATTGGCGTGGGGACACATCCCATGAAAAGCCCGGGGTTCACCCCGGGTGGGCCACACAATCACGAGCAATATCCGGTTAACCACTGCCACTTCATATTTTCCTTGACGCAGCTCGTTAAAATCACAGGCTTTTGCAAACATCATTCACCTCCCCATTTAATCGACAATAACACCATAAATATCATGCTGATAGGATATTCAAAGCTTCGCCCGTAGCACTTTGTACCATAACGAATAGATCAATATCACGGCTCATCCAGCCAATCGTGGCCTTGTGCCAAGCTGCATAATTGGCCTCTTCCCAAATAGCACACAATAACGCTTCTTCATTGGTTATTTCTACATCACTGTATTGTTTTTTATTCGCCACTTCACAAGCCCATGGGTCCACTTCGTACTCTGCGAAAACCTCCTCAGCCGCTTGAATGGCAAGAGCCATATCTCTTTCATTCACCAATCCCGCATCATGACCTGATAAAGTGATAACAACTTGCATATATGCTCTCCATATTATCAAACAAATAATTATACAAAATCATTCTACAACAACAGTGATATTGATCAATTTAATCACGATATCCGCAGTATCGTTGCCTATATATTAATTTCATCATATCAAGTACTTCATAGATAACAATAATACGGAATGCCATTAAAATGGTAAGAAGGCACATCGCTGTCATCTTTTGGAACTACTGGTTCAAGTCCACGAAATATAGAACAGCGTTTAAAAATATCCACCGTCGGCACAATCTGCTTCTGCTTGCAGAATTTAGCCACCAATTTTGCTAATCCTTTGATATCCCTGCCAGTGGCAGCAGGGAAAATTTCCACGAGTTCATCAATAGTCGTCGTCGCAAGATCAAGTCCAAACTGGCTGCACATCACCTGCCAAATCTGTCGCCTCCCATTGCTATCAGGAGGATTATATTTAATTAAGGCGATGCAACGGGAGACAATGGCATCATCAATATCATCCACCCGATTTGTGGTTAGAAACAATAACCCGTTGAAATACTCAAGCACGCGCAGGAAAACACCTACTACAGCGTTCATTGTCATATTATCATCCCGGCGTTTGATATAAACATCTGCTTCATCAATTAACAAGACAGCACCCCAGCGATGGGCGCGAGTCAGGATTTCCTTCAGTGCGGTTTCCATATTGGCCACATTTAGCCCCAACTGTCCCGAATGTACTCGATATAGGGGGCGTTGAATGATTTCTGAGTACACCTCGGCGGTAAGAGTTTTGCCGACTCCTGGCGGTCCGGCACAAAGCACTGTTGTCCCGCCGGACTTTCCAGCAATGACGTCATCCATCAGCATATCCATCTCTGCAGTCAAAATATCAATGAGATCGGTTTGTTCAGCCGGCAAGATCAGTTTATTTTTCAACTCAGGATGATAGACATAAGGTACAATATCACGCGCATGCACCCAGAGGTGATGATGCAGTTCTAAATGAAACATAAACAAATAGGGATGTACGGGAATGCTGGTAAACAAACCCTCTGCGATTACGGACTGTAATTCACTTATTTCTTCCTCAGTGTTATAAATGTTACTTTTAGCAGCTTTGCGCAAATAAGGTCCAAGAATATCCCCAGTCACTTCCAACGTGGTAACTCTTGCTGTCAAAATCCCTTCATCATTAACTATGCGCGCCATTCCCTCACCAGATGACAAAATAACCACGTCCTTTCGTGACCAATCAGTATCACGATGTGTCGCGTTGGGATCTTCAGCATAGAAGCCCACCCCAAGTGCCGAGTACTGTGCGCCATACTGTCCCCGCCATTCAAAATAACGAGATACTTCTGCATCATAGGCGGCAATTAACTCTGGCGTTTCCGTTAGTAATCCCTTGGCGGCGAGAATTTCTCTCGGCGAAGCATTAGTCATTTCCCCTACTATAATACGAATAACCTGAGTCGCAATGATACTTTTGGCGTTAGCTTTCAGTTCCAAGATGATTTTTCCGGTTTCATCGTTTCCCGGTGCTACATAATCCAGTCTTGTGACAACATAAGCCAGAGCTTTACCATCCACATTGATATTGAACAGCCAACCACGAATGGCGCCATCAATCAGGATCTTGGCTAATTCAAGAAATAATCGTTCGAGATCATCCTCTGAACTGAAACGCAGATCATTGCTTTCCCGAATTTTTTGCAAAGCAAACATAATGGCGGCTCGGGATTGCATATCTGGTCCTGCCGCCTGATATAACATGGCAAGAAAACCCAGCTCAGCATGAGCCAATTGCTTGAAAGACAAATCAACCGCATCTCCAAACTGTAGTTGCGTTTGCAAAGTCGCCAAATGCGGAAACTCTCGCACCATCGCTTCGACATGTATCCGTCGTATTCGCAGTTTCAATAGGGCTCTCCCTTATTGTCAGCAAGTTTACATTTTTGTCCGATAGTGAACAAAAAATGAGGCAGTATGACCGCTTTGTCTGTTCAGCAAAAAAGATGCCAATTTCTTGGCTAAGAGGTAAGCTTCAGCCATAAAAAATGTCTTGACAACAAAAAAAATATACCGATATATTCACAAGGATATTTCGTAAAACACCGGAGATTTTCCAATGAAACTACGCAAAACTATTACCACACTGATTATCACCTTGGGCATCCTGCCCACCTTCGCCTCTGCCCAGGATTTTCGGGTGGCTTACGCAGGTTCCATGGGGGCGGTCATGGACCTTCATCTCGGGCCTGCTTTTGCCAAGGCGCATAATGTGCATTATCAGGGCGAAGGGCAGGGAGCCTATGCTCTGGCACATCTCATTGCCGGTCACAAACTCCGTACGGATGTGTTTGTTTCCATTACTCCCGGCCCCATCGAAGTGCTGTTCAAGGACGGCTTGGTGAAAGAGGCCTATCCCGTAGCCAGTACCGCTATGTGCATCGCTTATAGCCCCAATAGCCCCTATGCCCAGGACTTTGCCAAAGCTGCGGCGGGAAAAATGCCTTGGTACAAAGTGTTGGAGATGCCGGGCTTGCGTTTTGGCCGCACGGACCCC
>Ga0172382_10010910_pt1 | contig 12089 bp, 9 predicted proteins | sample Leawel138RmetaG_FD_122245 | JGI IMG/M metagenome (GOLD analysis project Ga0172382, IMG submission 122245) | Leachate microbial communities from a municipal landfill in Southern Ontario, Canada - Leachate well 138R metaG | ecosystem: Engineered > Solid waste > Landfill > Unclassified | place...
GTCTGCCAAAGGGCGGACATTTTTTATTTGGAAGGAGGATTTCAACATGAAACAAATCTGGTCTGCCATTCAGGCAGCATTCACGGCTGTAGGAGGTTTTCTCGGTTGGTACTTGGGAGGTCTTGACGGCTTTCTCTATGCACTCATTGTCTTTGTTGTCGCTGACTATATCACAGGCGTTCTTTGTGCCGTCTACGACAAAAAGCTCTCAAGCGAAGTCGGCTTTAAGGGCATCGCCAAGAAGGTGCTCATCTTTGTGCTGGTAGGCATCGGCAACATCATCGATGTCTCCATCTTGAAAGAAGGCAGCGCCATAAGGACTGCCGTCATCTTTTTCTATCTCTCGAATGAAGGCATTTCCATCTTGGAAAATTCGGCACACTTGGGGCTTCCCATTCCGAAAGCCCTGAAAAACGTGCTGGAAACATTATCGAAGGAGGATGAGGAAAGTGAATCTAAATAAACTGATTTTTACAGAAAACGCCTGCTACAAGGCAAGCAGGAAGATTAAGGTCAAAGGCATCATGGTGCATTCGACCGGAGCAAATAATCCTTATCTGAAGCGCTATGTCGGTCCGGATGACGGAAAGCTTGGGAAAAACAGATACAACAATCACTGGAATCAGCCGATGGATAGGCAGGTCTGTGTGCATGGCTTTATCGGGAAGTTGCAAGACGGCACGATTGCCACTTACCAGACGCTTCCCTGGGATCACAGGGGCTGGCATGCAGGAGGAGCGGCTAACAACACGCATACGAGTTTTGAAATCTGCGAGGATGGGCTTAGCGACCGCTCGTATTTTGAGAAAGTCTACAAGGAAGCGACGGAGCTTTGTGCTTATCTTTGCGGGCTCTATAATCTTAATCCTTTAGAAGACGGGGTCATCATCGGCCACTACGAAGGTCATAAAAGAGGGATCGCTTCCAATCACGGGGATCCGAGACACTGGTTTTCAAAATTCGGAAAGAGTATGGACACCTTTCGTCAGGATGTAAAAAGGTTGGTGGGTGGAAGTACGGTCACTCCGAAACCGCCTAAATCTGAAGGTGTTTTATATCGAGTCCGAAAGTCCTGGCAGAATAAGAAGAGCCAGATTGGAGCCTATAAGGTGCTTGCCAATGCCAAGAGAAAGGCGGATGAAAACAGCGGCTACTTCGTATTTGATGAGAGCGGGAATGCTGTCTATCCGGAAAAATCTGCCGCTGAATACAGCACCTATACTGTAGTTAGTGGCGACAGCCTTTGGCGGATTGCTGCAAGGCTCTTAGGCGACGGAAGAAGATATCCGGAAATCAAAAAACTTAACGGGCTGACCTCCGACATCATCCATGCCGGACAAAAACTCAAGATTCCGAAAGCAGCTGCGTCTTCTGCTCTAAAGGTCGGAGACATGGTGAAAGTGACGGCTTCCCGCTATGCGACGGGAGAAACCGTGCCTGGATGGGTGAAGGGAAGAACACACAAGGTGTCGCAGATAGAAAAAGATAAAGTCCTCCTCGGCTGGCCGGATGGTATTACATCGTGGATTCCGATTGATGGCGTGAAGAAAATTTAAATCTTGCCCCAAGGTTTATTTCGTTAGGTTTTTGAATTCGTTTTATCGCTTGCCCTTTCTGGATTTAAATTTTTGGTAGCATCGAAACAAACAAAGCCATTGGATATATAATACCTCTCCGCTTTGGGGAATGGGTGGCAATTTCTCCAGGCGAAGGGCCGTTGAAATTTGCTTTTTGGTCAACAGACTTCGCTTGCTGAACAAACCATGCCGGAATGAGTGTTCAATAAAATAAGCAAAAGAAGCGTAGTCTTTAGCATCCACATCAGGACAGTCTTTTGGGGTCAATCTAAGCAAAACGGAATCAACCGATGGCTTGGGATGAAAGTCTTCCTTTCGAAAGTAATAAACAATTTTGGCTTTCCAGTTAGATTTTAACAAGATCGAGCGTAATGTTTCTTTGGGTTGACCTGTGAAACGTTTAGCGGCTCCTTTTTCTACAACTAACCAGATATCCGTCGGTGGATTTTTGGCTTCCGTTAACTTCCGAATGATCTTTGTGGTGATGGAAAAGGGAATATTAGCAAATACTTTGTAGCTGCCACTGGATGGCAATGGGTAGGTTAAGAAATCCCGGTGGATGAGGGACAGGTTGGGGATATCGGCAAGTTTCTGTTTGCTGTAATCATACAATTTTTGATCCAACTCAATCGAGTAGAGCTGTTTACAGTACTGACTTAGCACTCGGCTCAAATGACCTTTTCCGGTGCCGATTTCAATCACATTATCATTTTTCGTGATTGAACTTAAACGGACAATGCGATGTAATATTTTTTGACTCGTAATAAAATTTTGAGAATGATGTAAATCATTCTGATTATATACATGATTTGATCGTGACATGGTGTTATATCCTCCTGCATTTTTAGATTGCTATGAAAGGCAATAAAAATGCAGGTCATGTCACAAAATGGAACCGACCTGCCTAACGAATAACACAAATAGTAAACTATCCGTAGTCTGGAGGATTACAGAAGGTTACTATTCTATGCGCTAAACGAAAAAAGATACAGGAAACCTAGCCCACTCAAATGAATGAAACTGACTTTTATTGCCTGTTATTTTCTGATGCGCATGGAATATAACACTATATCTTACCTCCAATTTTTCAGTGAATTATATCATATCTGGTGAAAAATAGCAATCACCAGTTTACAGGTATTCGAATTATATTCTAGAAGCCATTGAACAGTTTCCCAAGAGAGTATAAACATATGAATTATTTCCAAAGATGGGTGAATTTCATTGTTATCTTTTCTGATACGGGCAAAAACAAGGAAATCAAGTAAGTTGAGAGATTTCTAGTTTCCGACTAATGGCGTGAAAAAATATAAAGCTTGCCCCACGTTCTATGTTTCGCATAGGTTGTTGGCTTTTTTATTTCTTAAACCTTTTAACGATTGCTATACTTTTTGACGATTCTCCTTCCGGCTTGCGGAAGGGGGTGCAAGGATTCAAATTTTAAATCGATAATTATCTTAAGCGAGCGGGGATTCGCTTTAGTTTTGAAGTGCTTGATGGGAAAATAATTGCTGAAGCTCCTTGAAATCACTGCCTTTTAGCCATTTCTAAGCCTATAAAAATTGTATCAAAATGAGGAAGAACATAGATCCGCCGTATAATACTGGCAATGATTCATTTGTCTATTCTGACGATTACAGTATGGATCAAGAAGAAATCGACGAGGAAATGCAATACCGAGACGAAGAGGGCAACATCAATTTCCGAAAAAATACTGATACAAATCCTAGGTTTCACAGTGATTGGTGTAGCATGATGTATCCGCGGTTAAAGCTTGCCAGGAATTTACTATCGGAAGATGGTGTCATCTTCATCAGTATTGATGATAATGAAGTGCACTCACTGAAACACATGTGCAATGAGGTGTTTGGTGAGTCTAATTTTGTAGCCTGCATCTGCTGGCAACGCGCATATGCTCCGGTTAACTTAAACAAGTGGTTTTCACCAAACCACGACTTTGCGTTGGTCTATGCAAAAAAGATAGATTTATATGAACTGACTAAACTGCCAAGAACAGACAAGCAAAACAGGGATTATGCAAATCCAGACAATGACCCGCGGGGACCGTGGAAAGCTGGCAATCCGTCTGTTGGACCGGCAGTTGAAAAGAACATATATGAGATTACGCTACCTTCAGGAAGAGTAGTGTTACCGCCTGCTGGTCGCAGCTGGTTATATTCCAAGGAGAAGTTCGAGAGCATGAAGGCTGATAATCGGATCTATTTCGGTAAGGATGGGGACAGCGTGTGGGCTCCGAAAATGTTTTTAAGTGAAGTGAGCAAAGGAGTAACTCCGCTCACGTTATGGCCGTATTCTGAGGTTGGGCACTCTCAAGACGCGACCAAAGAGCTCAAAGCGTTGTTTGAAGGAAAGAGTGTGTTTGATTACCCGAAACCGGTCAGCTATATCAAGAGAATGGTTCATTTGGCAACTAAGAACCAAGAAGACGCAATCGTCCTTGATTTCTTCGCAGGTTCTTGCACGACCGCCCATGCAGTCATGCAGCTCAACGCAGAAGACGGTGGTAATCGAAAGTTTATCATGGTTCAATTACCTGAAGAGACAGATGAAAAGAGCGAAGTCTTTAAAGCTGGATATAAGACGATCTCAGACATTGGCAAGGAACGGATCCGTCGCGCTGGGGAGAAGATAAAAGCTGAGATCGAGGAAGCCAATGCAAAGTTGGACGAAGGAGAAGAACCCAAGCAGGTGCCGGACATTGGGTTTAGGGTCTTCAAAGTGGACAGCACAAACATGAAGGAAGTCTACTATCCGGCAAATGCGATAACCCAAGAACAGCTGTGGGATCTAGAATCTAACATTAAAGAAGATCGAACAGATCTGGATTTGCTTTACGGTGTCATGGTCGATTGGGGACTAAAGCTGTCGCTTAGGCATGAGATGGAGACAATTGAAGGAGTTAAGGTCCATACCGTTGACCATGGAGCCTTAATCGCCTGCTTTGCTGAAAATGTGCCGGAAAAGGTTGTGAGGGAGATTGCCAGGAGGCAGCCTTTGCGCGTTGTCTTCAGAGACAGCAGTTTTTCCAGCAGCCCAGAAAAGATCAATGTTGAAGAGATATTTAAGCTCTTGTCTCCCAATACATCGGTTAGAGTGATATAGGGGGTGTTCGTCGATGAAGTTAAGGTTCAAGCATCAAAAATTCCAGGCTGATGCAGCGAGGGCAGTCTGTGACGTTTTCGCCGGACAGCCAAAGATAGAACCCACCTATATTGTCGACCCCGGGATTATCACCCGGCCAGAGCAAACAGATATTGATTTCGATGCATCGCCTGAGGAAATGGCGCGTAGGCTTGAAGTGCTGAGCACAGGCTACAATAACGCTAAGGTTGTGCTGTCGCCGGATCAGGTGCTGGAGAATCTTCAGAGGGTTCAGCGTGCAAATCAGATTCCTCCATCGCCTAGACTGGAGGGGCTGTATAATCTCACCGTTGAGATGGAAACCGGTGTAGGGAAGACCTACACTTACATTAAGACGATGTACGAACTGAACAAACTCTATGGCTGGAGTAAGTTCATCGTTGTAGTTCCCTCAGTGGCAATTCGCGAAGGCGTGTTTAAGTCCTTCCAGATAACGCAGGACCACTTCGCTGAGGACTACGAGAAGAAAATCCGGTATTTCATCTACGATTCCAGTAACCTAACTGCTATAGACCAGTTTGCTACCGACAGCGGCATTAACGTTATGATCATCAACTCCCAAGCTTTTAACGCACGGGGGAAGGATGCCAGGCGGATTTACATGAAGCTCGACGCCTTCAGGTCACGGCGGCCGATCGATGTTATCGCGGCAACGAACCCAATTCTGATAATTGATGAACCACAGTCAGTGGAGGGCAAGGCCACAAAAGAGAGGCTTAAAGAGTTCAATCCACTGATGACGCTAAGGTATTCGGCAACCCATAAAAAAGACTCCATTTACAACATGGTCTACCGCCTGGATGCTTTAGAAGCATACAATAAGCGTCTGGTTAAGAAAATAGCGGTTAAAGGAATTTCAGTCACAGGTTCAACAGCCACCGAAGGTTACTTGTACCTGGAGAAGATCAACTTGTCCGGGGACAGGCCCCCAACTGCTACACTTGAGTATGAAGTTAGGGGAGCGAAGGGAGTACGTAAAGTAACACGTGTCGTGCGGGAAGGATACAATCTCTACGAGTACTCAGGCGGCCTTAATCAGTACAAAGGCTACACTGTAGCAAGGATCAGCGGCTTGAGCAATACCGTAGAGTTCACCAATGGAGTGACGATAACTGCCGGCGATGTAGTTGGTGCTGTAAATGAAGAGCATGTCAGGCGCATTCAGATTCGCGAGACAATAAAGGCACATCTGGAGCGCGAGAGGCAGCTTTTTTACAAAGGAATCAAGGTTCTCTCGCTGTTCTTCATCGACGAAGTTGCCAAGTACCGCCAATACGATGAGGACGGCAATGAGCTTAACGGTGAGTATGCCCAAGTATTTGAGGAAGAATATGAGAGGGTACTAAGCCGGTGGCAGAGGGATTTCGGCGATGACGCCTACATGAAATATCTTGACGGCATTGAGGCGAGCAAGACTCATGCTGGATACTTCTCGATAGACAAACGCAGCAGGCGCTTTAAGGACAGTGCTATTCATAATCGCCGCGAAAAAACGTCCGATGATGTGGACGCTTATGATTTAATCATGAAGGATAAGGAGAGACTCTTGAGTCTGGACGAACCGGTTCGCTTCATTTTCTCACATTCGGCCCTCAGAGAAGGCTGGGACAACCCCAATGTTTTCCAAATCTGCACCCTAAAGCAGAGCGGATCGGATGTGCGTAAGCGCCAAGAAGTGGGGAGGGGTCTAAGACTCTGTGTTAACAGCGTCGGTGAGCGAATGGACAGCAATGTCTTGGGTGGAGATGTACACACCGTTAATGTCCTGACAGTTATCGCCAATGAAAGCTATGACAGTTTTGCAAAAAAGCTGCAGTCTGAGATAGCCGAAGTTGTGGCAGATCGTCCTGTAAGAGTTACGGAAGCCTTGTTCTTAGATAAGGTGATCCGGGATGCAAGTGGGAAGAATGAGCAGACTATCGATGAGGATTTGGCAGACAAGATTACATTCAGCCTGACTGTGAATGGATACTTGGATCCCAACAAGAGGCTTACTGAAAAATACTACGAGGATGTCAAATCAGGCTCCCTGGTCTTGATTGAAGAAGTCCAGGACTACCAGGCTGACATAGTAGGAATCCTCAGCACCATTTATCATCCTGACCTAATGAAGCCGGAAGATGCACGGGCTGGGAATGTAGAAGTAAAGATCGATGAAAACAAACTTCACCGCAAAGAGTTTCAGGAACTCTGGAAGAGAATCAATGCGAAGTCAGCGTACGTGGTGGATTTCGACAGTGAAGAGTTGATCCGTAAGTCCATTTACGCCCTGGATCGAGATCTGAAAGTGAGTCAGATATTCATCACGGTTGAACAGGGCGAGATGGATAGGATTGAGTCGAAGCAGGCCTTGGAGCAGGGAGACGCTTTCACGAAGAGAAAAATCTCGCCAGAGAAGGTCCAGTCTGCGATCAACACGGGCGTAACGTACGATCTGGTTGGCAAGATCTGTGAGGCGACAGGGCTGACGCGAAAAGACGTCTGCGCCATCCTGCGGGGAATAGATAAAACGACATTCAGCCAGTTTCAATTAAACCCGGAGGAGTTCATTATAAAGGCCAGCAACCTGATCAACGAACAGAAGGCGACGGTGATCATAGAGCACATCACCTATAACAAGCTGGATGAAAAATATTCGGTTAATATCTTCACCGATCCTCACCTCAGGGGGAAGCTTGGCGTCAACGCTATAAGAACGGAGCGGCATCTCTACGATCACCTGCTTTATGACTCCGACAAGGAGAAAGAACTGGCCGAAAGCTTGGAAACCTGGGACGAGGTATCTCTCTATGTTAAGTTGCCCAAAGGGTTTTATATCAACACACCGGTGGGTAAATACAGTCCGGACTGGGCAATTGCATTTCGTGAAGACAAAGTGAAGCATATCTATTTCGTGGCGGAAACCAAGGGCAAACTCGAGAGCCTGGAGCTGCGAAAAGCGGAAGACCTCAAGATTCACTGCGCAAGGCAGCACTTCAAAGCGATTAGCAGTGATTCAGTAAAGTACGATGTCATAGATGACTACAAGACTCTGCTGAATGTGGTGATGAGGTAGGTTGCCTAAGGACAAAGCAACTATGTTTTTTGTACGGCACTAGACCCCTGCGGCTGGATGCCTGGAATTGAAGAAGTGTTCAGTTGGGGTGATTGAACTATCATAGCCACCCTCAACTTCCTTGGGAGGTAACAATATGGCTATATGGCTGACAAGGGCTGGAAGCTCGGGTGAGTACGAAAGGAAGTTCCTGGATGAAGGAAAGGTATATCTCACATGGGACGACCTGAACGAGAATCTGCAAGCGCTGTCCACACGAGAAGATTTGTTAGCTTGTCTTGAACGCGTGTACCCTAATGGGAAGCCTGCAAGGAATCGGAACTGGGCGAGTCAGATTTGGGCCTTTGCTAAGGAGATGCAGATAGGCGATTGGGTGATTATGCCGAGCAAGATTAAGTCCATTCTCCACATAGGAGAGATTGTGGGCGGCTACACCTATGACCCGACCCAGGACAGTCCCTATTTTCACCATCGCAAGGTGAATTGGTTTGCAAAGGACATTCCCCGTTCCAGTTTTGATCAAGACATCTTGTACTCTCTAGGAGCGTTTCTGACTGTCTGCCGAATCAGCCGGAACAATGCGGAAGAGCGAATTAGGGCGATGGCACAGAATAACTGGAGGAGTGTCGCCTTGGATGTGAATTCCTTGCAGAGCGTCTTTGAGCAAGGCGAGGAAGAATCAGTCGATTTAGAGCTGGTTGCACGTGATATGATTGTGCATTACCTGGGCAGAAAGTTTAAGGGGCATGGTATGGCAAGGCTTGTGGAGGCCATTCTGAAGGCAAAGGGTTATACAACATACATTAGTCCAGAAGGACCCGATAAAGGCATCGATATTCTAAGAGCGCCGGAACCCTTTGGCTTTGGCAGACCGAGAATATGCGTACAGGTTAAGACCGCGGATGCACCTGTGGACAGACCCACACTCGATCAGCTGTTAGGGGCTATGCAGAACGCCAACGCTGACCAGGGTCTGCTAGTTTCTTGGAGTGGATTTAAGAACACTGTCCACCGAGAGATTCCATCCCAATTTTTCCGCGTCCGGTTATGGGACCAAACTGCCATTATCGATGAGTTGGTGTCCTGCTATGATAAGCTCGATGAAGACATTCGGGCAGAAATCCCACTGAAGAGAATCTGGACATTGGCTCTCGGGCAAGACGACTGACAAGTTGAAAGACAGTTGATCGCTGCTGCTGACGTCATGTACGTCGGGCGAAGTGTGCCCTGTTGGCCTAGGGGCAGCGGGGCTCATTCTCGTGCGCCCGGCATGGGTACTGTCTATAGGGTGAGAGTCCCGAACGGCGAAGGTAGCAGTAACCGTAGCTTAACACAAGGGTGTCCACCGTGAGGTGGAATCCGAAGGAAGTGGGCGGCAAACCCCCGGCCCGACGAACAGGAACCACATAGGAGGCTAGCGGCAGTTGGATGAGCTTGCGAGACAAAGCGAAGTCCTTGCTACCGAAGGCTGCCGAGAGTGTATGTGGCGGGTGGATGGAGGGAAAGACAGTATTCCTTACCCGGGGAGGTCTGCCGGGAACATCGGCCGAAGTGTCGATAACCCAGGTCGGAAGGCCTGGCTGAACCGGCAGAAGTCAGCAGAGGCCATAGTAACTGGTGAAGATGTACCACCGGTGAAGGGCCGAACACCAAGTGAGGGATTGACTTGGTGCGTTCGAGAGATATGCGAAGACAGCAGAAAACCCCATATGGGGCCTACTTCAGGGAGGAAGCGGTGAATCCGCAGAGGACCTGTGGAGGGCCGAGCATACTTCCGGCACAACCCAGGAACACATCCCGCGGTTAAGATGGCGACGCCCTCTAACCGAGCGTTACCATCAAATTCGTCAAGCTTGGTGAACCGCCGTATACCGAACGGTACGTACGGTGGTGTGAGAGGACGGGGGCTAACCGCCCCCTCCTACTCGATACAAGCCCTCCTCGTAGTCCTCGTAGACTACTTCCAGTCCCAAGGGAGGGAGCATCTTCCACATTCCGTCTTCCCAGCGCATCGCTGTCCTTTTGTCTTTCTCGCCAAGTACAGCTGTGAACGGATCGATGTAGGTCACCTCTTGCTTCAGAGTGGCTGCATAGGCTTTGATCAGCGGCATCAGCGGTTCTTCTTCTTCGTCAGGCACCTCAGCGACTGATTCCGCCACAAAGACATCGGGGACAACCTGGCTGGTGTATGCCCGCAGCGTTTCATAGTCCTTATTGAGCATAGCAAGGGTTCCTGTGCGGTAGTCAATGTTCGGGTCTCGGCGGTCGGCGGCGCGCCAGAAAACGATCCCTTCCTCTGACACGATTCCCTCTGCATCAAATGCCTGCCCTGGAAGCAGCATTACGCACTTCCCTTCATAGCGCTGCACCATCAGGCGGGTAGCATCGTCAAAGGGTTCTCCACTGAATGTCGGAGTGACAATGAACCGGTCATAGCCGATGGGCTGCACATCAAAGCTGACCAGATCAATTATGGCAAGCATTACATAGGCGCCTTGTTCTGCGGCGGCCTCAGCCATAGCCTCCAGGAAGACTCTTGCCAGGTTTCTGTCCACTGCAGGATGCCAGTACTGAAGTGCTTCCTCGATCTCGCCGGACCAGGCCAGGCGCAGCATTTGCCTGGCAGTTTCGCCTGGATCGCGCTGTGCGGTAACACTCGTCCATGTTTCAGCAAAAAGGCCGGCAATGATATCAATGCTTGCCATTTCCCAGTTGACTTTGCGGTATGTGCTCCGTGCCATGGACAGGCTGCCCACGTGATGTTCTTCTACGTTGCCGTACTTGTCGATGTAAACCGGAGCCCAGACTTCCACCAATACTTTGTCGATGGCGGGGGAGAGTTCAAACAACTCTTTGATCACATAGGCCATCGCCTGTTTTGTCACTTGGCGTGCGGCTGCTTCAACAGGCAGCGTATAGGCTTTCTGCCCATGGCCCACCAAGTTGGTGTTGAACTGGATGTGCAGTTCCGTTCCGTTGAGTTCCGCGCTTCTGACGCGGGGCCTCTCCGTCTGCTCAAAGCCTGCATAAACGTACCCACCAATTTCAGAGCGGACAAAAATGTCTTCAACTTCTGCCAAAATGCCGGCCTGTACAGTGCCCGCCAGGCACAAGAGCAGCAAAACCGCCATCAGCACTTTGTAAGCTCTTCTCATTTTCCCAACCTCCTTGTTTGCTTGTTTATACAAATAATCTGAAAACCCTTCGGGATTTGCCATGAAATTCCAGGTGGTGGATTGCTTGAGAGGTGTCAGCTATGAGCTGATTTTTTTCTTTGTCCGATTTTAACTGGGGTTTCGTTGGGCAGGCGTAACTTCGGCAGAATTGTGCGGGTATATCTCTTATTAGAAAGGAGAGATGGAAAATGTGCAAACTGTATCACTTGTTTCCTGACGGAACGGAACGGCGGGAAAAGTCCAGCGAAGCTTTGGAGTCTCCTGGGCAAGACGAGGCAAACGTTCAGCAGAAGAAAGCTCGGCCTGCACGCCGCAGGTTGGAGTGGGTGGAAAAGATGTTTTCCGAGAATCGTCCCATTCAGCTGAAGGTGCTGCACAAAATGGGGAAGTCAACACTTTTCCGGACATTCCTTAAGCGACACCAACTAAAGATAGCTCTTGGTACTGGTTCAACCATTCTAACGGGCTAAGATAACCTAAGCGTTTTTGGACGCGGCGAGTGTTGTAAAAACCCTCGATGTACGCAAATATCGCTTGCCTGGCTTCTGCTCGAGTCTGGAAGTGGCGCCAGTGGACGGCTTCTTTCTTCAGATTTGCGAAGAAACTCTCACTCCAGGGGTTGTCCCCAGGTTTGCCGACTCTGGAAAAGCTTTGCTGGATTCCGTGCTTCTGGAGCAGTTTGGCGACAGACTCCGCTGTAAATTGGCTTCCACGGTCACTATGATGGATACAGTCGGCCAACAGCGGCCAGCGATGAAAGGCTTTTGTGAGAGTCCGTTCAACTAGATCTACCTTCATGTTGTCAGCCATTGTGTGGGCGAGAACAAGACCCGTTACCACGTCTTTGACCGTGCAGAGATACTCAAAGCCCTCAGCAGTCCGTATGTAGCTAATATTGTTTTTCCCCAGGCTATTTGACCATATCCTTCTCTAAATATATGACCATCTAAAGGAAGTAAATGCTGTACATAGAATACTCCTCCAAACCATAATTGGACGGAGGAAAAGGAAGAAGCCTTCCCCCGGTGGTCAAAGAGCGGTAACTCTACACCGAGACAAGGCTTCTATCCCAATCAACACCATGATCATAGCATTTTTGGGAGAGTCTATCAAGGATTA
>Ga0172382_10010911_pt1 | contig 12088 bp, 9 predicted proteins | sample Leawel138RmetaG_FD_122245 | JGI IMG/M metagenome (GOLD analysis project Ga0172382, IMG submission 122245) | Leachate microbial communities from a municipal landfill in Southern Ontario, Canada - Leachate well 138R metaG | ecosystem: Engineered > Solid waste > Landfill > Unclassified | place...
CCCCGAGCCCCCGATCCTCCCCACCAGTGGGAACGGCGCGATCAATACCTACTGGCTGAGCCCAGGACTTGCGTATGCCGTCATCACCAGGGATAAAAACTCAAGTCTGAAGTACGAAGTCTTCGAACCCACACTGGAACCCTCGGAGTACATCCTCCTCAACGAAGCTCATGACTACATACGCGATGTATTCCTCTTCGACTCACCCCGAGAGAAGAGCGAGATCAACCTCCCGTACGACGACGTGGTGCCGATCCTGCGGCAATTCGCACCGAGGCTGACCAGAGACCGGATCGGCGTTCTCTACTACTACTTAAAGCGCAACTTCCAGGGGTTCGGCAGGATCGACCCCCTGATGCACGACGACTACCTCGAGGATATCAGCTGCAACGGCGTCGGCACCCCGGTCTATGTCTATCACCGGCTCTACGAGAGCATGCCGACGAACATCACGTTTATGGGGGACGAACTGAACCGATTCGTCCTCAAGATCGCCCAGAAGGCGGATCGGCAGATCTCGCTCACGACGCCGCTCGTCGATGCGGCGCTCCCCGACGGCTCCCGTATCCAGCTGACGTTCTCCGACATCGTCTCCACCAGAGGGAGCTCGTTCACCGTCCGGAAATTCCGCAAAGACCCGATGACGCCCGTCTCGCTCATCGAGTACGGGACTTACAACCCTGAGGTGCTTGCGTACATCTGGCTTGCCGTCGAGAACCGCAAGAGCCTGATCGTCGTCGGTGGGACGGCGAGCGGCAAGACCTCGACGATGAACGCGATCTCGTTCTTCATACCGCACCACTCAAAGATCGTCTCCATCGAGGATACCCGCGAGATCCAGCTCCCGCACGAGAACTGGCTGCCGACACAGACCCGCGAGATCAACGTCAGGGGTTCAAAAGGAGACGTCGATATGTTCGCCCTCCTGAAAGCGGCGCTCCGCCAGCGCCCCGAGTTCATCATCGTTGGGGAGGTCAGAGGCCGCGAGGCCCAAACCCTCTTCCAGGCGATGAACACCGGACATACGACGTTCTCGACCCTCCACGCCGGGAGCATCGACGAGGCGATCAACCGCCTGGTCAGTGATCCGATCAACGTGCCGACCGCGATGCTCGGGGCGCTGGACCTGATGGTCATCCAGTCCCTCCATTACCTGAACGACGGAACGGCCAGGCGGTGCGACTCGCTCCACGAGATCCGGGTCGATCGAGGGAGGGAGATCGTCCACGACTGCCTCTACCGCTGGGACCCCCTCGCCGACCGGTTCTGCCGGGAGAGCAGCGGTTCGCATGTCCTTGCCGATATCGCCAGGAGGCGCGGGTGGGCGGCCGACGAACTGGAGGGGGAGCGTGCGCGCCGTGCGGAGTTCCTCGCACGGATACATGCGGACGGGGGCATCGATGTGGATGAACTGATCCGCCGGATAGCCGCGTTTGGAGGAGCGGGCGATGCAGATCCTGAGTGACCTTCGGGACGGCGGCCAGCTCCGGAGGGCGCTCCGGATAGCACACATCCCCATCCCGTATCCCGCCTACCTGCGCCAGATCCTCTTTGCCACCGCCGGTACGGCGGCCGTATACCTCGCGATCATCGCCTATCTCACTCACGCGGGATATCGGATCCTCCTCTTTTCCGTCGTTCCCGACGCGATCACGAAGATCGTCCTCTTCCTCGTCCTGACGGTCGGTGTCTCCGGTGCCCTCTACGGCTACCCCTTCCTCGTCGCAGAGGGGAGAAAGACGAAGATCGATCTCGATCTCCCCTATGCCATCACCTACATGGAGGCCCTCTCCACCACCATGACCCTCTACGAGGTCGTCCGGAAGGTTTACGAAGAGATGGATCTCTTCGGGGAGGTCTCAAAGGAGTTCGGCATGATCGTGCGCGACGTGGAACTCTTCGGCGAAGACCTGCACACGGCGATGAAGAACGTCCAGCGCATCACGCCGTCGTCGAACCTCGCCGACTTCTTCAACGACCTCGCACTCCTCTCCGACAGCGGAGGGGACATCACCGCGTTTCTCGGGGCGCGTTCCGGGTTCTTTCGGGAGGTCGCGGAGCGCGAGCAGGAGATGGCGCTCCAGACCGTCGAGATCATGGCCGAGGTCTACGTCACGGCGTTCGTGGCGGGCCCGATCGTCATCATGATCATGATCCTCTCGCAGAGCCTTGCCGGCCAGAGTGATCTTGCGGCCTGGATGCCGCTGATCACCCTCGGCATCCCTGCCGGGGCACTGGCGATGATAGGAATCCTGTATACCCTCCTCCCCGCAGAAAACCTCCAGATCAGCCGGCAGGAGCGCGGGGATCGCGATCGCCCCGACGTCCCCTACCCGGGAGGAGAGGTCGACCCGCGGCTGATCAAGGCCTTAAAGGCCCGGAACCGCGCCTTCGGGATGATGAAGGCGTTGAAACATCCGTTCCGCCGCTATATCTCGAACTACGACTGGAGTCTTATCCTCGCGATGCTCTGCGGCGGCAGCACCACCGTCCTTCTCCTGCTCGGCTACTTCGATGCATGGTTCCCTATGTACACCCTGGAGGTCGGCATCTGCATCATCATCTGCGTCTCCCTCTTCCCCGTGATGATCGCTTATGAGGGGAGGCGGTGGTATGTCAACAACGTCGAGCGCCAGATGCCGGAATTCCTGAGGGAGCTCGCCGATATGAAGGATATCGGGATGACGCTTCAGGCGGCGATCCACCGGATCGCGAACACGAAACTCGGGCTCCTGAGTTCGGAGCTGCAGGTAACCTCTGAGGAGATCCGGCGGGGCGTCAGTATCGGCAACGCCCTCGTCCGGATGGAAGAGCGGATCGGGCTTGTCTCGGTGAAACGCGCGATATCGCTCGTGGTGAAGGCAAGCGAGATCACCGATCACCTCAGGGAGACGCTCATGGTCGCCATCAGCGACTTCGAACACTACCTCAAGATGAAACGGGAGCGGTTCAACTCGGCGTTCACATACATCGCCGTCGTCTACCTCTCTTTCGGCGTCTATCTCTACACCGCCCTCGAACTCAACACCCAGTTCGTGTCGAGTTTCACGGCGTTTAACGTCGCCCTGGACGTCGCAGGGAACACGACCGACATGTTCCACGTCGCCATCGTCCTCGGGGCGTTCTCGGGCATCATGGCCGGGCAACTCAGCGCAAACAGCATCTACTCCGGGTTCAAGCACAGTATCGTCTTCCTCATCGCGACGATCGTGGTCTTTGTCGTCTTCATCGGAGGCGCTCTATGAACGATGATGCAGTATCCGAGATCGTCGGGGAGATGATCATGATCTCCCTCGTGCTCCTCCTCGTCGCCGTCTTCGCCGTATCGCTCGGGAACCTCCTCCCCACCGAGCGGGCGCCGACGGTGAACGTCATGATGGACCAGACAGATAATACCATCACGCTCTACCATAAGGGCGGCGACTGGGTCCAGGCGAAAGACCTCGAGGTCATCGTCTCAAGTGGCAGCAGCCCTCTCCGGAAATACCGCAACCCTCCTTCTGATGAATTGTTCGATGCCGAAGAACACTTCACCCTCTCGCCGAAGAAGCAGGTCTTCGATATAGGGAGCAGCATCACCGTGACCTGCGAGGTCATCGGCGACGAGACGGTCCGCCTCGTCACGCCGCGCGTGGTCATCTTTTCCGGGGAGGTGGGGTGAATGGACGATCGCGCCGTTGCGCCGGTCGTCGCGGCGATGCTCCTCCTCGCCGTCCTGGTGATGTTCCTCTCCACCTATAATGCCGTCGTCATCCCCTCGCTCAAACAGCAGGCGGAGGTGGAGCACCTGCAGGTGGTCGAGGAGTCGTTCCTCGCGTTCGGGTCGGACATGACCACCGCCGCGGCGCTCAAGCAGGATATGCACCTCTCGAAACGCATCCCCCTCGGCGGGGGCGATATGATCCTCGATCCAGTCAGGTCGGGGGGGACGCTCCGGGTGGGCGGGGAGGAGACGCTCGCCAGTGTGACCCTGAACGAGATGACCTACGACTGCAACCTGATGAACTTCTCCTACACCCCGAACGGAAACTTCTGGCGCAACCAGGGGTATGCCTGGCAGTACGGCTATACCAACGTCACCGGGGCGGGAGGGATCCAGACGCCGCTCGAGTATGCGGATATGGACGAAGTCAGCAAGATGTTGGCGGAAGAATCGAGTTTCGCTAAGTCACTCATCGAGATCGAGCACGAGGGCACAGAGGACATCTGCACCGACATCATGATAACGCTCGTGACGTTCGAGCCCGGGGAGCACTACTTCACGAGCGGGAGCGGTGTGGCGACGCTCTCTCTGGACGTGTCGGTGGAAGAGGAGATGATCGTCAGCCCGAACAGCATCGAGATCGCGTTCAACAAGAACCTCCCGGTTCCGCTGAACACGTCACTATGGCAGAAGTGCAACGAGAGGTTGAATAAGATAGCCGACGACTACAACAACATCGAAGACCCCGTCCTCGATGACGTTGATTGGGACCAGGTGACGCTCACCTTCAACGGGGACGCGCCCGATGTGATGCTACGCCAGGTCACGGTCGTCGTCTCCGCACGATGAAGGCGCACAGCCAACCGGGATCGTTGAAAGCGCCGTCAATATCCATCCCATGACGAACTATGTAGCCCCCGCCCCGGGGGCGGGGGCGGTGGTGGCGATAGCCAATGGAAAGCCGTGCCCCGGAGTGCGATCAATCGGAAGTGACTGATGCGCTCCTGCGTATCAAAATTCCTAAAATTAGGGGGCACGATGAATCGGTGCTGGTGTCGGCAGAATCTCTCGTGAAACCGCGAAATGAGGTTGGCGGTTTGACCTCCTGGCGGTTCCTCAGGAACTTTAGCGAAACACTGATCCACCTCATGGCGCCGCCCTGTCGGAAGGAGGGAAAAAGGGAGGGACCCGGGCTATCCGGGGACGTTCAGCTTCTCGGTGCCCATCGTCAGCGTCACATCGACGAACCGGCCATCCAGGGTCACGATATAGCGTCCCGCCTGGTAGAGCGTGATTGACTTCTCCGGGTCGCTCCCGTATATTCCGTGGTAACCCTCGTCGGCGATGAGTTTGAGGGTCTCCGGGTCGCGGACGGTGACGACGAGCCGGGAGTGCGAGTCCGGTTCGGGGTGTTTTGGGGTCACGGAGAAGGTGATGATGAACGGCACGTCGACGACATCCACCTGCAGCCCCCGGGCGGAATGGTAGAGCGTGTAATTATTCTCAAAGACCTTCGTCGTCTCGACAACCGGCTTTTTGGCGTCTATCCGGGTCAGCGGAATGGGTGTGACGTTGGCCGTGTTCGGATCCGGGAGGTGCTCGCCGGGCTGCACCGGCACCGGGTCAACCGGGATAACTGCGTTCAGGTTCCCCGTCGTGGAAGGGGTAGAGGTTGTTTCGCCCCGGGGCGGCTGATATACACCCGACCACGGCAACTCGACGGTCCCGGGATCGCCGTCCTTCTCAAGGGCGATGCACCCGCTGCACGTGGCGAGAAGGAGGGCGATCAGGAGGAGGACAGGGGTTCGGGCGCGCATAGCACTACAGTTATCTGCACCGCGCCGCGGTACATGCATCATTTTATCGGCCTGCCTGCCGGGCGGCGATATTCTTCTCATACTACTCCACAACCTTTTGACATTCTCCATGGTCACCGCGCGAACAGCATCATCCATCGAATTCAGCCTTTCAGTTCAAGATATTCATTTGTAGTCGTGTCCGGGCGCCTCAAACAACCGCCTCCCGTCTGTAAACGGCCTCCATCTGTTGGGAGACACCCCGTGCATCTGTAACCGTTCCGATATGCTTTTTCACCGAATCGGCTCCGGCCTCGCTGGAACGCTTCCTGTACCGCCGCCGGGTCGAGGAGACGGATGATGGGGATTTTTACACCGCCATCCCGACCGTACGCACGGTACGCGATCACAGGGTTTTTGGTACGCTGCTACCGATCGTATGTTAACTATAAATATTTAATAAAATCGTTTTGTTAATGAATAACATATAGATTAATGTAATCGAAAACCCATACCATAGTGTCATGGAAAAAGAGAAACGACGCTGTTATTTTGCACCAACGCTCCGCAGGATGATGATGGTCACCTTCCTGTGCAGTTTCCTCGCCACATCCACCGTGTCCGCAACGGAGTATGTCCTCAACGCCGTCTCCATCGAAGAGTTCAAGAACGGCATCCGCTACGATGGCAAGGGTGAATTCATCATCGAGATCGAGGATGACGTTACCATCTCCAGCAGCAGCAATGTCGGTATCGAATCTGCGGCGCCGGTGACGATCCGAAGCCCGACGGAGAGAACGCTCACCATCGTCGTGGACAGCGATGAGGAGTTCCTCTACGGGATCAAGGCTCCCTCCATCACGATTGAGAGCGGAAACGTCGATATCACCGTCCGCGGCAAGAACGACAGCGGCGACAGCAACGCCTTCGGCATCCATGCAGCGTCGGGCAACGTCACGATCTCCGGGGGATCGGTCTTCACGACCGTCGAGACCGCAGCCCACAAGAACAAAGGGATCTACGCCTTACGGTTCATCAATATCTCCGGCGGCCTCGTAACCGCCTACCAGCGCGGCGGCAGCAACACCTTCGGTCTCGACGGCGGCAATGTGGAGGCTGACAGCGCGGACGACGGCGTTATTATCTCGGGCGGATTGGTTGTGATAAACTCAAGCGGGGGCGCGGCCAGAAACTACGGCATCGACTCCAAGTTCGGGACCGTGAAGGTCTCCGGCGATGCCGTCGTCTTCATTCGCGAGGACGAGAGCGGCAAAACGGACAATTATGTGTACAACGAAGATGTCACGACGATCTCCGGCGGAAACGCGGTGGTGTTCGCATCCGCTGGGGGGAACTACACCCTCCGTGAGGACGCGATCCTCATGCAGAACGCAATGCTGCTCCCCGGCGGGACGTTCGAGATCCCGGCCGGCCGGACTCTCGGGCTCTCCGGGGGAGCGTATCTGGCCCAGCCCGAAGGTGCGACGCTCCTCTTCGGCGAGGGCTACGGTGCGTTCGAGTATGCCGGATCCGCCCCTCGGGGCGGGATGACGATCTACACGGGTGATGAGCCGGTACAGCAGGCTTCGGCTCCGGTGGCCGGGCTGCTTGCAGGGCTGGGCGCGGCGGTCCTGTTGAGAAGGAAACAATAACTTTTTTTAAACATATTGTGGTGTCCAGAGCCTTTCCATGAGAATATGAAACATTCTGGATCGGATATGGATGAGCGAGAAGCGTTTGAGAGGATAGAAGTGCAGGTCAGGGTGTTCACGGGGTATGTCGCCGCCCGGAGCATCCCGAAAGGGATCCTCGTTTGAACGAAAATATCTCCTCTCCTGTAACGATACGAAGCGATACCTGCTCAAGATCGCCTCACTCTCCGGCCCGGGCGCCCTGCCGTATAAGCAGGCGGAGTTCGAGGTCGTCCGGCGGTGTTGTCAACGGCGGTCTACTTTCTCCCACTCGCGTCGGAATGCTGTTCCGATGAAATCGGGGAATCTTACACCGATGCAAGTGGGGAATCTTATCCCGACGTTGCCATCCGTTGAAGTCGTTGTACGAGCATCCATTACAATGGGAGTTCATACGTTAGGAGTTGCACACCACCGGGTCGCAGTGCAAGTGAGCACGGCCGGTCCTCTTCGCATTAAGATAGATATATAATTATTAAACCCATTCACATCATTTAATAGAAGAGAATGTTCGGTTCACCCGCTTAGATAGCCGGATCAGGTCGAGACGAAATGAACTCTGACGATATTGAAACGCTGTTTCAGGCCTTTGTTACGAAAAATGAGGTGTTATTTCATCAAGCAGCTCAGAGCATAATTGAGCATGAAGAACAATTGAACCACCACCTCGTAGCGGCGAAACTAAGGACAATTATCAATAATCAGTCGGTACACCAAACTACCCTCCCATATCGCACGTTGCCCATTCCGCGGGATAATGAAAAAGGATTCCAGTTATTGGAAGTCAGGCGGCCATTTAGCGATTGGTCGGATCTGATCGTCCCCACTGAGTTAGAAGAGAGGCTTCGGGAGATCCCGCTTGAGATCAAGAATCGAGATTTATTATCCAACTATGGGTTAAAACCCAGAAGTAAACTGCTATTTTATGGGCCTCCAGGAACGGGAAAAACATTATGTGCAAAGGTTTTATGCTCGGCCATCGGCTATCCGTTGGTAGTTGTAAAGTTTGAATCGGTTGTTTCTTCATTCCTGGGTGAGACCGCCGCCAACATAAGAAAAATCTTTGATTATATCGATAAGGGAAGGTGGGTTGTACTTTTCGATGAGTTCGATATTATTGGCAAAAAACGCGACGACCCCAGTGAGCATGGCGAGATCAAGCGTGTAGTCAACAACTTCATGCTAATGCTTGAAGATTACCAGGGCGACAGCGTACTCATTGCCGCTACAAATCATCCTCAGTTATTGGACAGGGGGATCTGGAGACGGTTCGATGACATTATCCAGTTTGAATTGCCGGACAAACAGCTAAGGGCGCGCTTATACGAGAAGAAACTGAGTGTAATTCCTATCGATCCTGGAGTAGAGTTTGATATACTTGCAGACAACAGCAAGGGTTTCTCGGGCGCTGATATTGAACAGGTTGCCATCCGAGCGATGAAAAAAGCACTGCTGAGTAAAAGGAAAAGAGTTTCAAAGGAGGACATTGAAGAAGCAATACTAAGGCAGAAGGAAATTGTTTCAGTTCAAGAGAAGGTATAGTTCATGCCAGAACATCTTCGATTACCGTTACATGAGGGGGAGCGTACGCTGGCGAGAGGGAGAGGAGGGGGATCTCCCCGGCCCGATCGTGAGGAGAAAAAGGATTTTGCTGAAGTTCAGGTTTATAATTTAAATGAGATGCAGAGTGAGCATCAAAAGAGAAAGGCACAGTTCTCAGAGTATTTTGATCCTAACCTGATATTTAGAATTGAGCTCCGATCTGAGATCGGTGAGGAGGAATTGAGCGAGTTCCTGAATCGTTGCGATATCCAGTACATCTCCCCATCTCCTGCAAAGGAGGGGGGTCTCCGTTACAGGGTGTCTCTGGCGGAGAAGGGAGATCTGGGAAAAATAACTGAGAAACTTACTCGGTATGGTCAAAAATCTAAGAACAAGACTTTTTTTAACGTTGTAGAGTCGTTTGAACCGATTCCCCTAGAGGATAAGATAGGCGAGAGATTGGCCGAGAGGCCGCTGGTTGATGGCGAGATTGCTTATCTCGATGTCGAACTCTGGAGAATGGAGACACCCCGGCTAAAGGATGCTCTCAAGGGAATTGAGAAGTTACTCAATGAAAAAGGCGGTGAGGTCACCGATCAGATCATCACACAAAGCTTCTGCCTCATGCGGGTGAAGATAGACAAGGGAATGTTAAATGAGTTACTGTCCTTCCCCGAGGTGAGTTGTGTTGATCGACCTCCCCGGCCCGCCTACTTTCGTCCGGGCGAACTCCGCGTATCGTTGAGTGAGGTCGATACCGGCTCTCCTCCCGACCCGGGAGATCCGGCGATCGTTGTCCTTGACAGCGGCATACTATCGGGCCATCCTCTCCTCAAAAACGGTGTTGGAGATGCAATAAGTCTGTTTCCAGAATATGGCGGGACAGATGACGTGGGTCATGGCACCATGGTTGCAGGTGTCGCGCTGTATGGTGACATCAAAGAATGCGCTGACATGAGGTGTTTTCACCCGCCTGTGTGGATACTGTCAGCGAAGGTGATGCATGGGGTAAAAGACCCGGAGACTGGCGTTATAGTTGCAAGCTATGGCGAGGAGCACCTTCTCGAAAATCAAATCCTCCAGGCACTCCGGTCATTCACAGGACGATACGATAACGTGCGTGTAGTGAACATCTCGTTTGGCGATCCCGCATTGTGTATATCCGGGGGAAAGCAGCAATCGATGCTGGCATCATTTATCGACGAGCTGGCTCATGAGCACGGTCTTATGTTCGTTATTGCAACCGGGAATAACGACGAGATGGATTTCCCGGACAAATACCCTCATTATCTCTACGAAGACAGCGAGAGGTGCAGGATTGTAGATCCAGCATCGTCTGTATACGCCCTGACCGTTGGGTCTATAACACAGGATTACGTCTCAGATAAGGCTGAGGCGATTCTTGTTCCGCACCGGGGTTATCCATCTCCGTTCACCCGGGCAGGACCCGGTTTGAACGGGATGATCAAACCAGAACTTGTTGAAGCAGGTGGAATGCGACCGTATAACGTACAAACTCCTTATCACATGGAGGATGCACAGACAGGTATCTTTGTGGTGAACCCACGGTGGATGGAAGAGAGTAGTCTGCTCACTACGGAATGTGGGACCAGCCTTTCTGCTCCGAAAGTCGCCAACTACCTGGCCCGGTTGTGCAAGAGATATCCCGGCTATACCTCAAACACGATCAAGGCGTTCTTACTCGCTTCTGCCCGTATCCCCCGTGATCGGCCGGAATTTCTGGACATTAATGTGCATGGGGTTTCGACAAAAGAAGCTGAACCGATCTACAACATCTATGGCTTTGGTCAACCAGACCTTGCTTATGCTGAAGATTCCTATTTGAATAATGTGCTCCTTTTTGCAGAAAATACGATAAAAGTCAGGGGTGTTCATTATTACTACTTTTACCTCCCCGATACGTTCGTCGATATGCAAGGGGAGCGCGAGATCTCTGTAACGCTCGTATACAACCCGCCTGTCAGGAGAACGCGCATGGAGTATATGGGGACACGGATGGAATTTTCTTTGTATAAGAACACGGATATCGAGGTTATCGCCGATCGCTCTTCCGAGGATGTGTTCTCAGAGTCGGCGAATGACGAAGAGCCGGAAGGGGACGAGGATAGCGGTAAGATTCCTGAAATAGAGCTGTACCCTAAAACGACTCTCCGCTCAAAAAGCATCCACCAAAAGGGCACACGAGTCTATACGAGCGCACCAGGGATTGACGTAACAAAGCCCCTGGTTCTTGAGGTCTTGTGTCGGGGAAAATGGGTAGATGACGAGGAGTTCAGGCAAAGCTACTCTGTGGTGGTCACTCTTCGCCACTCCGCGCGCATCGATCTGTATAATCAGGTAAGGGAGAGAGTTGCACCAAGGGTCCGGATACGATAAGGTTGATCTCGATGAAACGGCGGGAGGCAGACCGTTATCGCCTCTCGCTGGTACAATTTCATTCAGAAAACCGGCGTCACCATCATAGACTCTTCACGCGGTAGTGCTCCAGCATATAACTGATAATCAATCCCGGCTGATTCGACTGAAAATTCTCATTATCAGGCTTCGATAAAACCCAGTTCCGGTTTTCGTTCTTCCTTGACGAGGTTGGTGCCGGATCCGGCCTGTCCTCGAGTTCGACCAACTCTTTCAAGCATATCCTTACGTGGCGGCTCGCGAGGAGAGGAAGACCCCCTTGTCTCGCGCAAACGTCTCCCCCCTCATCAACCCCACCCCACCCACGCTTTCAGCGCTCCTCCCCTATGGAAAGCCGTGCCCTGATTGCATGCAAGCGGGAGCACCGGGATAGGATCTCAGATGACCGGTTGTTTCGTAGGGCACTACCCTGCCTGGCGCACTACCGGGGCCCTGCCGTATAAGCAGGCGGAGTTCGAGGTCGTCCGGCGGCTCCGGAACTACTCCTCGCTCGTTCCCGGCGCACATACGTTCGGGACTTCCGACGACGGGAGCCTCTGTTTCATGCTGCTGGACTTCGTGGAGGGAACCGACGGGGAGACCGCACTGGACGGACTCGCAACGCAGGACCAGTACCGGCTCGGGGTGCAGGCCGGGAAAGAGCTGAAGAGGCTGCATGCGATGCCGGCACCGGCGGATCTGCCGGACTGGTCAGAAGCAGTCAGTGCGAAATATGCCCGCAAGGCTGCCGCGTTCGGCGCACTGGGTCTCCACCTTCCGGGGATCGACCGGGCGCGCCTCTCCTGATATATCCGGGAGAGGATCTCCTGCATTTACGGTGCCGGCAGGACGTTCCTTCACGGCGATCACCGCCCGGCAAACCTGAGCGTTCGCGACGGGCGGCTGAACGGGATCATCGATCTCAACCGGTACGACCGGGG
>Ga0172382_10010915_pt1 | contig 12085 bp, 11 predicted proteins | sample Leawel138RmetaG_FD_122245 | JGI IMG/M metagenome (GOLD analysis project Ga0172382, IMG submission 122245) | Leachate microbial communities from a municipal landfill in Southern Ontario, Canada - Leachate well 138R metaG | ecosystem: Engineered > Solid waste > Landfill > Unclassified | place...
AAGGTTTTATTTTATTGGGGAATGAAGGAAATGGGATTTCCCCAGAAATCCAATCGTTTATTCAGCATCCGGTGACCATTCCCCGAAGGGGTGCAGCCGAATCGCTAAATGTAGCTATTTCTGCGGCATTATTTTGCTCAGAATTATATAGGAGGAGCACCTCTGCGGTTTAAATTGTAAATCATAGGAAATTTCTCTAATTTTGGCTTTTTAAGCTGATATGGCAATAGAATTTTACGGAGATTTTAAACTGGGGGTTTTGGGTGGCGGTCAATTGGGACGGATGCTGATCCAGGAGGCTATTAATTACAATGTGGTAGTGAGTATTCTGGATCCCGATCCGAATGCTCCCTGTAAGGATCTCTGTGCTGATTTTCAAGTAGGTTCACTGGGCGATTTCGATACGGTTTACCAGTTTGGCAAAGGTCTGGATATGCTCACCATCGAAATTGAGAAAGTCAATGTGGATGCATTGGAGAAACTTGAAGAGGAGGGGATCATGGTATTTCCACAGTCCCGCATTATCCGATTGATCCAGGATAAAGGGCTTCAAAAGCAATTTTTCAAACAAAACAACATTCCTACAGCGGCTTTTCAATTGATTTCTTCCAGAGAAGAATTGGAGACTGCCTCCCTTCAATTGCCCTATATCCAAAAGCTTCGCAGAGATGGGTATGATGGGCGGGGAGTGAAAAAAATTCAATCTCCATCCGATATTGAGGAAGCCTTTGAGGCACCGAGCCTTATCGAACATTGGGTAGGTTTTGAAAAAGAAATCGCAGTCATTGTTTCCCGGAATGAAAGAGGGGAAATGGCCACTTTCCCATGTGTGGAAATGGAGTTCAACCCCAAGGTAAATCTGGTGGAGTTTCTGGTGTCCCCGGCCGTACTTTCTTTCGAGCTCCAGCAACAGGCTGAAAATCTGGCCAAAAAAATCGCTGAGGATTTACAGATCGTTGGTATTCTTGCGGTGGAAATGTTCTTGACCAAAGACGGAAAATTATTGGTCAACGAGCTTGCCCCGAGGCCACATAATAGTGGTCATCACACCATTGAAGGCAACTTTACCTCCCAGTTTGCGCAGCATCTGCGGGCAATTTTCAATATGCCTCCGGGGGAAACGGGAGCCAGGTGCACTGCCGTTATGATCAATCTATTGGGAGAAGAGGGGCACGAAGGACTGGCCACCTATGAAGGAATTGAAGATGTTTTGCGAAAACCGGGGGTTTATTTGCATCTTTATGGTAAGAAATACACCAAACCTTTCCGGAAAATGGGACATATTACCATTGTTCATGAGGAGCGGGAAAAAGCGATCAGCTTGGCCAAGGAGGTGCAGGACATGATAAAAGCTACCACATAAACTAAACAAAATGGACAATACAACCAAAGCATTAGTAGGCATCATCATGGGCAGTCAGTCAGATTTGCCGGTCATGCAGGATGCAGTAGATATACTTCGGGAGTTTGGGGTGGAGGTAGAAGTAAATATTGTTTCTGCGCACCGTACTCCCGAACGAATGTTCGATTATGCAAAAAGTGCGTCTTCCCGCGGCCTAAAAGTGATTATTGCCGGAGCGGGTGGGGCCGCACACTTGCCCGGAATGGTGGCCTCCATCACTCATTTGCCCGTCATCGGTGTTCCCGTCAAATCACACAATTCTATTGACGGCTGGGATTCGCTTTTATCCATCCTGCAAATGCCAAACGGTATCCCGGTAGCTACTGTAGCCTTGAATGCCGCTAAAAATGCAGGCATCCTCGCCGCCCAGATTCTCGCTGTTTCCATGCCGGAGGTTGTAGAAAAACTGAAGGCCTATAAAGCTGAAATGGCGACAAAGGTGGAAGAAAGCGCCCGGAACCTGGAAACTAAATAGGACCGCAAATAGGTCCGCGAATTGCTCCCTATGATTATTACCCAATTCCGAAAGTACACACCCACCAATATGGTTCTGCTTGTGGTGCTGGGATTGGTCATTTTCTTGATAGGATTTTATCATTCGCATGCGTCATTCGACCCTGCTTCGGCATCTGGCCTTTTTATTTCTTTAGGATTGATTCTTATTCAGGCTTTCTACCTTAACAAGGTTATGAATAAGTACAATTTTTTCGGAAAGCCCGGATTTCTTGTTGCACTTTTGTACCTGAGTTTTGCATGTTTTGGAAATTCGCTGGATGAACTCTCCCCGATTCTGATCTGCAATTTTATTTTTATCCGCATGATTGATAAATTGATCGAAGTTTATCATCGTGAGGAGGCCAAAGCTATTATGTTTGACCTGGGGATGCTGGTGGGTATAGGGAGCCTTATCTATTATCCTTTTGCAGCAATGCTACTGTCTGTTTGGGTGGGTCTCCGATTGTTCAGACCTTTTTATTGGAGGGAATGGATTGCGCCTATTTTGGGGTTTCTGACCGTACTTTTCTTGGTCTGGGTTTATTATTTTTGGATGGATAGGGTCGATGAATTCATCGCATTCTGGCCTTCAGAATTTCAATTTTCATTTGAGTTTATCAGGGCAGGCTTCAGTGACTATTTGGTGTGGGGTGCAGTGGTGGTAATTTTGATACTATTCCTCAATGTTTTGAGAGAGAATATTTTTAAAAGGGTGGTCCAAATCAGGAAAATAGTGCAGCTGCTTTCGATCATGCTTTTGACAAGTTTCCTTGCCTATTTTCTCGATCAGCGAACCGAGGGATCCCAATTTTTCCTAACCCTTCCCCCCCTTTCCATTTATGCGGCTTACTATTTTCACTTTGCTTCCACAAGGTGGTTCTATGAAATAGTATATCTATTAATATTGTTGACAATTGTAATTTTTCAGTTTTTATAAATGATTTAATGCCAGGGTTTTAACCTTTTTTAACAAAAACTAATGAGTTAAAGCCTAAAAAATAGATAGCTTTGCATCCTGCTTGCTGTGAATATAGCTCGCCCCAATACGATGGAGAAGTACATGAATAGAGCCTTATTATTGATTTTTGTTGTGCTGTTTTTGCCTGTTTGCAGCCTTTTTGCACAAAAGGCCAGCACGAGTTCACCTTATTCGAGATTTGGTATAGGAGAGATACGGGGCAACCAATTGCCACAGACCCGTGCAATGGGTGGGATTGCGACCGGAGTGAGACATATGGGGGTATTTAGTAATATAAATACAGAAAATCCCGCATCCTATTCTGGTATCCAATATACTACTATTGATGCCGGTGTGTTGGGCAATCTTGCACAACTGAGTAACCAAACCAAATCGGAAAATTCCTACAATTTTGCACTTAGCCACATAAATTTTGGATTCCCGCTGGGCAGAGCCGGGGGGATCAGTGCAGGCATCCTTCCCTATTCGGATGTTGGTTACAACTACCGAGTCAATGACATCCTTGATACTACCACGGTCAATAAGGTCTATGCCGGTGAGGGTGGAACCAACGCAGCTTATCTGGGGTATGGGGTGCGCATCAATCAAAATTTAAGTGTAGGGGTCAATTTTAATTACCTGTTTGGCAAATTGACTCATGTTCGGTCTGTGGAGTATCCCAACCAGACCGGCGCGCTGAATAGCCGTGAAGACCGGGATAACTTTATCAACGGCTTCTCGCTTGGATATGGTGCCCAGTACTTTAAGCCTTTGAGCAATAATTATATATTGGTTTTGGGTTATAGTGGATCCGCAGGGTCCAATCTGCGTTCCAAACAGGACGTGCTAACCATTCGGACTCCATCCAGTGTCAGTGACGGCACAGATAACCTGCCAATAGATACTATTTCGTTTTTTGAAGGCTCGAAGGAAAGGATTTCAATGCCCTTTCGCCATAGTGTCGGCTTTACCCTGACCCAAGGTTATCGATGGATGCTTGGGGCAGACGTTCATTATGAGACCTGGTCGGATTTTACCCAAGGTGGGGTATCCCAGGGATTGCGTGACAGTTATGGAGTGGCGATAGGCGGACAGATTACCCCGGATCCTACTTCGGTCAGTTATTTAGGAGTCATTGATTACCGTTTGGGATTGAGCTACAAAAAGACCTTTGTTCACATAAACAATGAGGACGTCAATCAAATGGCTGTTACAATGGGGCTGGGGCTTCCATTACCTTCTCTTTTTGGGCTCTCATTCAATAAAGTGAATGTTGCCGCCGAAATCGGGCAATTGGGCAGGGTATCCAACCACTTGATCAGGGAGAGATTTGTCAACTTCAGCCTGGGCTTTACCCTTAATGACAGTTGGTTTAGGCGACCTACTTACGATTAATCTGAAAGGAGGAATGCTGCATGAGGCCTATTCTATATGTTGCATTGTTCTCATTGTTTGCTGTATTTGTTTCCTGTGAGCCGGATCTAAAAGAAGTAGATAGGATTGCTTCCATCCAAGCTGAGGAACCTGTGGATGTTTCTTTGGGCGTGACCATTATTTTTAGTGATTCTGCAAAGGTCAAGGCTCGTCTCGTATCTCCCGAAATGCGCAATTACTCCACACTGGAAAGTCCATATTATGAGTTTCAAAAGGGGCTGACTATTTACTTTTTCGATGAATTTGGAAATGAGACCCAACAGATTACTGCAGATTATGCCATCCGCCGGGAGCTGGAGGAAATGGTGGAATTCCGCAATAATGTGGTGATTACAAGGGCCGATGGGGTTCAAATCAAAACCGAGGAATTGATCCACAACGAAAGGGAAAACACTTTCTACAATAACTCCCCAATATCCGGTTATTCCAAGGACGGACAGAACACCTTTCAGGGAGCTTCTTTCAAGTCGGATGGGGATTTCAAAAATATTGAGGTTCAAAATACCACAGGCGTCATGTATTTGGAGGGAAATCGGGTCCCCGGGCTTTAATGTATTTCATTTATTTTCTATTTTTTTTTATAAAAGTTGTATCTTGCGCCTCATTTTGGATAAGGACTGTATTGTGGCCCTTATAAATGTGATAATATTCAAGTAAAAAACTATTATTTTCGATATGGGATTAATGAATTATTTGCGGAACCGGGCGGGGGTAGTGATTATCTTTTTTATCGGTTTTGCAATCGTGGCGTTTTTGTTGGGTGATGTGGTCAACTATGGCACTCCTTTTTGGGCCAGGCATCAGAATCAGATCGGTAATATTAATGGAAATGCCATTGATTACAACGATTTCAATCAGCAGGTAGACCAAACTACCGAAATTTACCGTCAGCAATTGGGAGGAGTTCTCAATCCACAAATGAAGGGTTGGGCAGTGGAGCAAGTCTGGAGTCAGTATGTCAATCGGGAATTACTGACAGGGGAAGTCGAGAAAATTGGACTGACCATTGGAAAAGCTGAGCTCAATGATCTGGTAAATGGCAGCAATCCCTCCATGCAGATTGTGCAGGCATTTTCAAACCCACAGACCGGACAATTTGATCAGCAACAATTGTTCTCATTCGTCAATCAGGTGGGCTCATTGCCTTCAGATCATGAAGCTGTTTATCAGTGGAATGCACTGCTTGAAAATGTGGTGAGCGAACAGCTGAACTTCAAATATAATAACCTGATCAATAATAGTGTTTATGTTACTAGCCTGGAAGCTATTGATGAGTATGCACAACGCAATAAATCTGCAAACTTTGAATATATCTTCCTTGATTATGCTTCCGTACCTGATGAATCGATCACACTTACTGATGCAGATTACAAAGCTTATTATGATCAAAACAGAAAACTTTTTGTCAATCAGGAAGAGACCCGTGATATAGAGTTTGTGGAATTTGATGCCAGCCCACGTGCACAAGATACTGCCCGGGTGCGGGAACAAATTACTGTGCTTTCGCAACAATTGGCCGAATCCAAAACAGACTCATTGTTTGCTGCTGTCAATTCAGATACAAAATATCCATATTCATATTTTAGAAAAGGATCCCTGAACCTTGGTTTGGACACCCTCGTCTTTTCGGTTCCAACAGGGACTGTTGTTGGGCCTATTTTGAACAACGGCGCATTTGAAATTGCAAAAGTGATTGATGCAAGGATTAGTCCTGATTCTCTCAAAGCCAGTCATATCCTATTGAATCCAGTACTGGAAGGCGGGTTGGACCAGGCTCGTGCCAAGGCAGATTCCATCCGGACACTCGTGAGGAACGGAGAAAACTTTGTTGGGCTGGCGATTCAGTTTAGTGTTGATGAAAATAGTAAAATCAACGGCGGCGAATTGGGTACTTTCCCCAGAGGATACATGGTACAGGAGTTTGAAGAACCTGTATTTGATGCCAAAAAAGGTGAGGTAATTATTGTCAATACCCAATTTGGGGTGCATGTTGTGAAGATCGAAGATGTAATCGGATCCTCCCCAGTAGTTAAATTGGCTATCATCAACAAACAGATCAATAGTGGAAAAGAGACCATAGATATTGCTTATGGCAAAGCAACCAGCTTTTTCGGAGAGATCCGGAATAATGACTTGAGAAGTTTGGCGGAAAGTCATGGGGTACGGCCTAACCAGGCTACGCATGTAAATGCCCGGGCAACTATGCTGGAGTCAACATTGGTTAAACGTGAGCTGATCCGATGGGCATTTGATGCCAAAAAAGGAGATGTTTCTGATAAAATATATGAGTCAGAAAACAACGATAAGTATATCATTGCCAAAGTTACTGAAGTCCGTAAAAAAGGACAGTTGCCATTGGATGCTGTGAAAGAATCCATTACCAATGATGTTTTGGATATGGTCAAAGCCAATCAATTGACCGAAAAAATGGGTCAGGCAGTTGCCAGCGGAAGCGGTTTGGCAGCCATTGCCCAGCAATTGAACACCAATGCATATACTGTTGAAAATGTAACAATGGCCAACCCTGTGATTCCTGCGGTGGGCATGGAGCATGCTGTGATTGGCACCGTCTTTGGTTTAGATCTTCATGTTGTTTCCAAACCAATCAAAGGCAATCAAGGGGTTTATGTTGTGGAAGTGCATGGATTTGTCAACCCAGAGGCACCGAATGATCTGACTGCCCAAAAGAGGCAAATGACACAGGCCCAATTGCAACGCAACTGGTCCTTGGTATTCAAAGCTTTGCAGGATAATGCCAAAATTGTGGACAACAGAGCAAGGTTTTTTTAAATACTAACGTACAAGATGGGATGAGGAGTGAAGATGGAAGAAAAAATTATCAATAAAGTAGCTCAAAGCGGATTGGTCACTTTCGATCTGGCTACTATCTATCCAGCGGGAGAAAGGTTGGTTTATGATATCAAAGACAACCTTTTACATGGATTGATATTGAAAGAAAAAGACTTTCGTGAGTTTGTTAAAGATCATGACTGGACTGCGTATCAGGATGCCTATGTAGCCATTACCTGTACGGCAGATGCTATAGTACCCACTTGGGCATATATGCTGTTGGCCAATCGGCTTCAGCCTTATGCAAAGGAAGTTGTTTTTGGTGATCTTGAAGTGTTGGAAACTTTATTGTTTGAGCGGGCACTTGCAGGTTTGGACATGTCGCAATTTGCCGACGAACGAGTAGTCGTAAAAGGCTGTGGGGAAACCCCTGTGCCTGAATCCGCATTTGTAAAGTTCACCTATGAGCTTAGTAAAGTTGCCAAAAGCATTATGTATGGCGAACCATGCTCTACAGTTCCTGTTTTTAAGCGCAAGAACTAAACCATCCTCTGTATTCAGGGTCAAAGCGGCATCTTATTTGTTTTGGTACCTGAAATCAGAAGCATGATGCAAGAAAATAAAAGATATTATTTATGGAATCTGCAAGCAGTTGCGTTAATACTGCTTGCGGCAATTTTTTGTGGTACGGAGGCGATTGCCCAAAGCTTGCCATTCAAAAAAGAATCCTCCTTTCAGGCGGGCGAAGAGCTGAAGTATAAATTGCGGTATGGTTTTGTATCCGCCGCTGAGGGAGTACTCAGTGTCAAAGATTCCGAGCTGCAATTTAGTGCTCCCCACGCTTTTCATCTGATGGCTCGTGGCAAGACCTCAAATGCATTCAGTCTATTGTTTCCGGTGGACAACCGCTATAATTCCTATATAGATTCCAAAACTTTCCTTCCTTATTTTTATACCGAAAATATCAGTGAGGGAAAGTACAGGAGGACGGATGTGGTTCGTTTCGATCATAGGAACCAAACAGTCTCAGGCAATAAAGGCGTGTTTAAAAGTAGTAACTCACAAACTTTCGATTTATTGTCGGCATATTATTTTGCCCGCAACCTGGATCTGACGAATGTAAAATCCGGCCAGTCCTTTAAGTTATCCTATTTTCTCAATGACGAAATAGCTACATTGGGCATTGAATATATTGGAATAGAAACCATAAATACCGAACTTGGCAAGCTGGAGTGTCTCAAATTTAGCCCTGAAGTGAAACCGGGCAGAATATTCAAAAAGGACAGTCGCATGTATCTTTGGGTGACCAATGACGGAAATCGTATTCCCGTCAAGGCCAGCGTGGAGATCCTGGTAGGGACTGTGCATCTGGAGCTAACCGGTGCGACCGGTCTAAAATATCCCCTTGGCAAGAAGATTACTCCATAAAAGGGAACGTGCACTGGAGAAATTTGATGGTATGATTAATGTAATTGAGCTATGATAGAAGTGGGCCAGGTACTGGTAAGTGAGGAGTTGTTCCGTGAAGAGTTTGTTTGCAATTTGTCCAAATGCAAAGGAGCATGTTGCATAGAAGGAGATGCTGGTGCGCCATTGGAGCAATATGAAAAAGCAGTATTGGACGAAATTTATCCAGCCATAATGCCCTACATGACCGAAAAGGGGATAGCAACTATTGAAGGGTCGGGCACTTCTGTGATTGACCCTGACGGTGATTTGACCACTCCCTGTGTCAATGGAAACAAGGAGTGTGCTTATGTCACCTGGGAAAACGGAATCACCAAATGTGCTATTGAAAAGGCCTTTGAAGCAGGAGAAATTCAGTGGCAAAAACCCATGTCTTGTCATCTTTATCCCATTCGGATTACGGCATATCCGGGATTTGATATGTTGCATTATGATCGCTGGCATATCTGCCATGCCGCCTGTAGCCTTGGCCGCGAATTGAAAGTCCCCGTTTACCAATTTCTCAAATCTCCCCTAATCCGAAAATATGGGGCAGAATGGTACGCAGAATTGGAAAAAATAGCTGCTGAATTTAACGGCTAATCGAATTATCTTAGTATCTTTCGCTCAAAATTTGAAATAGGTCAAAAAGGGCCATTGATACATGCTCAGACTGAACGATATACAAAAACCGATTTTCAGGGAACTCGAAATTTTTGAAGATAAATTTAAGGAATCTATGAAAAGTTCGGTCCCGTTGTTGGATCGAATCACCCATTATATTGTCAAACGCAAGGGGAAGCAAATGCGACCCATGTTTGTCTTTTTTACAGCGGGACTGTGTGGGGGCATTTCTGAAAGTACCTATAGGGGGGCAGCGTTAGTCGAGTTGTTGCATACCGCAACGTTGGTGCATGATGATGTTGTGGATAATGCCAATCAGCGCCGGGGATTTTTTTCGGTCAATGCGCTTTGGAAGAATAAAGTTGCAGTTTTGGTCGGTGATTTTTTGCTGGCGAAGGGAATGTCGCTGTCGGTAGAGAATAATGATTTTGAACTATTGCGGATCGTCAGTCAGGCGGTGCAACAAATTATCGAGGGAGAATTGTTGCAAATCGAGAAAGCCCGTAGATTGGATATCAATGAAGAGGTTTATTTTGAGGTGATAAGGCAAAAGACTGCTTCACTGATCGCTTCCTGCTGTGCATGTGGCGCTGCTTCTGGGGATGCAGATGCGGATACCATTTCCAAAATGCATCTTTTTGGGGAAAAAGTTGGCATTGCCTTCCAAATAAAGGATGACCTCTTTGATTTTGGTACTGATGATGTGGGCAAACCTCTGGGCAACGACATTAAGGAGAAAAAAATGACTTTACCACTTATCTATGCTTTAAATTCGTCAAGTAGAAAGGAAAGGCATCATATCATTAATCTGGTCAAGAATCACCATGAAAATAAGGAAAAGGTGGAGGAAGTGGTTAATTTTGTCAGAGCCAGTGGTGGAATGGAATATGCAGAGGCCAGGATGATGGATTATCAACAACAGGCATTTGAAATTCTATATACATTTCCGGACAATGCCTACAGGCAGGGGCTGGAAAAATTAGTAAGATTTACAACAGAAAGAAAGAAGTAATATGAGCAACGAAGTACTATTTTTTGGAGGATTTATACTATTTATTATCCTGATGCTGGCCATTGACCTGGGGCTCTTCAGTAAAAGCAACAAAGCGGTCAGTCTCAAACAGGCGGCTATAATGAGTGCAGTCTGGGTAAGTTTTGCTTTGGGGTTTTATGTGTTTCTGAGGATTTGGGGGCATGAACTGCATGATATTGACTCTTGGGAGCAGTTGGCTTTGGTGACGGAGAAGCATTTACATAATATAGCGATTATCCCCGGTGATCTGGCGGGAAGCATCAATATTTATAAGCAAAATCTTGCATTAGAGTATATTACCGGCTATGTAGTGGAGTATGCGCTTTCGGTTGATAATATCTTTGTGATGGTGCTGGTTTTCAGCTCTTTTGGAGTGAATCCTCAATATTATCACAAAGTATTGGTTTGGGGGATAATCGGTGCGGTTGTTCTTCGTTTTCTGTTTATTTTTATAGGAGCTGCATTGATCAGCAAATTTGGCTGGATCCTTTATGTATTTGGATTTTTCCTGATCTACACTGGTTTTATGATGTTCCTCAACCGCAATCAGGATGAAGAGATCGACCCCAAAAATCACGGGGTGGTCAAGTTTGCTTCCAAATACTTTTCGGTTTATCCGGATTTTGTGAATGGAAATTTTTTCCATAAAGAGAATGGGAAAAAGTTTATTACCCCACTATTTCTGGTTTTGCTGGTCATTGAATTTACCGATGTCATTTTTGCAGTTGATTCCATCCCTGCAATTTTTGCAGTTACCAAGGATCCGTATATTGTGTTTTTCTCTAATATTTTTGCGATACTGGGATTGCGTTCCATGTTTTTCCTTCTGGTCAATATCATCCACAAATTCCACTATCTCAAAACGGGACTCTCCTTTTTGCTGGTCTTTATTGGTGCGAAGATGCTACTCCACGATTGGTTGTATGACTGGGGCTTTACCACAACCCACTCCCTGATTATTATTCTGGGCATTTTGACCTTGAGTATCGTAGGCTCCCTTGTGTTTCCCAAAAAAGACGAACCTGCGATAAAATAAAAGCCTATTTAGATGAAGAAGTACATCCTGCTCATATTATTTCCACTTCTGGCTTTGACACCCAGTTTTGGGCCCGGGCAATCTGATCCATCCCTTTTGAGGGTATTTCGTCAAATTGACAAAGAGGTCATGGCAAATTCGGAGGCCTATTTTAGGTTGGGTCAATCGATTGATCAAATAGGCCATAGGCTGACGGGTTCAGTGAATGGAGCAAAAGCTGAGCAGTATGTCTATGATCTGTTGAAATCTTACGGGTATTCGGATGTTTCCTTTCAGCCTTTTGAGGTGAATGGGTGGATGCGTGAGGAAATGAAGTTGAACATCGTAGCTGATGGGAGAGCTTCTGAGGTGAAAGCGGTTGCGCTGGCGCTTACCCCTGCTGCTGCGGAGCTGGAGGGTTTGCTGGTAGATATGGGCAATGGTCTGGAAGAGGATTATTTGACTGCGCCCGAAAAGGCGAAAGGTAAAATAGTGCTTGCTGCCCTTAACCTTTTGCCTGGAAGTCCAGAAGGTACGCGGAATATTCATCGATCGGCCAAGGTAACACTGGCTATTCAATACGGGGCCAAAGGTGTTATCCTGTTCAATAGTGTGGCAGGAGGAACGTTATTGACCGGTACTGCTTCCATAGATGGTACTATTTTACCTATTCCTGCCATTGCCATTGGGCTTGAAGACGGGATGGTCTTAAAGGAGCGACTGATCAAACAAGAGCTTTCAGCTCAAATTCAAATGCGCAATAAGACTGGAAAATTTACAGCTCGCAATGTCATCGCCAGGATAGAGGGCTCCGAATTGCCTGAAGAGACTATTGTAGTAGGGGGGCATCTTGACAGCTGGGATCTTTCTCCAGGTGCTGTGGACAAT
>Ga0172382_10010917_pt1 | contig 12083 bp, 18 predicted proteins | sample Leawel138RmetaG_FD_122245 | JGI IMG/M metagenome (GOLD analysis project Ga0172382, IMG submission 122245) | Leachate microbial communities from a municipal landfill in Southern Ontario, Canada - Leachate well 138R metaG | ecosystem: Engineered > Solid waste > Landfill > Unclassified | place...
GCAACCGTCTGCCTTGGCGATTCGAGTCAAAGGCGTATAATGAAAGTGTTGATGAATGAGTGGTAGAACACCAATCCTGTGTCGATTAAGCAGGATGACCGTGTCGGGCGGAACCCATCTGCTACAAACTACTAAGAAAACTCCGGCGTCGCTCTCGAAGGTGTGGCTTTCCGTGATCCGCCTCTTTTGAAATCCATTAACTACAATTGTATTTGGTACGCATTGCGACCTATTTTGAATCAAACGAATTGCAGTATTGAGTTTGTCGTCGTTGATCAGATTCGAGTCCCGTCCGTCGCCGACAGGGAATCCATCACACCCACAGCAAAACCTATTTGTGGTAAGTTGTTGGATGACGCCCTTCATTGGAAACAAGCCGTTGATGACACTATTTTCTAGCAATCGAAGAAGATCCCTGAGTTTCTCTTGTATTTGATAATCGACTTCGTCTGATAGAGACGAAGGATGAAGACCTATATCTGTGTGTAGACTAGCTTTAACTTCTGTCGAAAAAATATGTGTATGGTTCGATCGTTGTATGGTGACGTTCGAGTTGGTGTGGTGCTCAAGCCATATATGCTCTTGCGTTCTTGCAGCATGTGGCGGGTCGCCGAGGCAGTCAAGAAGTCGTGTTTCATATGGACTAATGAGTCCAACAATATCAGATACATCACGTGGGACATTTAGCGGTGGTTCGCCGCCCCGCTGTGTATATATCGGCTTGCCAGTGAACGACATCGTCGTACTCCTGTGTTAGCAACATGTGCTTAGTAATGAGATTTTCGTCTCCGCGACGTTCTATAGTATATTGTTCTTTTAGATCTGTGTCTATGACAGTAATACCAATATTTTTAGGCAACACCACTACGTCAATTGCACCGTTGGTCATCTTGACCACTACATTCGATCTTGGCATGAATCCACTCCGAATATGCGTTATTCAGCATTTCAAGGTACTTTGGGTCGCTACTAATATAGTTTCTAAACCAATATGATACACCCTCAAGAGCCATGGTACGATTCATACTTTCGTTATGTGCGATAATTTTACCAAACCAAATCTTGATTTGTTCTTCATCTATATCTCCTGTAATTGTCACCGGTGGCAATCCGCTTGGGATCAAAACCGTTTCGTGTAAGTATCTAATGATAGGTGTCTCTATCTTTTTCTTTTTGTTGGATATCTGAAAGATGTGGTTACAATTAGGACACTTTTTTGTTCTGACACCAAGATCGACATGACACGCGGGACACGTCTTCTTACCTTTGGCCACTAGTCGTGCTCCTCTGTATAATCTAGAAAGACATCCTTAGTGAGAGGATTCACAAAACCCATGTTAACCAAGGTGTTCTGTAGATCGTTGCGAATCGACATAATCCTTTCGTAAGGTATTCGGTCGACGAACTGGTAACGAATAAAATACCCATCTTTGTTTAAGCCAAAGAGTCTATAACAACCATCTGCCCACAAATCGTGCCAGTAGTCTTCTTTCTCCCAGGCATCTGTTTTGGGATCATTCTGAACACAGTGAAAACCATCTTCTGCGTTGGGATATATCTGACACAAAAAGGCTCTCTGGCCTTCGTCAGACTGTAAATAATCATACGCTTCTTTAATAATACCAAAATCGATACACACAAACGAACTCGAACTGCTATTGCTTACAAAACCCACGCGAACTTTCATATCATCTCTCCAACACACAGCACCCAAACTGAACATTAGTAATCTCAGCGTCGGGATTATAGCTGAGAATCTTATCTTCAAACTCTTGTATGAATTGAGCCAGAGTCTCTTGGTCAATCAGGTATTCATCATCGTCGTCTAAACAAGCTAGACGTTGAAAAACAACACTACCACCATAGCAGTCCACGCTGAGACGATTATCGCTATAGTCTTGCTGTGAAAAAGGTAGGGTATCAATAATTTTCGACGTCTTTGGATCTACTTCGCTTCTAAGGATGACAAACGAACTCGAACTACTATTACTAACGAATCCATGACGAATCTTCATCATAAGGCTCCTTAACCGTAATACCAGCCATTCGAAATAACCTTAATATTTTTTATGTCGAGTTTAAATATTGCTTTATATAAAACATTATACACTCTTTGCTTAAACTCACCAAGTGTCTCAGTATCCTGCATCTTTTCTATTTGCAGACCAACATAGGCACCATCCCCCTGACCACCGATGAAGTCAAAATCCATAACACGAGCAGCTTCGTACAAGCGATCTAACTGTCCTTGATCTTCAATATAGCACCCCACAATACAAAACGACGTAGTGCTACTGTTGCTAACAAAACCATATCTAATTTTCATTTTCACAATTTCCTTATGGTGTAGTGGTCCATAAAACTCTTATAGTCTAAAAACTCTTGATATGAATTAAATTTGTGTAATAAGATATCATTCTTCACTTTTTCTTTCAAAACCCCTTTTTCTTTGAGTAGATAATTAAGCAAATCATCATCACTCACGGCTTTAAAGCTACAGATAGGACACAACATATCTTGCAACTTAAGGTAGAAAGAATTATATCTATCGTGACGTTCATAAAGATCGATTAAGACGTCTATTATCTCAACTGGCGTGTTCCTTCTTCTTAACTCTCTGAATTCTTTGTGACAATGAGGCAAACGTAAGACAGTCAGGTGTTTATATATTGTCATCATCTCATCTATCATAGGCTCTAAGTCTTGCAAAGACATAGTAGGCAACACGAGCGAGATGTGATTGCGGCAAAATAAGTGCCCACGTGAACACTTAAACCACTCTTGTCGGTCGGTACGTACGGCGTCTATGTCTATATAAACACCACAAACATCGCATAGGTCGCAGTTAAACACTGTATAGCTCCGCAAGATCACTAACTGTCGATAGATTCGGTGATAATACCGCACTTAGGACTTGGTATTTTGATAGTGTTAGCCAGAACCTCATCAATTTGTGCCTGAGCCTTTTGTCTAAAATCTCCAAAACGATCTTCATTTTTAATTTTATCAATATCTAAACCAAGATAGTAATACTCAGACTCCCATGCACAATAACAATCGAGTTGTAAATTGTGTTTGTGGATATAGTTTTCAATTGAGTCTAAAACATCACCGCCGTCCAAGTTCTCATCTGGGACATCGTCTAAACAAAATTCCACTCCAACAATACAAAAGGATGTTGTACTACTGTTGCTCACAAACCCATGACGAATTTTCATGAAAGCTCCTTTAGTGCTGCGAAATTCTAAATGTTGATAGCGATGGCATAAAAGTGTGTTCTAGGAATGCACCCGGAAACTCTTCTGCGTCTCCAAACTTAAGAATACTATACGTTGCTACGTATGGCAACAATTCTTTGGCGTATTCTCTAAGCTCTAGACCTTCGTCGCTATTATTGATACGATTTATATCTATTTTGCAGTCAAACAATTCTTCAAAGTATTTTATATCTAACAAAGTAGCTCTGTATGTCGATATTATACGACCATCTTGAAGTCCACGATAGCTATTCTGTTCCCTTTGGCATAAATCATATTTCCACATGCCGAGCATTTCCCATAGGATGTCAATACGCGTTTCTGGCGACTCATTGTCAACGCGTGTAGCACTAACATAGGCATCCCATATCGCCTCTTCAACCCGTGTGTCCGGTTGTTGAGACTTAGTTTGCTGTTGTCGTATAATATTGACCAAGCTTTGTTTGCTTAGACCCATAGGGAAGCATCTACATATAAAGCTACTGCTACTACTATTACTCACGAAACCGCGACGGATCTTCATCGCTCATACTCCTATTATGATAAAGCAATGATAGAACATTCCTTGATCTTATTTGTCTGTGCATATTTGAGACGATGGTATCCATCGATCAGCAAGCGTTTATTGTTGTAGCTTAAATAAATACCAAGAGGTAGTTGTTGTACTGGATAAAAGCTTTTATTTGGTATTTTAATCGCATTAAAGTGATCTAAGTTGTTATATATAAGATCATTCACAATCATCTCTTGCTCGATAACAACATGTGTTAAACCACTGAGTTGTGGTAACACATAGCCGTACTCGTGCATCAATAATGCGTTAATAACACCAACGCTGTCTCCCTGAAGAATAGGACACAACTGTTTGGCTATCTCTTGAAAGTTAGAGATACGGATGCCGTGCAGTTCTTCTCCATAATATCCCTGTACAACATCAAATTCCCACGCTAAACCTTGTTGGCTATTTTGCAGCATCAGATAATTGTATATAACGTATTCGATAAGCTTGGGGTCTAGCTCGCTTTGAATACGCCGAACCGTTCTACTTAGATTATCTAAGATAGCTTTCCCTACAGAGACATTGCTAGGTTTCGTAATGAAATGCGGATCATGAATTTGTCCACACCGGCAATAATCGTTTCCGGTAACACACCCACATGTAGGATCGTAGCCTGTGATATATTTGTAGTCATATTCATTTGAACAAACGTAATAATATAGATTGATATCTTCGAGATACCGCCGTAAGATGTTTATCATATTATCTTCCTAAACTCACAACGCTAACACTGTTAACCAAACTGCGAAGTAAGTCAGCCAACGACCAACTCATATTTTCTTCATTAATGATAACTATCATGCCATGACTATATAAATCATCAGGTATAGACACGTTGCGTACAGCTTCTCTAAATCTCCTGATATAATCTTCTGAATCAGGATGCAAGATCCAGTAACACATGTCTTTATCTATATCTGATTGGTGTAGCTGTTTATATACCATAATAACCCCGTCTAATGCTTCTTCTATCGTGTTCAAATCGAGTTGTCTACAGTCAATCAGAAAAGATGTCGTGCTAGAGTTGCTAACAAAGCCATGACGTACTTTCATAATCATTTTTCCTAGTGCTTATAAGAATATAAGCAAATTTCTTCTAAAAAACCTTCCAAACAATCCGTCATGCTAAATGCACGAGCACTGGTAATGACATAAAGCGAGTCTGTTGATCCCACTTCGCACAGGGCAGACCATGCTTTTAAGATTGATTGCTGTTCTGGATGGTTTTTGTCGTAGACATGATAAATCTTACCGTCTGACTTATTTATAAGACCAAACTTCTTTAAGGATATAATGATTGCATCCATACATGCCGTTACTTTATCTTGTGGGTACGACAAGCCATCGATAATAAACGACGTTGTGCTTGAGTTACTCACGAAGCCACTTCTTTGTTTCATTATTCAATCCTAAGTAGCATTAACAACAAAACCACTAGTGTCATGGATCGCACGTCCCTTGGGTTTCAGGCCGACAATCACACCATTTTTATCCAGCACTCTGCAATCGTTTAAATCTCCATCTAATACGGGGCGACCAAGCCACTCCTTGGGTGTCTCTTTAAAAACCACCGCAATATTTGCCGATGGATTATCCTTACATATATTTCGAACCTGTTTGTCGTTACTTTCAGATCTTGAGAACAATAGATAGTAGTTCTTGGGTTTGTCCCACTTCGTCATCATACGACGTGGAATTTTGGTATAATCATAGAACAGACAATCCTTAAAATATGTAAACAACTCAGGAAACACCTTTTCCCAGACGATATCGCTCGTCCCATTGAGCCTAAAGAGTGGTAGCTTTCCTATGGTCTTGCAGATATTGCAATGCCTGCGTAATTCATCCCACAAGCAAATCTTAAATGCGTCTCGATACTCAAAGAAAAACTTCGTGCGACGAATCCTAGCCTCTTGCACCCCACTATATCTCCCACGTCCAGCACGATTAAGACAAGCTGCACTGCATCCCTTAGAAGCACACGGACACACATTATATCCCGATAGTGTATGTGGAGCTAGATACATAATCCAAGTCAGATACTTCGTCTGCTTGTCAGACTTAACCGTCTTAGGGTTGGCCCCATACGTACCTAGATAAGTAATATTATACGAAGCTGCTATTTTCTGTGCTTCACGCACTTCATTACGGTTAAACATCAATTTTCCTTAAGAATGATCCAGTGACATTATCAATATTACTACGATCAGTTGCAATCTTCATAATGCTATCAATCGTAGCACCCATGGCAATCTTTAGATCACCGTCTGTCTTCTTTATTGATCCCATATTAGACAAGTGATTGTCAAACTTGCTTAATACGTCATTGAGTTCAGCATCTCCAACGAAGTTAAGGTTTGAAAAATTAGCGATAGCGTTTCTCATTGATGTGATAGATGTGCTTCGTACCGTGCCATCTGTTTCGATGGCGGTTTTAAATTTCTGCAGAGCGTCAACAACTCTGCCACGCAAATCACCAACAACATTTTCGATAAAGCCATCTGTCTTTGTTTTGATCGAATCACGCATCATCTTTTCTGTATCAGCCCGTACCTTGGCAGACACATAAATCTTGTCCAAATTAGTTTGATCTAGCGTGTTATCATCACCTGTCGGCACCTGCATCTTGAAAAACGACCACGTCATGCCAAACTTTTCTTTGATTTGAGCACACGACGGATAAATGCGTTCTAGGATGGCTTTGTATCTTGGATCTTTTGAAGCAAGCTCGTCAATATATTTTTGCCTGTTGTCATCAAATTTATCAAGAAATTCTCTGGTCAGTTTTTCAAAGCTTGCTTGGAGCTGATAGAGACCGTGTGCGGTGTCTCCGTTGCTAAGCACGCATCCATTCATCAGGATATCAACCGACTGATAAGGAACAAAACGCAGGTTCATAAAACCAAAACTATGCAGTTCTAGCCACCTACGAGCACTAGACTCAATTTTGCCAAACTCAAGTCGCAGCTCGTCGCTGATAAGCTTTACATATCCGCCAGAAAGAAGGTTATTTTCCCATGCTGTCTCATCAATATTGAGGTCTCCAAAGACAGACTTTGCTGCTTTGCGACCCTTCCAGTAGTTGATATCTAAGTCACATATGACACCCTGTAGGAACAGATTATTTACGAGGCTTGACGATTCTGACATTTGGTTTCTCACATGTCGATTTGTCGACCATTGGCGATAGTATTGTCGCTGCCAACCGCGTTGGCCTGTTGTGCGATCTTCTGTAACATCACTCTTGCCTGTCCAAGCGATTCTGTCATAGTCTGCGATTGTGGTTTGGTCTTATTGATACTTGCTAAAAGATCACGCACACCAACCTTTCTATTTTCTACAAAAGGCAAAAACATAGAATCCAACACACATTGTTCTATTTCGGCTCCGGAGAAGCCGTCTGTAGATTTAGCCAAGACATCCAAGCTACCACATTGATCAATATTGTTTTTCTGCAAATGGATTTGAAAGATCTGTTGTCTCTCTTCTTCGTTAGGAATATCTACCATAAAAATTTCATCAAAGCGTCCTTTTCTTAGTAGGGCTGTGTCTAAGTTCCATGGTTTATTGGCAGTCGCAATAACAAAAACAGGTTTAGTTTTCTCAGACATCCATGTAAGTATCGTGCCGAGAACCCTCGCAGAAGAACCACCATCTTTCTCTGTTCCATTGCTACTGCTTAATCCCTTATCTATTTCATCAATCCACAAGATAGATGGAGATATGCTTTCAGCGATACTTATAGCGTTTCTAAGATTTTCTTCTGATTGGCCAACGTATTTATTGAATACCTTGCCCATGTCCAATCGCAGGCATGGAAGCATCATCATTCTAGTAATAGTTCTGGCCACCAATGATTTACCAGTGCCGGGAGGTCCAACAAGCAGAAGACCTTTTGGTTCCTTGATGCCAAACTTTCTAGCTTCTGGCGTGAATGCTTTTTGTCGCAACTTAAGCCATGACTTAAGGTTATATAAACCACCAATATCATCTAAGCTATCATTCGTCTCCACAAATTCCAAGATGCCAGATTTCTTAATAATCTGTTTCTTTTCCTTATAGACAGTCTCAATGCAACTATCATCCCATTGTTTAATATCTTTGCCAGCGTTGTTTTTCACAAATGCAAATGTTAGTGCGTCTTCTATTTCTGATGTGATCAGCCCCTTGCAGGCGTCAATATATTTTTCTCGACGATGTTCTATTGGTGTTTTTACGCATTGTTCTACAAAAGATATGATGTGTTCGATATCTTCATTATCAGGCATGGGGTACTCAAGGGACAAAACATTTCGTTCGATATCCAACGGAATTTTCTGTTGAGCACCAACGAAGAACACTTTCTTAGATTCATTCTGAATAAGTTCTACTGCGTCTTTACAGGATCGAACGGTATCAACATCGTCTAAAAAGTGATAAAAATCCAGCAGGAATACGAGGCTGCGTTCTGGCAACGACGTAATAACTGCTGGCATTACATCCATCGGGTCTGTCAGATCTGTTTTAGTTAGATTTTTGACAGGTGTGTTTTGATCAGTCACCACATCATACGTTATATCTGCATCTAGTACAACTCTGTGTACGAGTCCTTTAGTTCTAGACCAAAGAAAAAGGTTGTATTTTAACTGTTTTGCAATTTCAATGGCGTCATTAATTAGTCTTTTCTCTTCGTGTGTAGTTACGTAGAATAGGCCAAAGCCAGCACGAATGCGTAAAACTAGATCGTCTTGAAACTTAGTCATTGTTGTTCCATTTCGTCATCATCACCGTCGTCATCGACGTCCAAAGCTAACGCTGTTTGCGATGCTTCTGCGAACCTAGCAGATGTGTCATAAAATCTTTTAAGCAAAGCTGATCGTCGTTTCTTATCTTTGGTAGTCTGTATAATATTATATAACCTAATGCAAATCAAAGCATTGCGTCTGTTAGCTTCGATAATCCTTATCTTGGCTTCTAGTGATTCTGCGTCGAAGTCTTCGTTAACCACGTGATTTTTGATTTCATCAAGTATACTCAAGAGTCCTACAAAATATTCGAATAATTCTTCCATAAAGTACATTAATCCAATTTGGTTAGTTATATAAAATACACGATTATTTACACAATGGCGGGTTGGAGTATGTTATGACTCCGTCATTGAAAATCAGAAAGTAACTTTGGGCAATAATAGTCATTTCGTCTCTTTGGCCGTAGACGTTAACTCTATATCTATTATGCCACAAATGCTTAATCCTAATGTCTTGTTTCTTAATTCGGCCAAAATATTCATAGATGGTTGTTTCGATGTCTTTTAGTGTGTGATGGTTGGCATCAGTAGAATCATCAAGATCATTGAGTAAGCATTGCATATGATAAATACTCTGTTAGTAGTTGTTCTGTAACTATAGGGTTTGGATGCATGTCGCATTGCTGAGGTGTCAACCTCGCCTCGACATCTTTGATATAACGCCAGTGGTCTATTGACCGCAGATGTTCTTTTGTAGCATTTTGCAACTGAACCAAGAGTTCAAGATTTCGGCTCGGATAGGTAATCACACCATTGGTGCAGAACTGATCATACTCATCCAATAATCTATGTAGATGGATGAGACCTTTAACTTTGCCATTGTTGTCAAATTGATGCATTTGAGATTTGGCGAAACCTAGAAAACTCTCTTTGGCACACCGATAGTCAACCACATGCTTTCGTATTGTATGTAATTGTAACTTATTACTACAAAACAATATATGGTCATCTGGTATAAACAATGACTCTAATACATTGGGGTTACATTTTGTTATGATTTGCAAATATCTACGTATGTCATGAAGGACTATATCTACTTTAGTATATGAATGAGTGCCTAAAAAATCAGCATTCACAGTAATATGTAGTTTTCTGATGTCTCCGAATAACCAATCTCTAAGCTTTGGGATAAATATACCACGAACGTCTATGTCGCTAAATTTGGTGTTGTATCCATAAAGCCTTGAGCCACCTATATATAGATAAAGTAATATGTCTTTATCGTCTAGTAATTTAATTTGGTGTTGGCGAATTGCTGTGTATATCTTGCTCTTGTCTGACTTTGATAAATTGTAGTCCATCTTCTGTTAGTATCCTGCCAGAGCGAGTGCGTGTTACTAGTCCAAGTCTGATCAGATATGATTCTATATGATCCGTAATGATGTGTTTATCACTACTCAACGATGTTGCAATAGAATCAATACCAACAGGCTTATTTCGGTAGGTGTATGCTAATAAACGCATATATTGTAGATCTTCTTTGGTTAAGCCGCTTTCGTCTATGCCCTCAATTTTAAGCGTTCGTTCCACTATCTCTGACGTAATGGTTTGGCACTGATAAACTTCTGAATAATCCCTAACACGACGCAAAAGTCTGTTGGCTATACGAGGAGTCCCTCTTGATCGAGTAGAAAGCATTTCCACTGCGTCAGTATCTATAAGTTTAGTATTGAGTTTTCTTGCACTAACACTAATAATCTTTGCCAAGTCGGCAGGATCATAGAAGTCTAAGGTATGAACCAAGCCAAAACGATCAATGACAGGTTTAGAAATTCTTCCAATCTGAGTAGTAGCACCGACTAGACAAAATGGCTTGACCGGCATCTTAACAAATTCTTTTGATCCAGCCATCTTGATGTAGATCACAAAGTCTTCCATCGCGTGATGTAACATCTCTTCCATGTGAGGCTTAAGTCGGTGTATCTCGTCTATAAACAAGATATCGTTTTTATTAAGCCCAAGAAGAATGTCTATAATCTCAGACGGTTTAGTCACAGATGGACCGTTGACAATTTTGATTGCCGATTTATATTCATGAGCCAAGATTACTGCAATGGTGGTTTTGCCAAGGCCAGGTGGTCCTGTAATCAAGATATGATCGACAGGCTCGTCTCTTTGCTGGGCGGCTTGAATAACAATACGCAGACGTTGGACTAAGTCTGGTTGACCAATATAATCATCAAATGTTGTTGGTCTTAGAGCACGATCGAGCTTTTGTGTATCGTCGTCATTACTGGCCAATTCTTGTAAACTTAATGTCACGGCCAATGTCCTTACAGTCTTTGACTTCTTCTTTGTACGAATGGTAGATTTTCGGACACGCCTGTACTAGGATATCTCTAACTTCATTAAACACAAGGCGAATTTCTGCATCAGCAAACTCAGAGGCACGCATATTAATCATATGAATCCACTGCGGAATGCTGGCGGTAAAAATCAACTGAGTCTCAAGGGCGTTGCCAAGCATACCTCTCGCCGCACCGCGAGCCTGTTTTTTATCACAACCTTGTTTCACCAAAGAACTTACAATCTCTTTGTAACAATTCTGAGACTCGTTAATTAACGCCTTAAGCCTATTGGCCAAGTCAGGACTCTCACTGAGTCCAGTACAAAGCAGCGGATGCAACATCCATCTAGACCCCGACTCATCCACATATCTTGTACTTCTTTGTGATATAGCTGTATTGTCACCATGTCTGCATAATTCATGAGAGAACCCACGGCTGACATTATGAAAGAATAACGTCATCCAACCATCGACACCATGACTTGTGGGAAAATCTCCCATTAGGAACACATCCGTGCTGCGTCGTGGATCAAGATTATAGTGACCGTAGATTTGTTCTGTGATCACATCGTGATGCACCAAGTGGTTAAGTAGGTATCGGCCAACTATATTGCTTTGTTCTTTGCTATTATCATAGAAGCCTGTGTAATTAAACATCCTAGCTGTCCATATGTTCCATTCAAGTAATGCACGTAGATTCACACTTAACCTACCAGAGGGATAACAACACACCCCTGGCCGGTTCATGATACATCTTGGTAGGTCGAATTCTCTGGCGAGCCCACGTGGGTCAAACAAAAACACGATGTGCTCATAAATGCTTAAGTGACCAACATCAGCAATATGCTTATGATACTGCTCGGACGATCTACTATTTTCGGACCCAAGTGAATCATAACACACCCTGCCTGCTAGTTCACCCAGCCTATCAGCATTCGTGCCTTGCATTTGGTGTGGGCATGGTTGACCCATCTTAGCTGGGATATGGATTCTGTCACCCAACCCAATCAAATCTTCGCTTGTACAAATTAATTCAGCATAATTCATCTGGAAAATTCCTCAGTTGTTCTTTAATCCGCCTGCGTTCTTGGCGGTTGGGATCAAGACCGTCATCGTGTATTTTGGATGACTGGTGTCCATATTCTTTATCACGCTTGATCCTGAGATCACGCATTAACTTCTTAATACGCTTGA
>Ga0172382_10010920_pt1 | contig 12082 bp, 9 predicted proteins | sample Leawel138RmetaG_FD_122245 | JGI IMG/M metagenome (GOLD analysis project Ga0172382, IMG submission 122245) | Leachate microbial communities from a municipal landfill in Southern Ontario, Canada - Leachate well 138R metaG | ecosystem: Engineered > Solid waste > Landfill > Unclassified | place...
GGGATTTGATGCCGGAGACATTGGCCGATTCACAACCAAACAAACCCATTCGTTCAAAGTTTTACAAGTCGAAAAGCAAAAAAACACATACAGCAAGCCCCTACGAAACAAGCCAGCATGTTGCAATGCTGCAACATCAATTTTGCAACGCACTGCGTAACGGGCGAGCAAAAAGGTTGACAGCCCGCGGCACCCTCACTAGGATGACCCCAGCGTTGAGATTAAGTTTCAAATCCGCGCTTCGCTTTTCGGCGATCGGTTCCCTTAACATGAATGGAGATTCACTATGAACCTGAAGAAAAACCTGCTTGCTCTGAGCGTGGGTACTGTTATCGCGGCTGCATCGACCGCTGCGAGCGCTAACTCATTGCTGTTCCCGTACTTCACCACAAACAACGGTGGCCAAAGCTCACTGAGCCTCACCACAGATGGCTCTGTAGGCGGTGCACGTGATATCCACTTTGTTTACAACTACGGCGACGCCTGCACCCATTACGACCTTAACGGCCAAATGACTGGTAACGATCTGCTGCAACAGTCCATTGCTGCGCCTTCAGTCGGTGGTTATGGCTTGGCCGCAGGTTCTGATACCTCAACGCCAGCCTACTTCCCACTCGCCAACACCCAAGGCTTCCTGGTTGTGTCTGACACAACCTCTTCAAGCGCAACCGCCATTTCTGGCGATATGGCTATTGCAGATCCAAGCACCGGCTTGGTAGCCGCCTATTCAGGCATCACCAACTCGGCTGATACCAGCGTCGCAGCTAACGAAGGCAACTTCAGCACCCTGACCCAAACAAACTTTGGCCTGAGCTTCTACCCACAAGCGGCCGTTACCACCTCATGGTTCACCGTAGTAACAGGTGACATGAGCACTGCTATTGGTGCAGGCGCAGATTGGGATGCAACAGCCACACTGTCGAACAATGGCAATGTATTCGACAACGATGAAAACCCCTACTCTGGCACCATGACTAAAACGATCACCTGTTCTGGCACAGTGGCACCAACCGACCTGATGACCACAGCGCAACAAGCAGCCATCGGTCCAAATGGTGGCTTGCTGAATGCCACCTGGACACCAGGAGCTGGAGCCACTGGTGTAGTTATGTACAAAATGCAACTGGTTAGTGCTGCGGTTGGCGCACCATTTGCTGGCAAAATGTTCCTGAACGAGCAAAAATAATATCGGTCCTTTGGACTGATTAGTTTTACTGTTCTGTAGAACAAACCCCGCCTAGTGCGGGGTTTTTTTATGCGTGATGTTATGCCATCTCAAACATCAATCAGCACGCGAGCGCTACAAACCGTCGTGTTCTTCGTGCTATGATGATTGGCCTTTTCGCCAAGCCACAAAACCAACCATGAATGCAACTTTCAAATCTTTTTTGCTTTTAAGCCTCGTGGGCCTGACGGCCTGCAATCAATCCCCCTCGGAACAGGCGAATGCGTCAAACAACGATGACGCAGCCATCACCATTTCAGACGCTGCCACGGGCAGTTTGCAAAACCTGCCCGCAGCCTTCAAATTGGCCGATGGCACAGCCCTAGCGCTCTATAAAAGCAAAGCAGGCCGTGTCACCTTATGGCGCGATGGTAAAGAGCAAATTCTCGATACCACTGCCCCGGTTCAGGGCGGTCAATTTGTTCAACTGCACGAGAACGCCGGGCAGGTCTATGCCAGTTGGTGGTCGCATGAAAACAATAAAAACCTCTACATCACGCACAGTTCAGATGGCGGCCGCTCATTCGGCAAGGTGGCCATTATTAACGATCAACACGGCGTATTGCCGCGCTACACCTTAAGCTTTGCTGACAAGGGCGTTGTGGGCGCCACCTACAACGATGAACGCAGCCCACGCTATGAAGTGTATTTCAACCGCTCGACCGATTACGGCCAAACCTGGGACCGCCCGGATACGCGCCTCGACGACCCGGCACCGGCAGGCCAAGACAACTATGCAGTTGAACCCGTCACGGTCCAAGCCGATGGCGCCTGGGTAACCGTATGGGATGATGCGTATAAAGGCCTTGATGACCGGACCGTTTATCGACTCATGACGCGCAGCTCAACAGACCAGGGTAAAACCTGGAGCCCGGCCAAAATGCTGGTTAGCTCCTTTCATCAAATCAGCGCGCTCTCGGCCAAAGCCGAAGGCAAAACCGTTTTTGTGGCTTTCGATGAGTACCAGGCAGGCATCAAGGCCGTGGTTTCTAATGATGCAGGCACTAACTGGTTAACAAGCCCGGCCATTGAGGGCAGTAGCCAAAAAACCAACAGCGGCCTTGTACTAACCATTGCCAATGGTATGGGGTACGCCAGTTGGATCGAGCAGGAACCCAATAAAAAACCCGATATTCAATTTGGCCGCTTCGATTTGGCTAACAATGCCTGGCTCGGCTCAACCCAGCGAATCGATACCAAACAGTTTGACAACACGCAATCTGTTACTCCAAGTATTTTCTCCTTCAGCAACGGCAATGTGGTCATCGCTTGGGTCGATTATCGGGATATCCGCCCCAATATTTACTTGAGCCTTTCGACCGATCAGGGCAAAACCTGGAGTGCACCGAAGCCGTTTGGCAAGCCCGGTGTAGCTGATTTGGGATGGCCCAAGCTGATACCTTGGGGTGATTCTGTTGCGCTTGCCTATGAATCGTACCCGAAAGATATTCTGAAAGATGGCATGTTCAAGGTTGCACCAACGAACATTGTGGCGGCGACCAAAGAATTGCCTAACTATGTTTCAACCTCTGATGTTTCAGCCGAGCAAAAGAAGAAAATGTTACTCGCGCGGATCGATGATCTATGGAAATATCGCAAGGAAGGTAAATATGAACCCACCTATTCCTTCTTTGATTATGCGATGAGAAACTTTATGGCTAAAAAAGAATTCGTCGAAAAATCGGGCAACCTTAATTACTACAATTACGAACTCACGAGCACCAAAATTGAAGGCAATGTTGCACAGGTTGACCAAAAAATAACCTACGACACTAAACCATTTATGATGCCAAACGGTAAAATGGAGCAAATCAAGAAATCAACTGCCGAAGTGAAAAACACTTGGGTTTGGATTGGTGATAACTGGTACTTGGTATACGCGCCTTCGTTCGGTAAGCCCATACTCCAATATTAACCATCAATGGGGCGTTTCGAGCTTGCCCCATTTCGTGACAGGGTTCCTGTTCTTCACCCTGTTACGCCAACTTCCGAGCAATTAGATGCTCAAAATGCAAACGAATCCGTTTAATTTTTTTGTAACACTCAAACATAACCTGTTGTCTGGAATGTGATGGCTTCACCCTTTGACCAGATGGGATACCACCATGAGCTTTATCAACGCATTACGCACTGACTGGTCGAACCGACATTTAATCGCAAGCCTTTTGCAACGCCGCATCAGCGCCCGTTATCGGGGTACAGCTTTGGGCTTGCTATGGGCCATCATTATGCCGTTGGTGATGCTGGCGGTGTACACCTTGGTGTTCCAGACCTTTTTATCTGTTCGCTGGCCGGGAGCGGAACACGGTGGCGGGCTGGTAGCGGCCTTGAATATTTATCTGGGGCTGCTGGTGCTCAACCTGGTGGGGGAAAATCTGGGCAGTGCGCCCACATTGATGCAGGAACACACGCCCTACATCAAAAAAATTGTGTTCCCGCTGCCTATTCTGGGCTATGTGGCCGCCTTCGCCACCATACTGCCGTTAGCCATTGGGCTTGTTTTTGTGGCTCTGTTCGCACTGGCAACGCCGCAGGCTCAGGTGGCCCGCTTGCCGTTAATCCTGTTTTATTGGCTGCCGCTGATCCCGCTGGCAGTGGGCTTACAATGGTGGTTGAGTGCGCTGGGGGTTTATCTGCGCGATTTGACGATGGTGGTGACCCCTGTTGTGACGCTGCTCATGTTTATATCGCCCGTGTTTTACTCGATCCATAATCTGCCCAAGCCTTGGAACGAATGGCTGCTTTATAACCCGCTCACCCTGCCCATCGAATCGGCGCGCATGTTGTTATTCGGCTCCACCCTGCCCCCGTTGGAGCCGGTATTGGGTTCTCTGGCTGCAACCATTGTTTTCGCACTACTGGGGCGCTGGGTATTTAATAAATTGCAAAAGGGGTTTGCAGATGTCCTCTGAGCCACGCGGGGCTATTCGGGTTGAGCACTTGTGCAAAAGCTTCAAGCACTACGCAAAACCAACGGACTGGCTCAAGGAGAAGCTGTTCAAACGCACCTACGCGCACGAGCGCAAGGTGCTGGAAGATATTAACTTTTCACTGAAGCCAGGCGAAGCCTTGGGCATTATTGGCCGCAATGGTGCGGGTAAATCCACCCTGTTGCAGCTTATTACCGGCACGCTGACGCCCACTTCGGGTCGGGTGGTTAAAACCGGCCGCGTAGCAGCCCTTCTGGAGCTTGGAGCAGGGTTTAACCCGGATTTTTCCGGACGTGAAAATGCACGACTGAATGCCGCGCTCATGGGGCTTTCACCCCAAGAGATTGAAGAAAAACTACCTGTCATTTTTGAGTTTTCCGGCATTGGCGAAGCGCTCGACCGCCCGGTACGCACGTATTCCAGCGGGATGATTGTGCGCCTGGCCTTTTCTGTCGCCACGGCAGTCGAACCGGATATTTTGATTATCGATGAGGCCTTATCGGTTGGCGATGGGGCATTTGCCAGAAAAAGTTTTGAACGCATACAAACACTGCTGGAGCGGGGTTGTACGCTGCTTTTTTGCTCCCATTCTATGTATCAAGTCGAAAAACTCTGCCAACGTATTTTGTGGGTTGAAGGCGGTGAAGCGGTTCTTTATGATCGCCCGGAGTTCGCAGTGCAGAAATATCAGATGTTTCTGGACGATATGAATCAGATTACGCCTTCTGATTCAATACCGGAATCAGCAACCGGACCAGCTAGCGACATGGGTTCTAGTTCGAGCGACAGCGCAAACGATCATATTGAGATCGGCAGAAGCTACATTAAATCAATTCGGATCAATGGGTTTGCACCACCACAAACGGCCTTCGAAGTAGTATCGGAACAAACCAATCTATCCGTCGAAATAGAATACCAAGCCGGCTCAGGAGCACCTGTACCCTTGCCCGCCATTACCTTCCAACTGGCAAATAACACCATGATCACAAGTACGGGCGCGTGGTTCTCGGTGCCGGTTTCTGGCGTGCTCAGACACAATCAAACCTATCTGGCAACCGCCTATTTTCCGCGCTTGCCCTTGCTGCGCGGCGAATATTCGCTTAGTGTTTATTTAATGGAACCATCCGGCACGGACGTACTGGACAAAGTTGAGCATTTTATGACCCTGGATGTGCGCGATAACACAAAAGCAGCGGGATACTTTGCTATACCGCATGAATGGCAATTGCGTGAACGATAAAACCAAAATGAACTCAACGCCAGTGGCCAGCCCAGATGGCAAAACCATCGAGCAAGTTCAGATGGCAGATTTACCCGCATTAGATCGCCTGTTTCAGGCACGATTCCATCACCCGCTGGATATGGCGCTATGGGCCTGGAAATACGGTCATAACCGAGGCTTTGCACTAGGTTCGCGCAATGGTAATAATGATCTGATTACCCATTACGGAGCACTCTCGCGGGCGGTACTGTTTCATGGTCAAGCGGTTATGGCACTACAAATGGCAGATGTGGTTGCAAGCACCCGCTCTATCCCCGGGATGAGCCGCCAGCCACCGATTTATCTCGCGGTGAAGCATATCGCTGAAACTTATTTGGGATTGGATAAGCCCTTTTTACTCGCCTTCGGCTTCCCCAACCGGCGCGCATATGATGTATTCGAGCATTTGGGCATTTACCAGAACGCAGGCAATATGTTCGAATTATCCTTAGCCATATCCCCCAACAGTGAAAGACGTGACTTTTGGCATTTCAGCCAAAAAGTTGAAAGGCTCTCGCCTTCGATAAAAAAACAGGTAAATAAACTATGGGGGGTTTTATCAAGGCAATCAATGCCTTGGATTATGCCCGTTAAAGATGCTGATTTTTTTGATTACCGTTATTTTTCACATCCGGTGAATCAGTATGAGGTATTCACCCTTCGCCACCGATTTACCCGAAAGGCACTTGCGATTTTTGTACTTAAAAAAAACCAGGAAAATAAAATCGAGATTCTGGATTTTGTCTGTCCTGTGCAGATAATCCCAACGATGATTCACCATGCCCAAAATATAGCTCGAAAACTGGGTGGCACCCATTTAACCTGCTGGGCTTCCGATCCGGTTAAAGATCACCTCGCATCCTTGTTCGACTCTGCACATGATATCAATGTCATCATTCCCACCAATGCGCATACCCCAAGCCCCCCTTTTGAACAAATATATCAACAATGGTGGCTGATGGGTGGTGATACAGACTTTAAATAACAAGGGCACCTCGAAAAACCTACTGCGCGACCCGATTGCTGCGTTGGGCGGTGCTCGCTTCCTCGCCTATCTATCTGATATGTCTCGGTCGCTGCGCTCCGGCCGCCTTGCTCTCGGGCCGCTCGTGACGGTTTTTCGAGGTGCCCACAAGACAATACTTGCTCTGAAAAGAGCAGTAATATCAAGTGAAATTTTCTTATGTTCGGCTATTCCATGAGAAAACTAGAAAATAATTAAAATATTAAAACTCAGAAATAAAACTTAAAGGAGTGGTGGGCCTCAAAATCGGCTTTCAGCGCATGCAAGCGCTGCCTGACAAAATCATTAGTTTTCGTTCTTAGCATAGACTGATTGTGCACACGATAACGACACAAAATCTCAGGAACATGACAACCGCTCAACCCATGATCAACCATCTTGCACCAGAAGTCATAATCTTCCCAGCCAAACTTATTCGGCATAACACGATAGCCACCCAATTGCTGCAAAACATCTGTCCTTATTAAAGCCATCGCATCAATATAATTTCCGTATGCAAATTTCTCAGGGTCCCAAATCGAATTACAAATAATTTTCTCTTCCGCACCAAAAGCTTCTATCAGTGAATAGGACATGGACATACCACTGGACTCAATGGCAGCTTTTAATCGAGATAATGCCCTAGGATATATTTGATTATCAGCATCCAGAATAAAAACCAAAGGAGTTTCAACCAGGCTTATTGCTGTATTCCGAGCATTGGAAAGGCCTTGATTCTCGACATGTCTTATAAATTTCACCGAATTGAACTTTTCACTCATGGCATTTAATTCAAACCAAGAAAGAAGAATATCAACTGAATTATCTGGCGAGTGATCATCAATCAGAATTATATCAAAAAACCCCTCAGTTTGTAGCAATAAACTTTCCAAGGCTTCAATGGCTTCGCTGCCGTACTTGAAACAAGTTATAACCACACAAATATCAGACTGCCGATCAACAGGATGTTTTTGATATACTACTTCATAAGGATGCGGGATAATTTTATTATTCATAATCATTTGGTTACACCAAGTATTTGAACGAGCTGGGATTTTAAAACAAGTTCGCTCGACAAAGAATCGAATGCACGCTGTGAAAATCTCTCAGCCTTAATAGTATCACGAAGATAATCTTCACAAAAATCCGGAATAAAATCCAAAGGCACATCCAAATAATGCAAGTTTGGTTTAATAAATGGGTTGTATTCACAAGTTTCCGAAATAACTAAAGATCTCGAGAAAATCCCTATGTTAACAATTCTCTGCCACTCAAAATATGTTTCAGTATCACGGTGAATATTGAGGACAATCTTGCTTCGCATCGCCAATCCCACCATCTGCATAAAGTCTATTGTCTCGTTACTTTTATCTAAGAATGGTTTATCGCCATTTGGTAAATAAAAAAAACAATTATAATTAGAAAAAAATCTCGCAGATTTAGAAAAAAATTCAGACCTTTTCGCAGAAATTGTACCTATGAATAAAATATCAATAGGTCTATCCCCGTAACTTGAAGGGAAATGGCCTGTAAGCTGCTCCGATAAACTAAGCAAAGGAAATGTTCTGTGAATACTTTCGGAAGCAAGGAGTTTATCTTGATAAGATTGGCAATACCCGAGCGGCAAATGATACGCATTTAGTCCATTAGAACGCAACAAAACTGCAGAATTATAACTCATATCCCAAATCACACGGGCCCGCCTGAAATACTTAAATGCTGATGCGAACCATTGAGTTTGTGGCTGCTCAGTATTAAAAAGCACTAGCTTATTATGGTTTAGAAGTGCTTCAATGCTCTTTTTATCTTCACTGAGCTCGAAAAACTCATGCGGAGCAATTATGATAACGAATTCAGCAGTTAAAACTTTCTCAATTTCAGCTTCGTTAAAAAATTCAACAGTAACACCAAGCTCCGTTAGTGCGCAACCTAACAAGCTCCCAATCTCTCTCATGAAAAAGTTACCACGAGAAGATGCACCAATTGCAATTTTATCAATATGATAATTCTTAACCGGCTCTGTGGAATAGCGCACAACCTGATCAAATGGATTAAATACCCCCCCTGCTGGCTCTATATCTCTTTTGAGATCGCGACTGATTCCAGAAATCTTTAGCCATATCGGTTCTTTTTTAGCATCAGAAACCGCGTTGCGAAAACCGAACTTCACTATGTTTTTAAAAAACCGCCAACTAAAGTTTACAACTTTCTTGGTTTGCCTCAATCTCAGCTCAAAAAAACCATTAATAATTTCAAAACTATTCCTCAACATGCTGGCAATTTTTCGAAGTGGTGATGTATATCGCCAAGATTTGGACGAGTATATTTCATCAATCTCAATTCTTTGGCTTTCTGCCAACTTCTCAGCATCCTTTAACAATTGCTTGGTTGTTTGCAAATCCAAACGAACCTCATTCTGTTCTTGTTTTTTTTCCTCGTATTCGGCTATTTTTTCGTTTTTGCAAGCAATTTCTTTCTCAAGATGAAGTTTTTTGTTCAGCAGTTCAGCAACTTCTGTGCTAAGCGACCTATTCAAGCTGTCTTTCTCAATGTAAGCATCCAGAAATTGCGCCAACCTGTGCTTAGGAATTTTTCCAAGCCATTTGTTACGAATCAAATTTACTTTTTCCTGTAACTCAAGAGGTGTAAACACATGAACTCCCGAGCCATCTCCAATATTATAGCTAGCAGAACATCCCTCCACGTATTTAAAGTCTCCAACCATCCCAAGCTGCAACCAAAAGTCCCAATCTTCATACACAGAAATATCTTCATCAAATAAGATTTGATTTTCTCTCACTACCTTAATATCAAACAAAACTGAATGAATTGGTAATTTATTGCCCGTAAGCAATTCACATACTTTTATTTCTCTATCCTGGCAATCACTATCCAAGCCAGACCTTATCCAGCGCGTACCCGTATAGGCAGCAACAAACCGAGGACTTGATTGCTTTAATGCATAAAATAGCTTCTCTATATGCTTAGGGTCAATTGTATCGTCATCATCCAGAAATAAGCCATACTCTCCCGTTGCGGCGCAAATTGCGGCATTGGCAGCAGAAACACGACCCAAACCATTTATTTCTATAACGCGCCATATCACGTCATCCCGAAGACGAGTATCAATTACAAAGTCTTCAGGCAGCCTTTTTCCATCGTTAACAATGATTATTTCTAAATTTTTTTGCGTCTGCATTATGACTGAATTTAATGCACGCTGGAGATCAACTGGACGATTGAACGTTCGGATCATTATGGATACTTGATCTTCATTCAGCCCAGACTTTTGCAATTTCTCAATTTGCTGATTGCTTCCCTGTTCTAAAGTATTCACTGAAGAGTTGCTCCTTTAAATCGCCTTAATATTTTTTTGGTAAGTAACGTATTTTTTTAATATGATCAGAAGGGGTAAAATCACACTTGCTTATTAAACAAACCCAACCTGAAAGAAATTTTTATTAGGCTCAAATCAAGCCCTGCTTGTTAATCACTTTATAGCAAATAGACCGAAACACTTTTCATATGATTTAATCCGCACAACAAGTCCTTTTTTAAACATCATGGTATCATAAGTGATGCTCTTGTTCAGGTCGCCTCGAAAAACCCCTGGATGAGGTTTTTTCTAGGTATCCTTCAATCACCTTGTGATGACTTACCTTCATTGTTCAACGTCTAAATTGAGCCTCTCTCGATGCAGCTTCTTATCGTCACACGCGAACATGCAAATGACCAATACTACGGTTTGGGTCGCGCGATGCGGCGCATTTCATCATATTTAAGTACGCGCGGCCACCAAGTCATCTATTGCTCAGCTGCGGACTGGACCGAAGCTGAGCACGAGTCCTTCGAGCGAACCCAAGCCCGCTGGCGAAAAATCTTTATTAACCTTGGATTGAACTGTGAGCTGCTAGCTCCATGGGCTGAGCGATTAGTGCAGGCATCTGTTGCCCGTAAGTTTGCGCGTGATTGTTGCGCCACTCATATCTGGTTTCATGATCCATGGCTTGCCGCTGCATTTCATTGGGGCGGTGTATTCGGCTTAAAGGTTCGCCCCCACATTCGATGGGGGGTATCAGAACATGGTCTGGGAAGTTTTGTGCAAGCCGTAGGTTTGGATGGTCTTGTGATGAACTTGCGCACGTTCCGCCTGTTCACTTGGTTGGAACGACGCGTTTTAAAACGGGCACACTGGGTTTTTACACCCTCGAGTAGTGCGATGAATGCCTTATGCCGTGATTTTGGCAGGATGACTCCCGCTAAAAGTTGGCATTTATTGGGCTATGGCGCACCTAACCCCATCACTGAATCACGTGACTCTGCCCGCGCTGCGTTGGGTTGGACTGATGACACTGTAAACATCATAGCTGTAGGGCGGATCAGCCCCGTTAAACGCATGCATGTGCTCGTTGAAGCCTGCGCTTTAGCTCAAAAGAATTTAATTAAAAAAATTCGACTGTTCATTTTGGGAGACGGCGATTTAACTCTGATTGATCAAAGCTCCGAAACAACGGGATTCTATCCTGTCGTTAGGTTTTCAAATGATATACATACCTATCTCGCGGCCGCAGATGTTTACCTTAGCGCATGCCAGGCCGAATCCTTTGGTCTTGCAAATCAAGAGGCTGTGGCAGCCGGGCTTCCCAGTATAATTGCTTGCGGAGGCGCAGCCTGTGAGGTTGTGGGTCAAGGAGCATGGCTAGTGGATGGTAGCATTGATTCTTTTGTTGAAGCCCTGAGCGCTCTGCTTAGCGAACCGGTGCTATATCAATACTGGAAAACACGCGCTGAAAATGCATCTTGGCCTTCCTGGGAGTCCATCATCAATGATTGTGAATACAAATTACAAAGCAATATCTGACCGTCGGTTACCACCTCCCTGTCCGTTGGACATATCCGATTGGCATCATGTGCTCACCTTTATTCCGCATGCTGATGATGAGGCAATAGGATGTGGAGGGTTGTTAGCAATGCTTTCCGACCGGGGCGTTAATGCTCATGTCGTGTTGGTTTCTGATAGCAGTGGCGCAGGCGGGCTACCTGAGGGCACGAGTCTTAGGCGACAGAATGAGTTTATTGAATCGCTCAATGTACTTCACCCCACGAGTTTGTACGAGTGCTGGCAGCTACCCGATGGCCAATTGCACCAACACGAAGAGGCTTTAACAGCCAAGATAACTCATCTACTGACCACCACAGATGCGGAAACCCTCATCTGCCCCTGGCCAATGGATATGCATCCTGATCATTCGGCGGTCGGTTATGCCGTAATCAATGGGCTTAAGCAACATCCAGGGCGGATACAACACATTTTTTTTTATGAAGTTTGGTCGCCTTTACCCGCATCCCATATTTTAGACATTTCAGATAGCTGGCAACGCAAAGAGCAAGCCCTCAACTGCCATCAAACCGCACTCGCCTGCGGCAACTACCTAAGAGCCATGGCGGGGCTGGCCGCTTATCGCGCTTTGTTGTTGCCTACAATGGCACAAGATGGGCATTTTGCTGAAGCCTATTGCATGATGACGATCGAGGATATTAAGCAGATGCAAGAAACCGGCTAACAATAACCCCCCCCCCACATATTGAGATGGAAATTAAGTCGATCAACAACACGTGGGCGCAACAGACGAATCGTGCAACAGCAATAGGGCAGCCACATA
>Ga0172382_10010923_pt1 | contig 12082 bp, 14 predicted proteins | sample Leawel138RmetaG_FD_122245 | JGI IMG/M metagenome (GOLD analysis project Ga0172382, IMG submission 122245) | Leachate microbial communities from a municipal landfill in Southern Ontario, Canada - Leachate well 138R metaG | ecosystem: Engineered > Solid waste > Landfill > Unclassified | place...
ACACGTGTATTTGACATAGTGATGCTCGGCTTTCGCGCAATGGAGGTATTGATCAGACTACACTGATTTACTAATACTTTCTGAAATATATAGTGCTTTGGGCTGGACTACCTGCTAGCTGCTTCTGCTATGCTCTAGCTTTTGTGTCTAACAACTCAGTTGGAAATAATAATGATAAAATCACGTGCTGCTGTTGCTTTTGGTCCGGGCCAACCCTTACAAATTGTTGAAGTGGATGTTGCACCACCACAAGCGGGTGAAGTGCTGGTGCGCATTGTCGCCAGTGGTGTCTGCCATACCGATGCCTTTACCTTATCAGGTGATGATCCTGAAGGGATATTTCCGGTTATTTTAGGTCATGAAGGCGGCGGTATTGTTGAGGCTGTGGGTGAAGGTGTGACCTCTTTGGAAGTGGGTGATCATGTGATCCCGCTGTACACCGCAGAGTGCCGTACCTGTAAGTTTTGCACCTCAGGTAAAACCAACTTATGCCAAGCAGTACGTGCCACCCAAGGTAAAGGTGTGATGCCTGATGGCACTAGCCGTTTCTCTTATAAAGGTCAGCCAATCTACCATTATATGGGTACCTCGACCTTTTCTGAATACACCGTAGTGGCTGAAGTGTCGTTAGCTAAAGTGCCAAAAGATGCGCCGCTGGAAAAAATCTGCTTATTGGGTTGTGGTGTGACCACTGGTATTGGTGCTGTTCTAAACACCGCTAAGGTTGAAGAGGGCGCAACGGTCGCTATCTTTGGTTTGGGTGGTATTGGTTTGGCTGCCATTATCGGTGCGAAAATGGCCAAAGCGGCTCGTATCATCGCAATTGATATCAATCCTGATAAATTTGCTATCGCCCGTGAGTTGGGCGCGACTGACTGTGTGAACCCTAAGGATTATGATCAGCCAATTCAAGATGTCATCGTTGAGATGACTGACGGCGGCGTGGACTACTCTTTTGAGTGTGTCGGTAATGTGAAATTGATGCGCGCCGCATTGGAGTGCTGCCATAAAGGTTGGGGTGAGTCGGTGATTGTTGGTGTTGCTGGTGCAGGCCAAGAAATCAGTACCCGACCTTTCCAGTTAGTGACCGGCCGTGTTTGGCGCGGCAGTGCTTTTGGTGGGGTTAAAGGCCGTACTGAATTGCCAGCTTATGTGGCTAAAGCTCAAAGTGGCGAGATTCCGCTGGATACTTTCATCACCCACACCATGGGTTTGGATGAGATTAATACAGCGTTTGATTTAATGCACGAAGGCAAAAGTATTCGTAGTGTTATTCATTTTTAATTATCGGTCATAAAGGTGAATACAGGCACTCGTTGGTCTGTGTTTATGCCTATCTTTGGAGTTAATAATGTCTTTACAACAATTATCATCACAAAAAGTTTTTGCTGGCCAGCATGTGCGTTATCAGCATGAGTCCAGCGTGCTCAATTGCACAATGCAATTTGCCGTCTATCTACCGCCACAAGTTGAATTAGGAAAGCCATTACCGGTGCTGTATTGGTTGTCGGGCTTAACCTGTACCGATGAAAACTTTATGCAAAAAGCCGGTGCGTTAAAAGTGGCTGCTGAGCTTGGTTTGATTATCGTAGCTCCAGATACCAGTCCACGCGGCGAAGGTGTGCCTGATGATGCAGAAGGTGCATGGGACTTTGGTTTGGGGGCTGGCTTTTATATCAATGCCACGCAAGCACCTTGGGCTGAACATTACCATATGTATGATTATGTGGTGACTGAGCTGCCAGCCCTAATCGAGAAGCATTTGCCGGTCTCTGATAAGCGCAGTATCAGTGGTCACTCGATGGGTGGACATGGTGCGTTGATTGCAGCCTTGCGTGAGCCGCAGCGTTATCAGTCGGTCTCAGCTTTTTCGCCAATCACCCAGCCGACGCAGTGCCCATGGGGTGAAAAAGCCTTTTCTAATTACATCGGTACGCAGCGTAACGATTGGCTTGAGTGGGACACCTGTGCTTTATTAGCAAAGGCCACAGAGCATTTGCCCATGCTGGTTGACCAAGGTGATGCGGATAGTTTTTTAGTTGAGCAACTCAAGCCTTCTGCTTTGCAAGATGCGGCTCAGCAGGCGGGGTATCCAATGACCCTAAGGTTGCAACCGGGTTATGACCATAGTTATTTCTTTATCGCCAGCTTTATTGACGACCACTTACGTTTCCACGCGCAAGCACTGACAGCATCACAAGACTGATGAGATTTTCAGGCTGATCAGGTGGCTGCGACTAAAACGGTGTAGAATGCGCGTGTTTTTAACAGTCAGGTAACAGCATGCGTATAGGTCATGGCTATGATGTACACCGCTTCCAGCCCGGTGATTTTATTACTCTGGGCGGTGTACAAATTGCTCACGAGAAAAGTTTTGTGGCGCACTCAGATGGCGATGTCTTATTACATGCGCTGACTGATGCTTTACTAGGTGCTGCCGCATTAGGCGATATTGGTCAGCATTTTCCTGATACTGATCCTGTTTATAAAGGTGCTGACAGTCGTCAATTACTGCGCAATGTTGTCAGTCTGCTTGAGCAAGCGGGTTGGTTGGTTGGTAATGTTGATAGCACTATTTTAGCGCAAGCGCCAAAAATGGCGCCGCATATTGCTTTGATGCGCGAGAATATTGCTGCTGATCTGAAGATTGCTTTGGATCAAGTTAATGTCAAAGCCACCACGACCGAGAGTTTAGGCTTTGTGGGTCGTGAAGAAGGCATTGCCGCACATGCCGTTGTGATACTGGTGAGAGCATGAATAGTTTAGAGTTGCTGGGTCCTTTAGCCTGGGGTGAGTCTTGCGGAACAGCACAGTTGAAAGCCTGTGCGGAAGACTTTCAGGTGGATGAAGTCTTAGATATTCCATTGTCTGGTAGCGGCGAGCATCTGTGGTTATGGGTGGAAAAGCGTCTATTAAACACCGAAGAAGCAGCGCGCCGTTTAGCTAAAGCCGCTGGAGTGTCGCTGCGGCAAATCAGTTACGCGGGCTTAAAAGATCGTCAAGCCTTAACTCGGCAGTGGTTCAGCATTCATTTGCCAGGTAAAAGTGATCCTCAGTTCAGTGCTGCTGAAGGTGAAGATTTACGTATTTTAGATATTCAGCGCCATAGTCGTAAGTTGCAACGTGGCGCGCATTCAGCCAATGGTTTTACTATTCGTTTAACCGATCTTAAAGCGGATCGAGTCGCTCTGGAGGAGCGCTTGCAAACTATTGCGGCGCAAGGCGTGCCCAATTATTTTGGCTTACAGCGCTTTGGTGAAAATGGTAATAACTTACTGGGTGCACTTGAGTATGCGCAGCGTCAAGAGTTGCCAGTGCAGCGAAATTTACGCTCGCGCTTATTATCAACAGGCCGCAGTGCGATTTTTAATCGTGTACTGGCGCAGCGGGTTAAAAATAAGACGTGGAATGTTGCCCAAATCGGCGATGTTTTAGCCTTTAGCGGCAGTCGTAGTTTTTTTCTAGCCGGTGCTGAAGAGTGTCATGATCCGCGCTTAGCACAATTGGATGTGCATCCCACTGGACCTTTATGGGGTGATGGTGAGCTGGTCAGTCAGGCGCAAACCCAGCAGCAGGAACTGGATGTAGTGGCAGTTTGGCCTGAGCTGTGCAGTTGGTTGGCACGCGCTAACTTAGAGCAAGAGCGCCGCATTTTGCGTTTGCCTGTGCGTGATTTGACCTGGACTTTTCCTACTGCAGAGTGTTTGCAAGTGCAGTTTATTTTACCACCTGGGTGTTTTGCCACAGTGGTATTGCGTGAGTTGGTGGATCTTTTGTCGGTGACTGAGGCGGTACAGGCGTGCGAATTTTAATTGCCAATGATGACGGTGTGAATGCCCCGGGTTTAGCAGCGTTACATCACGCGCTAAGTGATTATGCCAGCTGCTCGATTATTGCTCCTGAGCAAGATTGCAGTGGTTCCAGTAGTTCGCTGACCTTAGACCGCCCTTTGCATCCGCAGACCTTAAGCAATGGTTATATAAGTGTAAACGGAACACCGACTGATTGTGTCCATCTGGGGTTGCATGGATTGCTGCCTGAAAGCATCGATATGGTCGTTGCGGGTATTAACCTAGGTGCTAATCTTGGTGATGATGTTCTGTATTCAGGTACGGTTGCCGCTGCACTAGAAGGACGTTTTTTACAACATCCGTCTTTTGCTTTTTCATTATTATCACGCCAACCACAGAATTTACCCAGTGCAGCGTGGTTTGCACGACGCTTGGTTGAAGCACATGGCGAGTTGTCTTTGGCTCCGCGCACCGTGTTTAATGTCAATGTGCCAGATTTGCCACTGGAACACATTAAGGGCATTAAACTGACCCGTTTAGGGCATCGTGCGCGTGCTGCTGCACCCGTGCGTACGGTGAATCCGCGGGGTAAGGAATATTACTGGCTGGCTGCAGCAGGTGATGTCGAAGATGGCGCTGAAGGCACCGACTTTCATGCTGTATCACAGGGTTATGTGTCGATTACACCGTTGCAATTGGATCGTACATCTCACCCGCAATTACAGGATGTTAAGCAGTGGTTGGAGGGTATATTGTGAGTTCTCGACAAAATGACTTACAACGCAGAGGGATTGGTATGACCTCACAGCGGACTCGAGAGCGGTTGATTCAGCGTCTGTATGATGAAGGGTTAAGAAACCCGCAGGTCTTAGATGTGATTTGCAGTACGCCACGTCATTTATTTGTTGATGAGGCTTTGGCGCATCGAGCCTATGAAGATACCGCGTTGCCGATTGGTAATAATCAAACGATTTCCCAGCCTTATATGGTCGGGCGTATGACCGAGCTATTATTAGCCGATGGCCCTTTAGATAAGGTCTTGGAAATAGGTACAGGTTCAGGTTATCAAACGGCTGTCTTGGCACAATTAGTGGAGCGGGTTTTTTCAGTCGAGCGTATTCAGGCCCTGCAAGAACGCGCGAAAGAGCTGTTGGCTGAACTGAGTTTACGTAATGTCGTTTACCGCTGGGGCGATGGCTGGGACGGCTGGAATGCTTTGGCGCCGTATAATGGCATTATTGTCACGGCCGGTGCTACAGAAGTCCCGCAAGCTTTATTGGATCAGCTCGCGGTGGGTGGACGCTTGGTAATACCTGTCGGTGAGAGTGATGATCAGCAACAGTTGATGTTGATTGTTCGTGAAGAAGGCGGTTTCGTCTATAAAACCTTGGAAGGTGTACGTTTTGTACCTTTATTAAGTGGAACTTTAGCGTGAAGAGTAGAGCATTATTATTTGTAAAAGGAATGGCGATGGGTGCAGCTGATGTTGTGCCTGGCGTATCCGGCGGCACGGTTGCCTTTATTACCGGGATTTATGATGAGTTACTGGGTTCCTTAGCGCGTATTCCAGAAGCCGCTTGGCTGATGCTGCAAGGACAGATTAAGCGTGCTTGGCAGTTGGCTAATATTAATTTCTTATTGATTTTGTTTTCGGGTATTTTGCTTAGTGTATTAAGTTTGGCACGGGTGATTACTTGGTTGTTGGATACGCAACCGATAGCACTGTGGTCGTTTTTCTTTGGGTTGATTTTAGTATCCTGTTATCTGGTTGCTCGTGATATTCAGCGCTGGCAATTCAGTCGTTGGCTTGCCTTTTTTAGCGGTGCTGCTTTTGCTTGGTGGATCACTGTGGCTGCACCGGTAAATTGGGGGCACGATCCTCTCAGTATATTTGCAGCGGGTGCTATCGCTATTTGTGCAATGATTTTGCCAGGTATTTCTGGCAGTTTTATTTTAGTACTGATGGGGTTGTATCCAACGATTTTAATGGCTGTCAAACAATTGGATTTGAGCATATTGATTGTTTTTTCTAGCGGATGTTTGTTTGGATTGTTAGCCTTTGCACGGCTATTGCGTGCAGCCCTGCAAAATTTCAGGGATCTAGCCTTAGCCCTTTTAACCGGTATTATGTTTGGCTCTTTAAATAAAGTATGGCCGTGGAAAGAAACCCTAAGTTGGCGTACCGATAGCCATGGCGTCGAAGTGCCATTACTTCAAGAAAATATTTCACCTTGGCAGTTCGCAGATCTGCTGCAAACGAATGCGCAGCTTGTTCCCGCAGTGCTGCTGATGCTATTTGGTATTGTGTTAGTTATAGGCCTTGAGCGTTACGCAGGCAAATAAGTATCTTGCAGTGCACTGTTAAGTTCTTCAGGAGTTAGGCGTGAAGCCCGTTCAATCTATCTTATCGGCAAGACAATTTTCGCATCTAAAGTGGCTGTCTGTGTTTATGCTGAGCAGTGTACTGCTCGGTTGCTCAGGCACTTCAGGTAAAGCTCCGGTCGTGGATCGCGGGCATGCGGGACAGCAACGACAATATAATCCAGTGACCAGTGGCCAGCATGTGGTGAGAAGGGGTGACACTCTGTATTCCATTGCTTTTCGTTTTGGTTGGGATTGGAAAGAGTTAGCCGCACGTAACGCTATTCATGCCCCCTATACGATTGTGCCAGGGCAAGTGATTCGTTTTTCTGGTGGCGCGCAAACGCCTGTTATTAGCAAAGCACCTGCCACAGTGGCTAGAAAGCCAGTATCTACGGCCCGAACGCAACCAGCACAAGCGGCTAAACCAGTGACACCGATCACAACTGCGAAACAAGCGCCGCAACCTATTGTCGCAGTCACTGGGCAAGGGAAGTGGCTGTGGCCCACCAATGGTACGCTGGTTAGCGTGTTTTCCTCAAATACGAGCTTAAATAAGGGGATTGATATTGCTGGCCAGCTCGGACAGTCTATTGTGGCAACGTCTGATGGTAGCGTTGTGTATGCCGGAAGTGGTCTACGAGGCTATGGTGAGTTGGTGATCATTAAGCATAATGACACCTTTATCAGTGCCTATGGACATAACCGGCGTCTGCTGGTGAATGAAGGACAGACAGTTAAAGCAGGGCAGCAAATAGCAGAAATGGGCTCTACAGGAACAGATCAAGTTAAGGTCCACTTTGAGATTCGTCGCCAAGGTAAACCTGTCGATCCGTTGCAGTACTTACCTAAGCGTTAGCTTATATGTCCTACAATGCCAGCAGAATCATGGCTACAGCAGTGTCTAACGGCATAGATGCTGTAGCGTATTTTATGATTGGAAGTAGGGAAACAGGGAATGAAACTAAAGGATTTAGTTCTGGATTTAGATCAGACCAATGATCAATCCGGTGAATATGCTACATCTGTGCAAGCGCGAGATGACAAAACAAGAAACGATCGCACTAAGAGCCTAGATGCCACACAGATGTATCTAGATGCTATCGGTCTGTCACCGTTGCTAACGGCTGAGCAAGAAGTTACTTATGCTCGCAGCGCTTTAAAAGGTGATAGAACGGCTCGTGATCGCATCATCGAATGCAATTTGCGCTTAGTCGTTAGTATTGCCAAACGTTACCAGAACCGTGGTCTCACGCTGCTCGATTTAATTGAAGAAGGTAATTTAGGCTTAATTCGAGCCGTTGAGAAGTTTGATCCTGAGCGCGGTTTTCGTTTTTCAACCTATGCTACGTGGTGGATCCGACAGACTGTTGAGCGCGGTATTATGAATTCTTCGCGCACGGTTCGGCTACCTGTGCATATCTCTAAAGAGCTCAATACCTACTTAAGAGCACAACGTGAATTGACTCAGCAAAAAGGGCAGTCGCCGAGCTTAGAGGATATCGCTAAACATTTAGGTTGTTCGATGGCTTATGTGCAGAAAATGCACGAGTTTAATGAGCATGCATTATCACTTGATGCTGCCAGCGCTTATAATCCTGAGATAAGCTTGTTAGATTTATTGGAGGATGAAAATAATACCGACCCGAGTGATTTTGTGCAGCGTGAAAACTTGGCTACGAGCATTGATCAGTGGGTATGTACGCTCAATAAACGTTATCAGGAGGTTGTGTTGCGACGCTTTGGTTTGCGCGGCTACGACTGTCAAACTTTGCAGGAAATAGGACGTGCGATGGGGTTAACGCGTGAACGTGTACGGCAAATTCAGATCGATGCTTTAACCAGGCTGCGCGAGATTCTTGAGTACAATGGTTTATCCAGTGAGCTGTTGTTTAACTGATAGAGCCTAGGGTTCGGCTTGTTCTGTTACTGTGTACGGCAGAGCGAGTCGGCTTAAAGTATGTAGGCTTATAGTGGCGTACGATTTACGCTAAACTGAGTCTTGTTTATGAAATTTTCAAATCGTAAAAGGAAACCAGCATGCAGTATGTAACCCCTGACCTATGTGATGCTTACCCTGATGTACAGGTTGTTGAACCTATGTTTGCCAACTTTGGTGGGCGTGATTCATTTGGTGGTGAAATTGTCACGGTCAAATGTCATGAGGACAACTCAGTTGTAAAAGCGCAAGTAGGCCTGCCTGGTCACGGTAAAGTCATGGTCGTTGATGGCGGTGGTTCACTGCGTCGCGCATTGTTAGGCGATATGCTGGCTGAAAAAGCAGCGCAAAATGGCTGGGCTGGTATTATTGTTTATGGTTGTGTACGTGATGTTGATGTTTTGCAGCAAACTGATTTAGGTATCCAAGCGTTAGCCAGTCACCCAATGAAAACGGATAAGCGTGATATTGGTGACTTAAATGTTGTAGTGACCTTTGGCGGCGTAACTTTCCGTCCAGGCGAGTATGTCTATGCTGACAATAACGGCATCATAGTGTCTGAAACTGAACTGCGCATGCCGCAATAGCAGGTTAATACTCTTGACTTCAAGCATGCAGCATTCTGATCGATTGAGCCAAGGCTTGCTGCATGCTTTTGTTCTCGATGGCAAAGGTTCGGCGCAGAGTATTAGTTTTACCCAGTTGTTTGGCTTGCAGCTGGCAGAGCAAGAAAGTTTGTGGTTGCACTGGGAGCGTAGTCATCAGCATACGGAGAAATGGCTGCGTGAAAACAGTGGCTTAAATGAGTTTGTCTGTGATTTGTTGCTTGAAGAGAATACGCGTCCTCGTTTATTGCGTTTAGCAAATCAAGAGCTGTTGTTGTTTTTGCGTGCTATCAACCTCAATCCTCATGCTGATCCCGAGGACATGATTTCATTGCGTATTTTCGCTAATGGGCAGTGTATTTATTCGCTACGGCAGCGACCTGTGCAAGTCACTGATGAGCTGATTAAAGCCTTCGAAAAAGGTCTAGGGCCAAAAAACACGTCAGAAATGTTGTTGTTTTTTGCGGAAAGTTTGACTGATCGAGTTGAGAGCGTTGTCAGTCAATTGGCCGATACCGTGGATCAAGTAGAGGCGCGTGCCGATACTGATGAACGCTACATCCCTGAGCCTTTAGTGATGTTACAAGCGCGTCGACGGGCGGCTAATTTACGTCGTTTTTTAGCACCGCAAAGGGATGTTTTTGCTGCTTTTATGCGAATCCAAGAAACGTGGATTTTCACTGATGATGCCATGTATTGGAATGAACTGAATAACCGCCTAACATTGCACCTTGAAGAGTTAGAATTAACCCGCGAACGTATTGGCTTAATTCTGGAGACAGAGCACCGTCGACGTAATGAGCGAATGAGTCACACCATGTATATGTTGGCGATTATTACTGGCTTTTTCTTGCCAATGTCGTTTTTTACTGGATTATTAGGTATTAATGTTGGCGGAATACCCGGTGCTGAGCATACCCACGGTTTTTTAATTGCTTGCTTGCTGCTGAGCGGGCTCGCCGTTGGTCAGTGGCTATTTTTTCGCTGGCTGCGCTGGGTATAATGAAGTAATGCAATTGTCTATCTCCACCAAACTCTGTACACAGGATTGACACTGATTATGATGCAAGACCCTTTTGAGCAGTCGCTGCGCGATATGCTTAAAACATCAGACACACAGGCATATAATGATGTGTCGCTGGATAAGGTGCTTAAAAAAGCCAATCGGCAGCTGGGTGCTGGCGCTGTGTTTGGCTTATTTGGCCGTGCCCTAGAGTCTGTTCTAATTGGCTTAAGCAGTGGCTCAGAACATCTAAAACCGGTTTCAAATTTATCTGATAAAAATACTGTTAACAAGGCTGATTAACTATGCAACTTGATTCTTGGACACAAAATTTAGTCGGTGCCATGAGCGGTTTGTGGATCAAAATAGCCAATTTTATTCCGAATCTATTTGGCGCGTTAATTTTAGTTATTTTAGGCTTTTTGGCCGCTAAGCTGTTAGACACCTTATTATCTAAGCTGTTGGCTAAGTTTGGTTTGGACCGTTTAATGAGTGGTACAGGCTTAACCAAGTTGCTGTCGCGTATTGGTATTAAAGCCCAGGTCTCGACACTGATTGGTAAAATTGTTTATTGGTTTGTTCTGCTAATTTTCTTAATCTCAGCGGCTGAGTCGTTGGGTCTTGAGCGTGTATCCGCCACCTTGGATGTGTTGGCGTTGTATCTGCCGAAAATGTTTGCTGCAGCCTTGGTTTTGCTAGCCGGTATTTTATTAGCGCAACTGCTTAACACTATGGTTAGAGGTGCAGCTGAAGGGGTTAGGTTGGAGTATGCCGCTGGATTGGGGCGTATCGTGCAAGGCATGGTTATTATTATCAGCGTTTCAGTTGCGATTGGTCAGTTAGAAATTAAAGCTGAATTGCTGAACTATGTTGTAGTGATTGTTCTTCTGACCATTGGTTTGGCCAGTGCGTTGTCGCTAGGCTTAGCCAGTAAAGATATTGCAGGACAGATCATCGCTGGAATTTATGTGCGGGAACTTTATGAGCTGGGTCAGAACGTTCAGGTTGGTGATGTAGAAGGGCGTATTGAGGAAATGGGAACGGTTAAAACAATCTTAGTAAATGAGGATGGCGAGTGGTTTTATATTGCCAACCGCGTGTTGCTTGAGCAAAAAGTAACAAGCCGTTAAGTTTTTACCTAGGGTTTACCTGACGATGCTCCATATCGTTGTCCGCAGCATTTATTTTGATAGCCGGTTTTATTTGTTTTGACTGACATAAAAGTGCCTTATCAGCGTTATGTGCCACAGGAACTCAGTGATGAGGAGCTTGCGGAGCATGCCAAAAATGAATTGTTCCATGTGACTCGGGCATACGAAGAGTTGATGCGTCGCTATCAGCGAACTTTATTCAATGTATGTGCGCGTTACCTCGGTAATGATCGTGATGCGGATGATGTCAGTCAAGAAATTATGCTTAAAGTGCTATATGGCCTAAAGAAATTTGAAGGTAAATCAAAATTTAAAACCTGGTTGTATAGTATTACTTATAATGAGTGCACTACTCAGTATCGAAAAGATCGACGTAAGCGTCGCTTATTTGATGCTTTAAGCTTGAATCCATTAGATGAGGAGGTCGAGCAAGAGCCAATAGACACGAAGAATAATGATTTAGATCGCTGGTTGGTTGGAGTAAATACCATTGATCGGGAAATCATTATTTTACGTTTTGTCGCAGAACTTGAGTTCCAAGACATTGCAAGTATTATGCATTTGGGCTTAAGCGCAACAAAAATGCGTTATAAACGCGCAATAGATCGACTACGCGAGAACTTTTCGCATATAATAGAAGACTAAATGTTTTTAAGGTGCAACGGGTAGTTATTTGCTGCACTGGATTTAAACTAAGAAAAATGATGAGGATTTTATAACATGAAACTAAAAAGCACCTTGGGTTTGGCCATTGGTTCTCTGCTTGCTGCATCTTCCTTCGGCGTTTTCGCTCAAGGCCAAGGTGCGGTTGAAACAGAAGTATTCGCTAAGCGTTACTTTACTGATAGCTACCGCAATATGGATAACGGCAACCTATTTGGTGGTTCTGTTGGTTACTTCTTAACGGAAGATGTTTCATTAAATTTATCGTACGGTGAATACCACGATATCCGTTCTACTAATGATACTGGCAACAAGAATGTTAAGGGCAACTTGAGCTCGCTTGATGCGGTATACCACTTCGGTACGCCAGGTGTTGGCCTGCGTCCTTACCTGTCTGCAGGTATGGGTCACCAGAGCATCAGTAACGTAGGTTTACGCACTGGTCGTGACCACACTACTTTTGCAAACATTGGTGCTGGTGTTAAATACTACGTCACTGAAAACTTGTTTGCTAAAGCAAGCGTTGACGGCATGCACGGTTTTGATAACCACCAGTCTGAGTGGATGGC
>Ga0172382_10010924_pt1 | contig 12082 bp, 12 predicted proteins | sample Leawel138RmetaG_FD_122245 | JGI IMG/M metagenome (GOLD analysis project Ga0172382, IMG submission 122245) | Leachate microbial communities from a municipal landfill in Southern Ontario, Canada - Leachate well 138R metaG | ecosystem: Engineered > Solid waste > Landfill > Unclassified | place...
AACAAGATCTATGACCACTATGATCCTGCGGTCATCCGTATGATCCGCATTGTAACCGATGCCGCCCGAAAACAGCAGATCCCGGTGTATATCTGCGGTGAAATGGCTTCCGAACCGGCGGCTGTGCTGCTCTTCCTTGCTCTGGGTGTGGACGGTATCAGTGTGGCGACACGCTATATCGGCGCAATCCGGGAATTTGTCATGCAGTGCGACCGGAGCGAGCTGCTTAAGATCCTGGATCCCCTTCTGGCAATGAATACGCGACGGGAGATCACGGAATACCTGGATTCACAGGTTAAAAAGATCCTTCAGCAATAAATGAAATGATTTAAAAAACCTCGTATATGCGCCGGCATCTTCCTTGTTGTTGTTTTGATTATTGTAGCGTAAATAAAACAACGTTTGATCGCGTTATTGTTCAGCCGGTCACATGTCCGATCAGATAGATGGCTGCAAAGGCACAGCCGGTACCGAAAGCAGCGCCGCCCAGAATATCACTGGGGTAATGGACCCCGAGATAGATACGGGAAATACCCACCAGCAGGGCAAAGAGATAAAGGAAAGGCATGATAAAAGGGAGAAAGTGCCCGATGACCAGCGCCATCATGAAAGCTGCAGAGGTATGTCCGGAAGGAAAACTGAATTCGTCGATCGGCAAGACCATATTATCTATATCGTCATGTGCATTGAAGGGACGGATTCTGCGAATACTATGTTTCAATAAATGATAAAGCGGCATTTCAATTGTAAAAGCGGCCAAAAAAACATAAAAGGCCGGCCGGAAAGCTTCCGTTCGCGAAAAGTACATGTAAACCAGGAATAAAAAATAGAAATATCCGTCAGCCAGAAACGAAACGATCCGGAAAAAGACCGGAAGAAAGCTGTCCCGGCGAAAATTGAAAATTACCCGGAAAAGCTGAAGGTCATATTGTGATACATAAGCTTTGATCATATTTGTCTCAAGGGAACGAAACGGACATCCGTAATGACCTTTCCTTTCCATTCTCCCATAATTTGTTCGTATAATACTAACAATTGATCGAATTTACCAACAGGTAAAATCAGTTTTCCCGTGGGTTTCAGCTGAGTCAGGAGCTCTTCAGGCAATGCTTCGGGTGCAGCGGAAAGCAAAATGGCATCGTAGGGCGCGGCAGCGGGATAGCCCTTGTAGCCGTCCCCACAAATTACACTGACATTATCGATCTGCAGTTCTTTGAGAATGTTCTTGCTGCGCTGAACGAGTTCTTTTTCCAGTTCGATACCGTAGACACGTTTTGTCAGGAGCGATAAAAGCGCTAGGACATACCCGCAGCCCGATCCGATCTCGAGAACCTTTGCATTCGCGTTCAGTTGCAGATGCTCCAGCATCAGGGCAATGACGTAGGGTTGAGAAATGGTCTGTCCGCGCCCGATAGGCAGAGCCTGGTCGCGGTAGGCTTTTTCCAGTTCGGTTTCGGGGACGAAAGAATGGCGCGGGACCGTTAAAAATGCGTTCAGAATACGACGGTCGCGGATGCCGTAGCTCCGTAACAAGCTGACCATTTTTTCACGTTTCGAATATTTGCCGAAAGCGGCATAACGGGATGTATTGATAGGTTTCATGCAAAAAAAATAGGGAGGAGCCTTTGTCTTTTTAAGATTTGTTATTTTGCGGTTTACGGGCAGGGCTTTTCTTCTGATAGGTTTTTTCAACCCGTATGATATGTCCCTTATGCATAACCAGCGTGATGTCGATTACGCGGTAACGCAGCAGAGACTGTGCCTGAGCCAAAACCAGGGTGCGGTTATCCTGCTTGACGCTTTTCTTAAGATCAGCAAGGAATTTCCTGACAAAATGTTCGTCCATGGATTCAAAAGCGGGATCGTCAATAATGACAAGCCGGCTGTCCCGTAAAAAGACGGTCAGGAGTTCGATCTTTTTTCGGGTTACAGATGAAAGATCTTTCATCTTAACATTGGCAATCTCCTGCAAGCCATAGCTTTCAAGGAGTCCCATAACGCTGCGGTATGCCGTTGCGGAAGATAATTGTTTTGTGCGGATGGCCGCATTTAAGGTGGCCACCGGAGTTTGCTTGTAAATACGTGTATCCTGACGGATATAGATTGTCGCATTTTTTACAAATTTTCCGGAGTATTGTTTTTTACTGCCGGACTTCCCTTCAAAATAAATATTTCCTTCGTCAATTTTCCGTTCGTGTGCGAAAATATCAAGCAAGGTGCTTTTGCCGGAACCGTTGGGACCCTGAATCTGGTAGACGATCCCGGGAAACAGGGTTGCCGTAAAAATTTCGAGATTCCGGCCGGCCTTTTTGATCTTGACATTTTCGAGTTGCATTAGTGGAGTTTGTTCACTCATTTCATTTAACCTTTCGACGTTTGCTCCTCCCCGTTTTTCAAAAAGCAACGAAACATACGCATATTTTACGTAAATCAAAAAAGTTTTTTCTGAATGTCCGTTCCGGAAAACGCGGGAATGATACGCAGCGGAAACCAAAGAATAATTGAGAATGAATCTCAATTATTCTTGTGCACGGTCAAAAAATATTGTAAAATAACACATGATGATGCAGAATTCCCAAATATCGCCAATCCCGCTCAATGAGGGCGAAGTAGGGCGTTGCTACCGTGTCATGAACGTTAATGCCACCGGTGTGATCCGTCAGCGCATGCTGGATATGGGACTTGTGCCGGGAGTCTGTCTGACCGTCATGCGCTTTGCGCCGCTCGGCGATCCGATCGAGATCCGTATAAACCGCTTCTTCATGAGTCTGCGCAGGGAAGAAGCCCGTTTTGTTTTGGTATTACCTGTCGGTAGCTGCCCGCGTCCGCGTCATGGGCGATTCCGCCGGTTTTTTCATGGGGGATCCTTCGGTGGCCGGCGATAAAGAAATCTTCATTGCGCTTGCCGGAAATCCCAATTCCGGAAAGACCTCTATTTTCAATATTCTTGCGGGAGCGAATCAGAAGGTCGGTAATTTCAGCGGGGTTACCGTAGAAAAGATCGAAGGGACCTTCAAGCACCGCGGTTATACGGTCAGGCTTGTTGACCTTCCCGGTACCTACAGCCTTTCGCCCTACAGCCCCGAAGAGAAGGTTGCCAGAGATTTTATCCTTTTTCAGAAGCCGGATATGGTGGTAAACATCGTGGATGCCACCAATCTTGAACGGAATCTGGTGCTTACCACGCAATTGATGGATCTGGAAGTTGAACTTCTGATCGTATTCAACATGATTGATGAGGTTGAAAAACAAGGTACCCGGGTCGATTACACACAATTCGAGAAACTTTTTGGCGCGCATGTAATCCCGGTTTCGGCGATGACCCGTTTCGGTATCAGCGAATTGCTCGACCACATCGTGGATATAAAATCCGGCAACATTGAGACGCTGAAATATAAACATCAGTACAGCGATAAGATTGAAGATGAAATCCGGGCGTTGAGTGAGATCATTCGAGACCGGGTTGTATGGAAACATTTGCCGACGCGCTGGCTGGCGATCAAACTGATCGAGCACGATCCGGATATTATTTCCATGTTCAGACCATTTCCCTGCTGGGCTTCGGTAGAAAACGTTCTTGAATCGCTTCGTGAAAAAATACGGCGTTTCGAGAACAAGGAACCGGATGTATTCCTGGCGGAAGAACGGATGGCCTTTATCCGCGGTGCCATCCGCGAGACGGTCAAAAACGAGGAAGAAGAGCGGGAGACTCCCACAGAAAAGATCGATAACATCCTTTTACACCGGTTTTGGGGACTGCCGATCTTTTTGCTGATCATGTATGCGATTTTTCAGTTCACATTCCGGCTGGGAGAATACCCCATGCAGTGGATTGACCGCTTTTTCCAGTTCGCGACCCGCTCCCTGGATGTTTTGATCCCCGCATCCATGCTGAAATCCATTTTTCTTGACGGGATCATTGCCGGAGTAGGGGGCGTCCTGGTTTTTCTGCCCAATATACTGATACTGTTCTTATGCATTTCCCTGCTGGAGGCAACGGGCTACATGGCCCGGGTTGCCTTTGTGATGGACAAACTGATGCACCGCCTCGGTTTGCACGGGAAATCCTTTATTCCGATGATCACCGGTTTCGGCTGTACCGTGCCCGCACTGATGGCGGCGCGTACACTGCGCAATCGCGGTGACCGCATCACCACGATGATGGTCGTACCCTTCTTTAGCTGCGGTGCAAAACTGCCCTTGTATACGGTTGTAATTTCCGCTTTTTTTGCTCCTTCCATGGCGGGAAATGTACTGTTCGGGATCTATCTTTTCGGTGTTATTATCGGTCTGATCAGTGCAAGACTGCTGAAATCTACGGCTTTTAAAGACGAATCCGAGCCCTTTGTTATGGAATTGCCGCCATACCGGAAACCCTCGGCCCGCAGTATGCTCAGTCAGACCTGGGTCCGTGCCTATCTGTATCTGAAAAAGGCGGGGACGGTTATTTTGCTGGCCAGTGTCATCATCTGGTTCGCAGGCAGTTATCCGAAAAATGCGGAAGTACATAAACGCCATGAAACTCTGCGCCAAAGTCCGGGAGCCGATATCGCCCTTTTGCAGCGTCAGGAGAAAGCCGAACAGCTTCCTCACAGCGTTGCGGGAAAGATCGGGAAATTCTTCGAGCCGATCTCCCGGCCCCTGGGATTTGACTGGCGGTTGAATATTGCGCTGATCAACGGTCTGGCGGCAAAAGAGATCGTTGTATCCACTATGGGGACCATCTACGCGCTCGGTGATACAGAAAGCGACTCCAGGACGCTTGCGGAATCCCTGCGCAGCGATCCGGCCTATTCTACGGCAACCGGTTTATCTTTTATGATTTTCGTCCTGCTGTATGTCCCCTGCATTGCTTCCGTCGCCGTATTCTTCCGGGAAAGCAGCTCCAAAAAATGGACTTTTCTTTTTGTCCTTTATACCCTCAGCGTTGCCTGGATAGCTTCCCTGGCGGTCTATCAACTTAGCTCCCTTCTGGGATTATGAAAAAGGAGTCCTGCAATGTACAGTTCTCCCGAATACCGCGAATTCCGGGATTATCTGCATGCGAACGGAATGAATGTCACACCCGAACGCATGGAGGTCCTTTCGCTGGTTCTCAAGCAAAAAGGCCATTTCCGGATTGAAGATCTGATCCGGAACAACGCAAGGAGGAAAAAAAGCATTTCCCGTGCGACCATCTACCGTTCGCTCAAGGCAATCGAACAGGCTGGCCTTATCAAATCCATTCGAAGTATTCATGATGAGAAGATCTTTGAGATCGTCAAAGGCCATCATGATCACATGATCTGCGAACTCTGCGGGGCAATTATTGAATTTTATGATCTTGACCTGGAGTCCCTGCAGGATAAGATATGCGATTCGCAGGATTTTCTGCCGTCCCGGCATGTGATGAAGATTTTCGGTACCTGTTCTATTTGTCGAAATAAGAAGGATTGATCCTATTACAGCAATATAAATCGCCTTAGGTCTTAGGACCCGGAATTCAAAAAATATTTTATTCTTATAAATTACAGCCGTACAGGCCGGGGTCTGCCCGGACTTTTCAACTGCCGTTTGATCGGATGCTCCCGGCGTTTATCGGTATCCTTACCATTCTCATAAACCGGCATGCTTTCCAAATTATCATCGGCATCGCTGAAAGCCAGGGAATCCCCGGCAAGAAAGGCCTGATAATTGGCAATATTGGTTTCAATGGCGGCGATACGTCGACGGCTTTCGCGTGCAAATGTCGTTTCGGGATAAAGATCCCCGACAAGATGGTAATAATGCAGCGTACTGTCTTTGGTATCCGTTTCCCTGCTCAGTTCCTCGTCATAGATCCAGGCGATCGTATAGGTAATGAAAGCTGCGCTTTTCGGATCCATTTCCGGGTCATGCAGCATCTTTTTGAATACATGCAAGGCTTCCCGGAAATCCCCGGAATCCATATACTGTTCTTCAATCTGCAAAACCTTTTGCTGATTTTCGTAATATCGCAGGGAATCGCGAGGAATACGGTTGAGGATTATATCGGTAAACTCCGATTCGGGGTACTGTTCCGAAATCTGCAGCCTGATAGAATCCGCGCGGGCTTTATTTCCGAATTCATGTTCCCATACATAGGCCTGGGAATACAAAGCCTGGGGAATAACGGGTATAAAAGTGAATTTATCACTGATGGTCCGGTAGATCTGCATAGCCGTATCGGGAAATTCGAGTTCGAACAAAAACAAGCCCGCTGCATTCAGGAGCGCATCGGTGTAATTCAGTGCAGAAGACTCGAATTCCTTTTTCCGGATTGCGTAGGCATTCATACTGTTTGCGGCACGGATTAGGGAATCGGCCCGTGTACTGTCCGCAAAGAGCGTATCCTGTAAAGTACGTTCTTTTTTTTGGATCTCGATCAACGTGGAATCGCTAAGCAACCGGTAATACGCATCCGGGCGATCCAGGAACCGGGGAAAGGCACTTGCATAATTCTTGATATCGGTGCTGATCTTTTTTAACTGGGTAAGGTTCACAATGTATCGATTTGCCAGTTCGCCTTCTTCGGCCTGGCGCCGTTTGGTCTGGGCGCGTTTAAAATATTGATCGGAAGAATCCAGATTTGTCTCGGCGTAGATATAATATTGTCCCAGCCGGTATGCGGCACGTGCCCATGCATTGGATTCCCGGCTGTTGCGGTACAAGTTTTCGGGGTCTTTGACGATGTATTTCAGCTTTTCAATCGCTTCTTCACGCTGTTCGCGATTCAGCAGAATAAGCGCTTCTTCAAAACGGATGTCACCCCAGTAGTGAGCGATGCGGGCATCCTTCAGGGATTCTTTGATATACTCATCCGCTTTATCAAGATCGCCTTGCAGGCGGTGGGCGCGGATGTAGGCAAGCTGGACCCGCGCGCGCTGTTCATCAAAACGGATATTTCGGGCGGCGCGGTCGGCATATTGCAAAGCCTCCCGGTATTGCCTGTTCTCAATCAGGATCGTGGCTGCCTGAAGGTAATTGTTGCAGCGAACATCTTTTTGCGAAGCCTGGTCTCCCGCCTGAATAAAAGCCTGCAAGGCTTTTACGGAATCTTTTTCCTGCAGGGCAAGGTTAGCCATCAGGCTGTAGGCATCGCTGAAGTAAGCCCGGTTCCCGGAATTTTCAAGGAACTGGTTGAGCAGATCATAAGCCAGGGTTTTCCGCCCCATTTCAAAGTAACACTTGGAAATCCAAAGTTTCGCCTCATAGTAATAACGGCTGTCCGGATAACGCAATGTAAGTTTTTCCAGCTCTTCCAACGCGCGTTCGTAACGGCCCAGCTGAAACTGACAGACACTGTTGAAAAACATGACATCGTCAATAAAAGATGAACGGGGGAATTTTCGCATAACGGTTTCCGCCTGCTGAATCGCACGGTTCAGAGCCGTGCGGGTTTGTACGGAAAGCCGCGACTTGTCTTCTTCCTGTTCGTAGAGGGTTTGCGCAGACTTAAAATAAGCTTTGGCATTGTAATAGGTATTGAAATAGGCGTTCAGATCATGCCAGCTACGGGCAATAATATTCTCCCGGGCATGAAGCAGGGGAGTGCTAAACAGCAAAAACAGCAATATCAGGATCTGTGCGTGTTTCTTCATGGCTTATTATCGTTCCGGTCAATAAAAAAGTTCCGTCATTGCCGATAAAATAAGCAGGATATCCCTGGTAAGAAACAAGAAAAAAAGGAAAAAGGGAAAAGACAGAGAAAGCGGAGTGTCACAGACCCGGGAAATGCAAATTAAATTTGATCCGGTGTTCCCGCACCTTGAAAGAAGATCATATTTCGGGAGTCCGGATCTTGCTCAGGGATTTTTTTCTTGCGATCCCCAGTGCAAAGATGATCAGGATGGAACCGGCGATCAGGTTCCAGCGCAGTGCTTCGAATCCCAGCAGCACCGAAAAAAAGATGGTCGCCGGCGGATGCGTGGAAATGATGAGTCCGGTCCGTGACGGATCGATGCGCCGAAGTATGGCAAAATAATTCAGATAGGACATACCGCTGCTAAAGATGCCCAAAAAGGCAATACTGAGCCATGCTTTCCAGGTGACCGGCTGAAGGTCCGCCTGCACAAAGCGGTAAATACCCCAGGGTGCGTAGACAATACTTGCCATGATGATCAGGATCAGGGCCAACTGCAGGGAACCGTATTTATGGACATAAGGTTTGCTGAAGGCAGTATAAAAGGACCAGCAGATCATTGCCAGGAATACCAGTGTATCCCCGAGCAGAACATCCCGGTTAAAGACCCAGATACTATTCCCGAGAACAACAGCGACACCCGTCAGAGAAAGGAGCGATGCCGCCATGATTCGCCGGGAAGCAGATTCGGCTTTTCTTGCAATATCAATAAAAATGATGACGATCGGTGTCAGAGCATAGATCATAGGCGGATGGCTGGGAACGGTGTAGCGCAGGGCCTGAGCAAAGAGCACCTGATTGAAAAGCTGTCCCAGCAGCATCAGCAAAAAGAGCATTTTAAAATCTGCAAGATCGATACGCAGGGGAATCTTCCGCAGGAGGACAATGAGTCCCAGTGCGGCGGTTCCCAGCAGATAACGGAAAAAGGAGATCACAAAGGGATCGATCTCCAGCGCCGCCTGTTTGGCAGCGATATTGGTCAGTCCCACGATCAGTGCCTGAAAAACGATCAGTAGCAGGGTAAAAGCCTTATGTTTGTCCATTGCTCATTTCCACCAGTACCATTCCAGGCTCAATGCAGTAAAGAACGTGTTTCCGTAACGAAAATCCGAGGAGGTATAAATTCCCTGATACAGATAATACTGCAGATCCGCACCCACTTTAAACGGAGTTGAAAGATCCCATACAAGCGCAAAGCTTTGAATGCGCATCCGGACCTGGAGCGCCGCCTTGAAATCAAGAACCGGGTCTCCGTTCCCGCTGCGCAGATAATAAAGACCGGCAGCGTTAAAGCTTACATTGTCGGGATTCTCATGCAGGATCGCCTGAAAATTCAGGTCTCCGTCCAGGAGCATTTTCCCGCCGCCGGGCTTTGTCCGTACTTCCATTCCCAGCGCAAATGCCGCGATCTCCGGATGGTAGTAGCCTTTGGGGGGATTTCCATGGTAATATCCGCTGCCGCGCCCATAAAGGTCGAAAGCCTTGGTCTTCAGGCGGTATTCGGCGTAGATCTTTCCTCCGTAATAAGCCGGAAGCGGATCGGGAAGGGTATCCTGAATCATCTGCGCAGCGGGAGGAAGATCATAAAAAACCTCCGCATCCGCTTTAAGGGAATGGTGTTTATTGTTCAGGTTCAGACTGCTTGTTACCCCGATATATTGATTTGCCATTTGTCCGAGAATGAATTGCGGGTTCCGTACTTTTGCGTAGGCCTCCAAAGAAAAAGGTCCCGGACGATAGGCGATCTGTGCAATAGGAAAAAGGCGTCCCGGCGCAATACGCATCGCAAGGTGCGTGAAAAATTTTCCGGAGCGGTAGCGAAGCCCGGGGCGGAAAACACGCATGGGGATACCGTTTTCGTTGACCCAGAAATGCCGGTTCTCCAGTACCCCATAAAGTGACAGCGGCTTACTGATACTGTATTGTATTTCAATATGTTGGTGGAAAACATCGTGATTGGCAGTATTTGCCTGCTGCTGTTCGATCATATTGAAATCGATACCGCCCGAAAGTCCCAGTTTTTCGGAGAATTGATGCCGGAAAGTCAGACCCTGACTGCGAACGGCATAGACATAATTCCCGTTCAAAAGCTGTAATTTCTGTGAATTCCGGGTATGAAAATACTCGACTTCTCCGCGCTGATGGCGATAATGCAGTACCGCATCGCTGCGGTCACTGGATGAAGGGCCGCGGTAATGCAGCCATTCCACTGCGGCACTCCAGCGATGCGGAGAGGAATACGGTACATATTTGACCGTGACATCGGCCGAAAATCCCATCATGCCGCTTTGCGGGTCCACATAAAAAAGCTGGTCCCAACGGCCGTAAGTAAAGGAAGAATCCTCATAATTGCGTATGAATAAAAAGGCGCCGGGCTGCAGCCAGGATTGCGGATAGATCAGTCCCATGGCACGCTGCTCCGGATCCAGCACCGTATAGTCGCGGTAATTATCCACGCTCAGTTCATGGGCAAGAAGAAAGGTACAGAGAAAAAGCAGAGAAAAAGGGCGGTATTTCATTGTTCACCTTTCAGATAATGGGGATAGTGCAGGAGAACATAGCGCAGAACCAAAACCGTCAGAATGGAAAAACTTAGCGTATTGGCGATCATATTCACCAGATAAAAGGGGATCCCGCTGATGATCGTGGCCAGGGTCTGTTCGGCGTTATATCCGGAGGTAAGGGTAAAAGAAAGCGTGGTCAGAACATTATAAAGAAAGGTCAGCAGCAAGCCTTCTGCTCCCAGGATCAGGGCAGCGCTCAGCTTGCCTTTTTTCAGTAAACGCGGGATAAAAAGGCGTGATAGGGCCCCTGCCGTTGCGACGAGTGCAAAGCCCAGCAATTGTGCCGCAAGGAGGGAAGGGAAGGCCAGGGAGGAACCAAAAGGGTTGGCGATGCTAAAAATACCTTCACCCAGTAGAGCGACAAAGAGTCCGCGTTTCCAGCCCAGAAGCAATCCTGCCAGAAATGCCGTCAGTGTGATAAACTCAAGATTGGGGATATAGCTGAAGGTATAGGCCAGACCCAGGAACAGAGCCAGGAATATTCCGGTTTCAGCGACCTTGCGGTTTTTTATCAGTGTCTTGTTTTTCGTTTCTTTTTCCGTCATCTTCATTCACCGTTTGTTTTTTATAAAGCGGGACCCGGAAATAGTTATTTACGGAAGTCCAGTCGCCGTCATCAAGTTCCTGATTGATCGCATTTTTCATCATATCAACGCGCACATCCAGTTCATCCAGGTAGTGGACCAGCAACGCTTCGGGGAAGGCGGGTTTTTTCAGCGCCTGGTATTCATACTGCCCGTGATGGGATAAGAGGATGTGATGGATCTTGAGCCGCAGTTCGGGCGGGAAATCCGGAATTTCCGCGATCGCATTCTCAACCATGGCATAACCCAATGCGGTATGTCCCAGAAATTGCCCTTCATCGGTAAAGCTGTTATCCGGATATCCGCTGAGCTCTTCAAGTTTTCCGATATCATGCAGGAGGATCCCGGTAATAACGAGGTCCGCATCCAGCTTGTACTGTTTTGCGGCATGCTGTCCAAGATTCAGCATATAGACCAGATGCTCCAGAAAGCCGCCGCTAACAGCATGATGCAGACGCAAACTGGCCGGATGTTTCATGATTTTGCTCTGATTATCTACGATCAGCAACCGTAAAAGGGATGTGAGCCACGGATTATTCACTTTATTGATCATTTTATCGACAAATTTCCACATCCGCTCCGGATTTTTCTCCGTATGCGGCAAAATCAGCTCCCAGGAAAAGCCTTTTGAGGAAAAATCCTCCTCATTGACGGGGACAATACGCGTGATATTCAGCTGAAGGCGTCCGCGAAAATCCTCAACAATGGCACGGACACCGACCGGGGCACCGGTCTCGATCATCGGTTCAATGTCGCCGGCATGTTCCCAGATCTTGCCCATGATCGTGCCGGAACGGTCCGATAAAAGCACATCCAGATAGGGCTTCCCTTCACGGGTAAGCCTCAGATGTTTCTCTTTTAGAAGCAGATATGCACGGATCTCGTCGTTGACCTTGAATGCCCGTATCATGGATAACGGAATTGCTTGCTTCATACTCACCCCCTTTTTATTATGGAGGAAATGTATAAAAAAAACTTTGCTTTTTAAAGAAAGTATTTTATTTTCCTCCAACACTAAGCAAGCACATGAAAATATTACAGGAAATAGTATGAAACATCTTACTATGTCAAGGCTCATTTTGGTTTGTATGATTGCGCTATGCAGTATTACTTCCCTTTTTGGCGGAACGACGGGTAAAATCGCCGGCCGTGTTGTCGATGCAGCAAACCGAGAAGGTCTCCCCGGATGCAATGTTTTGGTGGACGGTACGGTTTACGGGGCGGCTACGGATAGTGACGGCAATTACTTTGTTCTGAACGTTCCCCCCGGGACTTATACGCTGCGCTTCCTGGTG
>Ga0172382_10010925_pt1 | contig 12081 bp, 9 predicted proteins | sample Leawel138RmetaG_FD_122245 | JGI IMG/M metagenome (GOLD analysis project Ga0172382, IMG submission 122245) | Leachate microbial communities from a municipal landfill in Southern Ontario, Canada - Leachate well 138R metaG | ecosystem: Engineered > Solid waste > Landfill > Unclassified | place...
AATTCGTCGAAGTAGTGGCTGCCGCCATGGAGATGCCAAGCAACCACCAGGGCATCTTCCTTCCGGACAAGAAGAATTCCGAAGAATTTTTTCCTGCCTTTTTGGAGGTGGCAAACCCGATGCTAATAAGTACAAGAAAAAATAAAGCGATAATAATAAGGTCTATCGGTTGCATCTATTTTCAGTCTTGATTTTTAATTATGATTTTTGTTTGGCTTTTTAATCTATATTCTGGGCAGGACACGAAAGCCGGGTAAACTGCTGACTTGATCAATAATGAGATTCCTGTTATAAAAAATGATTTCATTTTGTCTGATTTATTCTGACCCATCCTTTAATTTAATAGTCACCAATGCGTAGTTCTGGAACGAAGAAACGTTCAGAACTTTCCAACCTGCCATGTCAGTGGCTTGGGAATCAATACTGGACATTGAAGGATGATCTTCCATGAAAGCAGCAAACGTACTTCCGGCTTTGTTGAACTTTTCAGTGGAGAATTGGATATAAGCATTTTTTACAAATGTTTTTTTGTCATAGTTTAACAGGTGTATGTAAAATGCTTTTTTGTCATGTTTTATTTCTGCAAAGGTGGTTGTGGGTGCCTTTATTTTAATTAGAGGTGACCATAGCAAGGAAAGATCCGCCATTAGTTGCCGACCATCATTCTCAGGGGCGGTAACTTTAATTGTCCACCCGGAACTTTTGATCGGCGCCAGATCTACTTCAGCACGCTGTATGACATTCCGGTCACTTTTGAGCTTTTTAATGAACGGATTCTCAGGTCGCTGACGGTAATATTGGTCATATGCACCTGATTCGCCCGTGATAATTAACCGGCCACCTTCCCGTGCAAACTGTATAAGAGTGTCTATTTGGCTGTCTGCGAAACAACGCTGATCACAAATCAGCAATACTTCACAATCTGAAGGTATTGTCAATGACGTATCGGCCGAGACGGGAAGTAACCCATAAGGAACATGGTTTCTTAACAGGATCTCTTCTGCGCTGAGTATCGCTTCGTAGGATTTTTGGGAAAACATAATGGATTCGTTTGAATAAAGCACGCGAACGGGCTCGTAGCTGGGTGAAGATAGCTCTTTATGCCTGGATTTTACCATTTGATTAAATCTTTTCAGTAAAGGCTTTCGGGCAGACAGAAGTTCTGCTGATACCATATCTCTATCCGGTTTCATGATTGTTCTGTCAGTGGGAATTCCTCCGAATACGGCATCTTCTGTAAGTGTCAGTATATAGTTTTCCTCCGGGGTACCGCCAGCACCATCGCAAAGTGCTAAAATGGGCGTGTTCAATGCTTGTGCCAGTTTTATTTCACGGACGCGATTAATAACGCACCCATTATTTATCCCGGGCATATTGCCCGATTGTGAAACGAAAATATCAAAACAATTTTTGAGGGCAGGTATATTTAAAGATAATGCCCCAGCCGTATTCGACCTTCGGATATTTGTCAAATTTCCGGTAACAATTGCGGAAGGGTTTATGCTCTTTGCATATAGGTACAAACGGTGGAAAAGGTTTGTAAGACGTTCACCCCGGAATTGTATCCATTTTTGGTTAATGGGGTCCTGTATTTCCCCGTATTTTGCTTTTTCTGACCTGGGTACCGGGGGCAGGACGTGATTAACAGCAGGGATCCCAAAGTCTTTTACCGGATTTGCCGTTTTACTTAAATACTCCCGGAATAAAGCGATGCAACGAGGACAATAACAAATTGGTACATCCCCGCAATTGTCAAACATGATACCATCGAATCCGCCTTCTGTCAGGGCAATATGTATTACTTTTTTCAAATATTTTTCAAAATCTTCGGAGTTAATGCAAGGTAACCAGCGGTAATAAACATTTCCCCATGTAAGTTTTCGACCATTCTCATCCAAAGCGGCCCATTTGGCGAGATCCGGGATTTCTTCCAGCATCGTTTCATAATAAAAGGTTGCAAACTGGACATAGGCCAGCACCTTTATATCATGTTTATGGCAGTTATCCACAAATTTTTTTACATCCGGGAAATCTTGCGATTCGAAATTCCAACCCATTCCTTTGTAGAACCTGCTATGCAGGATATTAAGTCCTAGTTCCTGCATAAGCTTGGTACTGGCGTCACTGTCAAACCAATGATACCAGTCTTCCAGCCATAAGGCATTCCCTTCAACACCGCCTGTTACACGGTTCCCCGCACGGCGGTACATGGATAAAGGTTCGTGATTCCCAAATGTCCAGCGAAGCGCCAGTGGATCTATGATTGTTTTTTTTGCAGCTACCTGATTTAAATCAGTTTTTGTCTGCAACAAATCTTTTTTCAAGGAAAGCACCAGGACAAGGAACATCAATATTAAGCTTCCAAGCCCGATGAAAATCCGGGATTTAATATAGCTCCGGTTGGTTGGTTTCATAAATTTAATTTTTTCATTAGTTGTACTTGATATAGCAGCGTTATTAAGCTCTTCTGGGAACTTTTAGTCTGTTGCGGATAACAGACAGTTTCCCGTCGTAAATGGCTCTCATGTTGTGAAAATAGTCAATGCATTTCTGTTTCACATTTCCCGATGCCTCCAAAATAATAGTTGAACTGCACATTCGGATGGTCTGCCAGTAGCGACATGGGTACGGCGCTGTCCGCGATCCGCTTGCTGATCATGAAAGCTGTCAGCCGCTGACCAAACGCATTATCATGAGCCCCTGCCTGCCAGATGGATACTTTCTCTGCTTTCCAGGTTTGAACCGGGCCCACGGTCAATGCCTGCCGGGGAATGCCCGTTACAACACCCCCGGCGCTGGTCCGCGCATTCTGCATGCAGGTCACCGGATGCAGATCGACCACCCGTGTGGTAAGTTGCCTGAATTCTTCCGGGCTGGGGGGCGCATCTTTGTATTGGCCCTCCCTTTTTACCGGGTCATTGAATGCCCAGTGCTTGGTATCGCCCTGGCCTCCCTGCATCACCGCGCAGCGGATGCCCTGCTCCCAACTACTGATATATTTGCCTGTATCAGCTTTGGGAAAATGAAGGTTAGCTTCGGGCATCCTGTATTTTGGATCAATGCGATCAAAACAGAGTTCCCGGTCAGCCTTTTCAAAGGATAAAGGATGACTTACATCAACTTCTTTCCCGTCGGCGTACCATTCATCCATTCCCCAGAAATGGGCATTGGATAAATCCAATCCCAGTTCGTTCACCAGCCGGGCCACCAGCGGCAGTTGTTCGGTCGGTCCGATCGGGCCGCAAATGCCAACAGGGTTACTTTCAGATGCCTGTTTCCATGCCGTGATGTATTCCAGCGCTTCTGCCAGGTAAAAGTCTTCCAGGGTATCGTAGAAAACAACGTTAAATCCCTCCCTTGATAACTGTAACAAATCTTTTGGGGCCAGTTTTGCTGCATCTTTCAGAATCTCATCGTCAATAGTGGTAAAATCCCACCACTCAGGGGCTAACATACTTAATTTTCGTGCCATGATCTTTTCTTTTTTCAGTTAATTATTTTCCCGTGTGAACTGCTTCTCCAAGTATTGATTTCAGGATATTATCCTGCGGGTACCCGTGTCCCAGGTGCTGACGGAAACCTTCTGCATAGGTGACCCCTGTTTCACTGCCCCGTTGACCGGAAAACCGTTTCATGGATAACAGGTATTCATCCATTTTGTGGTGGCTCAGTAACCAGTTCCGCTGACTTTCATGGCAGGCAAGCATCTGCTCCTTGACCTGTATCTCTGAAGTAATATCAACATAGATTGACGGATTTACCGGGTTACCAAGCTTGTCTTTTCCTTCCATCGGATCGCAGTAGTAGAGGTAGGGAATAAACTCAAAAGGGGTTTCACTGATCTCCAGATTTTTGATCCCCGCGGAAAAACATGCTGTCTGGGTAATCAGGGCAGTTATCTCGTGATCGATCATATAGTCTGCCGGACTGGAAGTAAAAACGATCGACGGACGTATTTCCCGGATCAGGGAGGTTGCCCTGTTGATGGATTCCCTGTTATACAGGATATAGATATCTTCCAGTTCCAGGCAATGGTATGTTGCTCCCGGCAACCGGGCGGCATTCGCTGCCTCCTTCTTCCTGATCCTGCTTATTTCTTCACGGGTATGTTCGGCGCTTCCTTTATCGCCGGGAGTCATGGTGGCAATATGTACTTCCCATCCGGCTTTTTTTAACAGGGACAATGTACCTGCACAAACAAATTCGGCATCATCGGGATGTGCCAATAAGGATAAAACTGTTTTTTGCATTTTTATATCGTATTTTAGTTCGACTTCTATTTGCCTACGTACTTCTGCTCATGTTCGGTGACAAAACAATTTTTATTTTCATTTGACTTTAAGCCATTTGTATGTAAGTGGCAGGGCTGGTCCTTAAGTTTTTAGTCACGATCAATGCTATTAAGTTTTTTCTGACTTTTCGAATCTTTTTGTATACACCCATAAAATCAAAAATTATTTTTTACTAATTATCAGAGTTAATATCACCATATAATGAAATCCAGTATACTGACTAGAGACTCCCATATCCTGAAAATTATCTTCACTGGATTTATTCAAAGCTTTTATTAGACTCTTAAAAAAATTTTCTTTCTGTACATGTAATATAATAGTAGCCAGTTTAAAATTAACACTCCAATAATCAGAATAAGATCTCCGAATTCTCTCATTTCGATGGATATCCACCCAAGAATGTAGTTACTTATTTGTTGCATGTTTACAAATCGATTAACCATGTATATGAATATGGCATTCATGCCAATTATCCGGAAATAAAAAGACCAGCGTTTAGATCCTAAGTGGTCTATTGCTAGATAGAAAGCGGCTAACAAAATGAAACTAATCCCGCCCGTCAACAGATTAAATGTGGTGGTCCAGCAGCTTTTAATAATAGGGTAAGATGGAGCAAGCGTTAAAGCCAATATAATCAGTCCTGTTCCGATAGTTGAAAGAGCCACAATTTTCTGCCAATTTGTTTTTTCCCTGCTACGAAGAATATCTCCAGCTACTGTACCCATGAGGGTAATCCCTGTTGCTGACACGGAACATAAGATCCCTTCAGGGTCAAACGTACCACCATGAAGTTTTCCAGGAAGCAATAATCGGTCAATATAACCGTTGATACAGCCTTCAGGAGTTAAGATGCCAGCACCATAGGGCGGTACAGGGATTGTTAACTGTACAATTGTATAACCTGCCAAAAGTCCAGTCAGCCAAATTATTCGTGACGATAATGATTTAAAATAGATAACAATGAGCGAAGCAAAAAAATAGGCAATCCCAATTTGTCCTAAAACCTGGACAAATCTACCTTCCGACAGTTTGCTTTTTAGTGCACCGGCATAAATAATCCCTAATAATATAAGTACCAGCATTCTTTTAAGCACCTTTAGAAAGAGTTTCCTTTCAGGTATATTATTTTCCAATTTTGATTTTACCGAATAGGGGATTGATACTCCGGATATAAACATGAATAATGGAAAAATTAAATCTTCAAAATGAAACCCATCCCATTTTACGTGTTGCAGTTGAAATGCAAGCCAGTCAGCACCTGTAAGTTTAGAGATGATTCTGAAAAGTGAGGTGCCTCCAATAATACAAAACATATCGAATCCCCGGAGTGCATCAAGGGAATAGAGACGTTCATGCTTTACTGCTTCTGTTTCTTTTATTGTCATATTAAGATTTGACTTAAATTAGGTTTGACAAGAAAGGTCTATTTTAGCCAGTTCAGATAAAAATCAACAGGTTTTCTATCAATAATACTCAGTTGATCTACTGCACTTGTATGTTCATAATTTCTTATTATAATATCAAAATCCTCTTTAATATGATCCATGTTGACAGTCATTGCATTGCCATCTGTCACACCAGCTATTAATAGTTTTCTTGGTGCCAGTGATGCTGCAAGATCAGGAAGGTCATAGGCCGTAAGAGCACCGGGAACAAAGCTGTGGACAAATCCAGGTTGGTAAAACCGGCTCATCACCACAGAACGGTAAGAGGAATAAGGGTTAATCAGTGCAACACGCGAGAATGCATGATCAAAAGCTGATGCATGTAATAATACAGGACATGTTTCCTTATGGGCAATACCATAAATATCAGTTATCTTTTTATCCCGCAACAGGAAATGAGCCAGTTTGACAACGTCAGAAGCCTGGATCCCCACGATGCTTCTTCCAATTAAAACAGCGGAAAACCAGATGTTATAAGAGATGTCATCAAGATTTACACCCCTGAAATCGCCCGGACCAACTTCTCCTGTTCCAATGAGGTCGGGAGTGAGAACCGTAAAGCCTTTACTTATCAGTAACTCTGTTTCCCCGTCTTCAAATCCGGCAGTTTTACCTGATGGATAAAGGGTTACAACAGCTTTGCTATTTGCCTTGTCAGGTATTGATAAAAGATAGGGGATCACATAGTTTCCTTCTCCTTTGATAAAGTATTTTTCAATAACATACCCGTTCCGTTGAATGCGCCCAGTAAAAACCGGTTCATCGGTCAAACAAGGATTAATGTATCCGGAAAACGTTTTTGCAGAATTGATTATTCCCGGTAAATGTTTGGTAAGATTATCCCTTGATGTCTCAAGTTTGCTTTGGAGCTTTTTTGCTTCCTTCTGGTTAAGACTGAACACGGTTTGACTATCCAGAGACGTTGAAAGTTGCCCGGTGGATGTCTTTTGCAATTCCTTCTCACTCAGAAAGTCTACCTTCTCTTCGAGCGGTGATCCCGGAATTTTAAGATATTTCTGAAAAAAGGCATACATCGCTTCACGGTTCTTTTGGGTATACCCATGTTCGAAATCATCTTCGGTGATTTTGATATGATCTGGTTCCCCAAAACGTTCATAAATCCGCTTCACCTCCTTGTATGTTTCGCGTGTTCCCTGTATGCTGAAAAAATCTCTTGTCGTAGCCATGATGAGAGTAGGTTTGGGAGCCCTAGCTTCAATAAAATCAGCGTGATCTATTCCGTTTAGAATTCCATGATAGAAATTCTGTTCCCCATCCTGTACCCCAATAGACTGCATAAGTCTCTTATAATTTGTTATATAGCAGGAAGGCGCAGAAGCAGCAACCCGTTCATCCAATGCCGATACATAAGCAGTCTGCGTCCCCCCACCTGAGTTTCCATGTACCCCTATCCTTTTAGGATCAACCTCCTTCCGGCTAATAAGATAATCGATTCCCCGGATGCCATCCCAAATAAAATAACGGGCTATTGATTGCCCGGTTAAAAAAATCTGGGCGGAGGGATAAGAATGTTCCTTTTTAATTGTGACGGATTTAGTGGAGCCAATAAGGGATTCATCTGTTTCAGTATTAAGATACTGGAGGCGCTCACCCTGCCCTATTGGATCTATGGCAAAAACAATAAAACCTTTCTTTACAAGATTTAAAATTGGGAGCTGGTAAGATTGTTTTCGGTACGCCTCCCTGCTGTGTCCGGAACAGAACAAGATGGCAGGTGCAGGTGCTTTTAAATTGTCCGGAATAAAGAGTGAGGCCGTTACGTAAAAATGGGGAAGGGATTCATAAATGATATTCTCCATAGCATACCCTTTTTTCTTTACTTTTCCTGTAATTTTCGGGTTAAGTGGGGTTTTCTCAGGGAATGGTCCCAGGATATTCCATATGGTTTGGCGTATTCGGGATTGTCTTTCCTTCCATTCTTCCAGTGTCTTGATCCGGGATGTTTTTTCGGATCTGGCATCAAGAAATTTAAAAGCTTCCTCGTTCAGGTAGTGAATTAAGGAGTTGGATGCATCTGTATAATGAATCCAGTGATTATTCGGTATTGGCATGATATCGTGGCGGATACGCATCACATCGAGTTGACCCTGCGCAGCTATACTAGTGGTTAGTAATATCATCAATGATATTATTAAAACAACTTTTCTTTTAGTTATCATTTTATCGTGTTGATCCATATGGATTAAGTTTAAAGATTGGTTTTTTCTCTTTTTCGAAAAGGAGATGTACTCATATGAAATTAAATTCAAGCCAATATGAATTCATTCAGGTGGCTATCCTGTCAATTAAACTATTTATCCCGGTGCAGGATGATATGTTTTTTAAAATTAGTCAGTCAACCCGGTCGCTGTAAAGGATCCCTTTTTCATCCCAATGCTTTTTCAGTTTCCAGAGCGAACCGGTAAAACGGGTGTAATCCTTATTGGATTCATTTGTCCAGCCAACCTCTGCAAAAGCGGCTATACGTGGGAAAATATAAGGATAGAACCCAATGGTCCTCAGAGAGTTTTCACTCCACATCGGGCACTCAACCCCTAATATATGTTTTATATTTTCAGGGTTAATTCCCTGAGGGATTGGTGAGGTACTATATGCTTTGCTTAAGGGAATTTTATCCTCACTAAAAGTCGTATAAGTATACCGGTTATCCGAATAGACAATATCATACCCGTTTTCTACCACTTCTTTAAGTACTTCCGGAGAGCCCCTCCAGAAATGGACGATAGTCTGTTTGTTAAGTTTGTCGTTTGAATCATCCGTCAGGTATTCGTCTTTACCGAGACTTTTACCGTAGATTTCATTCCAACCCATCATACGTTCACCTTTCCCGGCTACAAAATTACCTATCCGGTTGATAAACTTCATTTGAAGGTCACTGTAGTTCTGAAGCCCGTTTTTTTCCATATAGGACCTGATCATTTCATTATCCTGCCATGCTTTCTGTTTTACTTCGTCACCTCCGATGTGAATAATCTTTCCCGGGAAGAGGTCCATCACTTCCATAAGAACATCTTCCATAAACAGGCATACCTTTTCGTTAGCCAAGTTGAGGGCTGCAGGTTTGGCCTTTGTAGGTACTTTTTTTACGTGATCATTCGAACCTAACCATGGATATGATGCGATTGCAGCAGAACAATGCCCGGGCATCTCAATTTCAGGAATGATGGTTATATGTCGCTTCATTGCATAGCTTACAATCTCACGAATATCATCCTTAGTGTAATAACCTCCGTTGGGTTTATTGCTGTAAACAGGTGGAGGAATATTACCCCAGGTTGCTACACGGTAGGGACTTAACGGATAAGACAAAACAGAACTCGTATCTCTCCAGGCCCCAATTCCGGTCAGCTTCGGATATTTACTGATTTCGATCCTCCATCCCTGATCGTCAGTTAAATGCCAGTGGAATACGTTCATCTTCAGCAATACCATCTCATCAAGCAAAGCTTTGATCGACGATTTTTGTCTAAAAGTCCTGACCACATCCAGCATGATCCCCCGCCATGGAAAAGCTGGTTTGTCTTTAATTTTGCAGCAGGCAATGGTATAATTGCCATTCCCTTGAAGCGTCAGAAGCTGCCTGATGGTTTGAAATGCCCAAAAGCAGCCGGCGGGGCTTGATGCTTCTGCTATAACTCCTTTTTCTTTTACTTCAATCGTGTACTCTTCTTCTTTTAGTTGCGGATTCATCCTGAATATGATTTTCCCTTTTGGGGAGGGTTTTAACCGAACAGAGTATTCTTCAGCGAAAATCTCAGACATTAAGTCCAGTTCCGGTTTAAAACCGGCAGGTACTGTCACTGTCAGTTCTGTTTTAAACTCAAAACAACCTTCCAACTTTGTTAAGTTATTTGGATAAGGGATCAGTTCGTAAGATTCTTGCGCATGGATTATAATCGATATCAATAGGAAACAAAAGAATATAATTGTCTTCATGTTTTTATGATTAATCTAAATGAAATTATTTTTATGAAATAAATAACGCTTAACATCAATAAGTTTGTCGTTGTCAGCGTTATTTATTTCATGATATCTCCTGACTATTTTGTTACAAAAGTAATTTGTTTGTATTCTGAGTCTTTAATTGCGGGAACTGCACTTACAGCTTTCACTCTGGCCGAATATCTGGATTCATTCCACAAATCGCCAATCGTACATGCTGCTTCATCAAGTGAAAAATCTTGCACATCAATAGCAAACTCAAAACTATCCCGGCTTATTTCTAAAAAGTAGGTAGCGTTTTTAATGGGAGACCAGGTTAATGTTACCTCATTCTCACCGGCAGATGCGCTTAAATTAACGGGCCTGAATAGTTGATCAGGAGTTTCTTCTGTTATCCCCGGTGCTTCTTCGCAAGAAGTCATCAGAGAAAGACTTGCCATGACTACAAATAATCTGGGTATATAATGTTTAAGCTTTTTCATATAAAATTTTGTTTTATTAATATTTCTCTTAAGGTATCTGGTCATTACTCAACACCCCGTTGCTTTCTGTTATTGTCTGGACGTTGATCGCTGTCAGGTGATTGTTCTTTACCGGATCATAGCCATTGGCAATATCATTCAGCAAAGTGTTAACCGAATTTTTTGTACTCGTAGACATGTTTGCCCACCAGGTACTCCTGGTATAACCCGCAATAGCTGTACTCGGCAGACGATAATCAGGATTTAACATCTCGATCGTTTCGCCATCGTCTTTTAATTTCCAGAATAAATAAGTAGGTACATCGGCATACTTCGGATCGCTATTCATAATTCTCTGTTGTTCCTCTTTCATTTCGTTAATTTTAGCTCCCAACAGATTCCATCGAACCAGATCGTTTTTCCGGATAAACTCTCCACCGAACTCCCATGCCCTCTCATTAACAATTGCGTTAAAGAAATCTTCTTTGCTTACTGAAACTGAATCGACATAGTTTTCCACTTTTGTAGGCCATAAATCAGAAGGGAAGGCTCTTTCCCGGATTGATGCCAATGCCTCTTTGGCTGCTGCGGTAGGGCCGTTTATTTCATTTTCTGCTTCTGCAAACATCAATACAATATCAGGGTAGCGCATTAAAGGAAAGTTGACACCTGTAAATGTAAGGTTATCATCTACTACAGGAACGATCCATTCTTTACGGAATTTTCCCATTCCAAGTAGAGTCGGGGTTGTAATAAGTTTTTGGGTACCATCAGAGCTATTGTAATTATACAAAGGAATAGTAATATCCCTTCGGATATCTTTTTTGTCAAAGAAATAGTAGTAATTCATTGGGAGTGCTACATTAATGATTGCACTTCCATATTTAGATTGTGAACTATGATAAATCCCAACAACTTTACCGATTCGCCCAATATACCCACGACCAAACGCAATTTCATACAACATTTCTTTATTGGTTAAATCCTGGTTGTAATGCAGCAGATTTGTCCAGATACTTTTAAAATCAGGATTTAGCTGGTGCTTACCACTTTCCATAATTTCAAGGCATTCCTGGCGGGCAATTCCCAGATAATCTTCCCAATCCCTTCCCCGTCGTGTCTCAAACGTTTTATTCCGAAGGGAATACCCGGCATAAGCCAATGCCATCCTTGCCCTTAATCCTTTTACAAACCCTTTGGTAATCCTTTCAGCGGTTGTAGTCATCCAGGGAACATATTCTTCCACATCAGCCAAATCCTGTATTAAATACTCATAGATGGAATCGCGATCTGTTTTGGGAAGATTATATTCATCTCCAGCCTGGGTGGATGTCACCTTAAAAGGTACATCTCCCCAGGTACAAATTAACTCATAATAGAAAAGAGCTCTTAAGGTTACAGCTTCACCGTAAAGACGTTTTGCTTCAGCATCATTCCATATTGGACTGGTAGGTAAATTATCAATGCAAATGTTTGCATATTCAATACCTTTGTACCAGAGATCCCATACTTGTTTAATGTAATTAGTAGATTCATCTGTGGCATAATGGGCGACATTCTGATAGGAGGCGTTATTCGCTCTTCTTCCGAATTCAATGTCACAGTCTGCTTTATAGAACCAAATATAAGAATCATACAAATAATTATTTGTCAGTATGGAATAAACGCCATAAACAGTTTTTGTTGCAAAATCGATATTATCAAATGCTGACTGTTCTGTGAAAGTTGAAATTGATTTTGTTTCCAGATAATCATCGCAGGCAAAGAATGTACAACTGAATAGTCCCAGAATCAGATATTTTATATATTTTTTCATCACACAATTTTTTAAAATTCTACATTCAGACCAATATTAAAAGAACGGCTTCTTGGATAGGCACACCAGTCGATACCAGGAGTTAAAGGGGTGGAACGCTCCGT
>Ga0172382_10010927_pt1 | contig 12079 bp, 12 predicted proteins | sample Leawel138RmetaG_FD_122245 | JGI IMG/M metagenome (GOLD analysis project Ga0172382, IMG submission 122245) | Leachate microbial communities from a municipal landfill in Southern Ontario, Canada - Leachate well 138R metaG | ecosystem: Engineered > Solid waste > Landfill > Unclassified | place...
GCGGTTGTTCCGTGGGTACCGCATTTTTCAAGTCCCATTTCCTCTAAAATATGTGCCACGCTGTCGCCGATTTCAGGCGTAGGCGCAAGTGATAAATCCACTATACCAAATTCTGTTCCGAGTCTTTTTGAAGCTTCCTCCGCCACAAGCTGACCCATTCTAGTTATCTTAAACGCCGTCTTTTTAATGGTTTCCGAAACCTCTCCGAATCCTGCGTTTTTGCCGATTTTTTTGAGAGCACTATGCACAACACCGGGTCCGCTGACACCGACATTTATTGCACATTCCGGCTCGCCTGCACCTAAAAATGCGCCTGCCATAAATGGATTATCCTCAACCGCATTACAAAACACAACCAGCTTGGCACAAGCCATACACCCGTTGTCCTTTGACAAAAATGCAGCATCCTTTATTATCTGACCCATCTGTTTTACGGCGTCCATATTTATTCCCGCACGGGTACTGCCGATGTTAACTGACGAACAAACTCTTTCCGTTTCGGTAAGTGCCTGCGGAATTGATTCGATAAGTCTGCGGTCACTTTCCGTATAACCCTTTTGCACAAGAGCTGTGTAGCCACCTATAAAATTAACGCCGATTTCCTTTGCCGCCCTGTCAAGTGCCCTTGCTATCGCAATCGGGCTTTCCTTAGATGCCGCGGCAACCTGAGAAATTGGCGATACGGACACACGCTTGTTTATTATCGGTATGCCATACTCCCCTGCAATATCCTCACCGCATTTAACAAGATTTTCGGCACGTTTTGTAATTTTATCATATATTTTGGTGCAGATTTTGTTCATATCCTCGTCTGCGCAATCTGCAAGTGAAATTCCCATTGTAATTGTTCTGATATCAAGATGTTCGTTTGATATCATTTCTATGGTTTCAATTATCTCTCTGTTGCTAATCATTCTTCCACCACCCTAAACTCTGTGCATAGAGTTAAAAATATCTTCATGCTGAATTCTGACATTAACAGAAAGCTTCTCCCCGACCTCTGAAAGGTTTTCGGAAATCTTATTAAAATCTTCTTTTGCATCTTTTAGGTCAACCAGCATTATCATGGTGAAATAACCCTGCATTATTGTTTGCGAAATGTCAAGTATATTTATATCTGCCGAAGCAAGATAACTGCTGACTCCTGCGATTATTCCCTTTGTATCTTTTCCGATAACTGTGATTATAGCTCTCATTTTTTATTCCTTTCAATTACTTTTTACTGTCACCAAAATCGCCAAAATGAATAGATTGATACTGAGGATAGCTTTAAAACTTTCCTACACTAAATTTTAGGAGGCAATTCTGTATGTGTTGTTTAGGTAACATTTTTGGCGACGATAATAATGGTTTCCTCTGGATTATTTTAATTCTCGTAATCCTTTGCTGCTGCTGCGATAACTAAGTTCTCTTGAGGTAACGGCGGTGCCCGGGCGGCATCGCCGCTGCTATTTTATCTTGTAATTTCCAAACTTATCCTGAGTAATCTTATCCATAATTTCAAGCATTGTAAGCGTTCCGTTAAGCTGTGAGGACGTAAGACTTGTACTTGCGATAAGCGCGTCATACCTCATAGGCTTTTCGCCGAGAATTGTAAGTATGGTTTTCTCCATATTGGTTTCATGACTGTCCGACGAGGGGAAATCAAATTCCAGCTCATTACTTGAAAATCCGCCGGTTTTTATAAGGTCAGGGTAAACAGTGTTGTAATCCTCAAGAATATCCATAACATTGGTTACCATTTTAGCTGAATCCTTAAGCAGCTCGTTTACTCCTCCCGAAGATGCTTTGTCAACATTTCCGGGTACTGCAAAAACATCTCTGCCCTGGTCAAGTGCGAAATTCGCCGTCATAAGCGACCTGCTGCCCGCAGCTGCTTCAACCACAACCGTACCGACGCAAAGTCCGCTTATAATGCGGTTTCTTGCAGCAAATGCAGACGGGTAACAGGGCTCATCAAATCCATATTCAGATACCACCGCACCGCTGTTTAAAATTCTTCTCATCAACTCCGCGTTACTTTTGGGATTAACCATATTTACTCCTGTTGTAAGTACCGCGGTCGTATATCCTCCCGCCTCAATAGCGCTTTTATGGGCAACAGTTTCAACCCCCGCTGACATTCCTCCAACCACCGTAACTCCTGCAGCGGCAAGGTCCTTTGCAAGAGCGGTTGCCATACTTCTGCCGTACTCGCTGATTTTGCTTGTACCTATTATGGCTATGTAAAGTTCATTTGCAGGGTCAAAATGCGTTCCTCTTACATATAAAACAAGCGGAGGGTCATAAATATTTTTAAGCAGAGCCGGATATTCATCAATGTCAAACGGAAGAATTTTCACTCCGTACTTTTCAGCAAACCAGAGAGTTCTATCCGCTCCGTCAAGCGACTTGTCGCTTAGCTTATCAATCAAATTATCCTTCAGCCCAAACTTTTTATAGTCACTTCTGGTATACTCATAAAGCTTTTTAACGCTGCCCGTTTCCACATACATTTTTCGTGCAGTCACCTTGCTGCCGCCCATTGCCATGGTATACCAAAGCCAAAGTGTTATATCTTCCATCCCCATACCCACCTCATTATCTGATTTGCCCGTTACCGCTTATAACATATTTAATGGTGGTAAGCGCCTTAAGTCCCATCGGCCCTCTTACATGCAGTTTCTGAGTGCTTATTCCTATCTCTGCTCCAAGGCCGAAGCAACCGCCGTCCGTAAACCGCGTGGAAGCATTTACATAAACTGCCGCCGCATCTATTTCGTCGGTGAATTTTTGTGAGTTTGCATAATCGTTTGTTACTATTGCCTCGGAATGGCCTGTCGAATATTTCCTGATATGTTCTATCGCTTCGCCTATGCCATTAACCGCTTTAGCGGCAAGTATATAGTCAAGGAACTCTGTTTCATAATCTTCCTCTGCCGCGGGACTTGCCCCTTCAAGAAAACTTATGCTTTGCTCGCAGGCTCGGAATTTGACATTATACTCCCTCATAGCTTCTGAAAGCCTGGTCAGAAACTCCGCCATAATATCTTTATGGACAAGCAGTGTTTCCATGGCGTTACAAACTGACGGTCTTGAGCATTTTGCGTTGACCGCAATTTTTACCGCCATATCAATATCCGCAGATTTGTCAATAAAGGTGTGGCAGTTGCCAACGCCCGTTTCAATGACAGGAACGGTAGCGTTTTCTATAACTGTTTTTATTAGACCCGCGCCTCCCCTGGGGATTAAAACATCAATATACCCGTTAAGACGCATCATTTCCTGAGCGGTTTTTCTGTCGGTATCGCAAACAAGCGATACTGCCCCTTCGGGCATACCTGCCCCAATTACCGCGTCATTTAAAACCTCAACAATCTTTTTGTTGGAATTTATTGCCTCACTGCCCCCTCGCAAAATTGCGGCGTTGGCAGTCTTAATCGCAAGTGCCGCCGCATCTGCGGTCACATTTGGGCGAGCTTCATATATTACGCCCACAACTCCGAGCGGCACTCTCTTTTCGGCTATCACAAGTCCGTTAGGGCGTTTTACCGCCCTTTCGGTATGACCGATAGGATCCTCTAATTTTACTATGTCCCTGATGGCTGCCGCCATATCGGAAATTCTCTGCTCGGTAAGTTTCAGCCTGTCGAGCATAGCCTGTCTTGTCCCTTTTTCCTCGGCGTTTTTCATATCGACAGCATTTGCCTCAAGGATTTTCGGGCAATTATTCTCCAGAGCATCTGCCATAGCCATAAGTGCTCTGTTTCTATCATCTCCGGAGGTCATATAAAGCTGTGCGGCAGCTTTTTTCGCAAGCGCCGCCTGCTTTTCCAAATTCGTCATTTCCCTCACCCCTATATTAGTGTTCCGAATGATTTACCTTCAAGTAGGTCATAAAGTCCCTTGGGATTTTTCCCACATGCAATTACTGTATGTATCCCGCGGCTTCGAGCAATCTTTGCGGCCTGCAGTTTTGTAATCATTCCGCCCGTACCGTGGCTTGAACCTGCTCCGCCGGCATTTTTCATGGCACCGTCAATATCCTCTAAAACTTCAATTTTTTTGGCATTGCAATCCTCGCGCGGATTGGCACTGTAAACACCGTCAATGTCGGTAAGTATTATCAGAAGTTCCGCCTGTGAAAGAATCGCCACCACAGCAGAAAGATTGTCGTTATCGCCGAATTCCGCCTCCTCGGTGGAAATGGTGTCATTTTCGTTTACTATCGGGAGTGCTCCCAGCTCAAGCAGTTTCATGAAGGTGTTTCGTGCGTTGACATTGCTTATTTCATTGTCCACAACGTCTTTGGTTAAAAGAACCTGCGCCACCGTATGACCGTACTTGCCGAACTCCTCACCGTAAACGTTCATAAGCTCACATTGTCCGACTGCCGCTGCCGCCTGTTTTGCAACTGTGTCCCTCGGCCGCTCCTTCATGCCCAGAACACCTGCACCGACGCCTATTGCTCCCGAGCTTACAAGGACAATTTCCTTGCCCGTGTTTTTTATGTCGGCAATAACCTTTACAAGCGATTCAACTCTTCTCAAATTAAGTCTGCCAGTTGGATGCGCAAGCGTTGACGTGCCCACCTTTATTACTATTCTGTTTATTTTTGAAATATCAAAAGCCATATTCTCACTCCCGAAAATCAATAAGCGGTTTTTCGTCTGCGTCAAGCAGCGCTATTCGCTTAATTTTAAAATATTCTGCCCTTCCGCAGTCCGATTCCTCAAGCGCCTTAACAAAAAGCTCAGGCTTAAGATTCGGTTCGCCGCATTTTAACACTGCATAAATAGTTGTGCAGCCGCTCTCTTCCTCTGTTACCCTTGCACTTTTTATAAGCGGGCGGATGTCCGTTTCCTTAACTCCGCTTTTGGTTTTTTTCTCGGTAACTATTTTATCCTTTGCCAAAAATTTATCTACTTTCGGCGTTTCACCGAAAAATTCTATTTGGTACCCTGCGTATGCAAGCGGAGCAAAGGGCGATTTTGTTTCCGACCGCTTTGCCGCTTTAAGCTTAAAACCGTCGGGCATTTTGTCTGAAAGCTTTTCCAAAATTTCTTTTGAAGAAATATCTCCCTCAATCCCTACCTCGATAAGCTCAGAATCACTTGAAATTCCTACACCCAAAGGGTGCGCAAAATTCATAATCGGATGGGGGTTGAACCCTTGCGAAAAGCTGACGCCCAGACCCGCTCTTCTCATTGCCCTGCCGAACATTCTGACAATGTCAAGGTGCGAAACATATTTCACACTCTCATCTTTTGTAAATTCGATTATATGCTTAGCCATTTTTCACCTCGCAGCGGTCCATAAGTCCGCATCCCGCACAGGACTGTCTGCAGTTATCGGTAGTTTTGCCTGCATAAGCCTTTTCACACTCTCGTTTAAAGAACGCCTTGCTTATGCCGCAATCTATAACATCCCAAGGCAGAATTTCGTCAAAACTGCGTTTTCTCTTGGTGTAAAAATCCATATCAAGTTCTGCTTTTTCAAAAGCGGCTGTCCACTTGTCAAAATCAAAAAACTCGTCCCAGCTGTCAAATTTTGCGCCTGACTCGTGCGCATAAAGCAGTACTTTACCGAGTCTTCTGTCACCTCTTGAGAAAACTCCCTCAAGCACACTGACATAGGACTCGTGCCAATTATATACAATTCTGCGGGACTTTATCCCGTCACGAATTATAGACTGTTTTCTGCGAAGCTGGTCAAGCCCGTCCTGACTTTCCCATTGGAATGGTGTCATTGGTTTCGGCACAAATGACGATACGCTGACAGTAATTCTCCCACGCCTGAAATCTTTCGGAGCCGCTTTTTCACTGTAAAGGTCAGAAACCTTTTCGGCAAGAGATGCAATTCCTGCAGCATCCTCATCAGTTTCGGTGGGCAGACCAATCATAAAATAAAGCTTAATGCCTGTCCAGCCGCCCTCAAATGCCATTCCTGCACCGTATAAAATTTCTTCTTCAGTAATATTTTTATTTATAACATCGCGCATTCTCTGCGTGCCCGCTTCGGGCGCAAAGGTTATGCTGCTTTTCCTTACGCTCTGAATTTTCTTCATAAGCTCAACTGAGAAATTGTCAATTCTCAGCGAGGGAAGTGCAAGGTTAATTTTGCTCTTATTTGTAAGCTCCAGTAGCTTTTCCGTAAGTTCGGGCAGACAGGTATAGTCGCTCGAGGAAAGTGAGGTAAGCGAAATCTCCTCATACCCTGTATTTTCAATAAGCTTTTCCGCAAACTTTAAAAGCGTTTCGGGCCTGCGCTCTCTTATAGGGCGGTAGATAAATCCCGCCTGGCAGAATCTGCATCCCCTGATACATCCTCTGAAAAGCTCAAGCATAATTCTGTCGTGCACTATATCCATATAAGGAACTATCATATTTTCGGGATAATAGGCTTTGTCAAAATCCCTGACAACGCGTTTTTTCACCTGTTCCGGCACAAAATCATATTTTGGTTTAAAACATTTAATTGTGCCATCCTCATTATAATCCACATCATAAAATGACGGTACATATATCCCTTCAATCCGGGATATTCTCTTTAAAAACTCTGCACGCGGCTCGCCCGCGTACTTCCAGCTTTCATATTCGTCAATGACCTCATGCCAGATTTCCTCACCATCACCGATTAAATAAAAATCCATAAAATCGGCAAGCGGCTCGGGATTAAAAGCACAAGGACCGCCTGCACAAACAAAAGGCATTCCCTCCGTTCTTTCCGAAGAAACAAGAGGCAACCCCGCAAGCTTTAACATATGCAGAATTGTGGTGTAACTCATTTCATACTGCAGCGTAAATCCGACAAAGTCAAAATCTTTTATCGGGTCTTTACTCTCCAGTCCGAAAAGGGGAGTATTTGTTTCTGTCATTTGCTCTTCCATGTCTGTCCATGGAGCAAATACCCGTTCCACCCACACATCATCACGATTATTCAGTCCGTGATATAGAATTTTCAGTCCCAGATGGGACATTCCTATTTCATAAATGTCAGGAAAACAAAAGGCAAATCTTACCTTAACATTTGCCTTGTCCTTAACTATACTGCCAAGCTCTCCGCCGGTATATCTTACCGCCTTCTGAACCTTGCTCAAAAGTTTATCCATATTATTCTTTTCCTTTTAAAATATCCCTTATTTCAGATAATAATTTTTCCTCGTTTGAAGGCACCGGCTCTTTTACGGGTTCCGCCGTCTTGGGCTTTTGCAGCTTCGCAAGGAACTTCACAGCGATAAATACACACAGTGCAATTATCAGAAAATCAATGATATTCTGCAAAAACATCCCGTAATTAAGCGAAATCTCGGTGCCGTCAACCTTTGTCCCTGCAACATAAGCAAGCTGGGCAACATTAACCTTACCGGTTAAAAGACTGATTGCGGGCATAACAATATCATTCACAAGAGAGGATACAATTTTACCGAAAGCACCGCCGACAATAACGCCGACTGCCATATCAATTACATTGCCTTTTACTGCAAATTCTTTAAATTCTTTAATAAATTTCATCGCAATCATTCCTTCTTTTGTAATATTATATATATTTTACTATAAACCTATATAATATGTCAATGATTATAAGCAAAAAACGCCCCCAAATGACTATTTTTCAAAGGCGTTTTTATTTTTTGCAAAAAAACTATATCTTGATTTATGTTTTTTATGCTGCTAAAGCCCCTTTTCATTTTTGCCTTGCATTATAAATAGAAACATGATAAAATACAAAAAGACTGATAGTGGAGGATATTTATGAATGCTTATATAATGCTCCTCGGAATGACTTTAATAAACTTGACCGCGCTTATTCTTATAAAAAAATTCCAGCTTGGGGTAAAGTCCTCAGCATCATTCCTCTCCCAGGCAAATCTTATCAGCGCAGTCATTGCCTGCGCTTGTCTATGGGCCACTAATAAGTTTGTCATAAACGTTACAGGCGTTGCACTTGTTTACTCCGCTATATACGGGCTTTTATCAACCATGAGCATATTTTTTTTCGTATACTCATATTCAAGAATATCCATCGCCCTGACTACAATAATCGGCGCGGGCGGTTCAATTGTGGTGCCTATGCTTTTCGGCCTGATTTTTAACGGGGAACCAATAAGCGCAAGACTAATTATTTCCGCTTTATTGATTCTGACTGCGGTCGTTCTGCCTATTTTTAATGATGTTCCCAAGAAATCGGTTAAAGGCACCATTCCGTTTTTAACTGCATATTTTATTTTTACAGGTCTGCCAGGCATACTTAACAAGCTGTACACTCAAGAAAACAATGTTGTCGATACCATCTCCTACTTTTTCCTGACAAACGCAGTTATGTTTTTAATCAGCGGTATTTGCATTATCTTCTTTTCCATAAAAAACAAGGGATTTCGTTCCCTTGAAAAATTGCCGCTTAGGTGGTATTACAACTGTGGACTTCGGACAGTTCTTTCACTTTTTTCCTCCTACCTTTCCCTCACTATTATCGCAATCATGCCAATATCCTTGTATTCCGTTTTGTCGTCATCTCTCGGGCTCGCCGGAACTGCGCTCATATCAAGATTCTTCTTCAAAGAAAAATTGCCCGTCATTACCGTTTTTTCGTTAATTCTCGCTATCTGTTCATTTATTATCGGGGTATAATTTGCCAAAAATCATATATTAAAAAAACCGCCCTTTGTCTATTACAATGAAATTATTCATGCTATCTTGACTAAAAGCAGATAAGAATGTATAATCTAATTAATGAATTATTGAAAGGACGGTTTAGCTATGCTTACACTTATAGACACCGCCAACTTAGCGGGAATCAGAAGAATTTATGATATACTTCCCGTTGACGGCGTAACAACAAACCCGTCGATTTTAAAAAAAGAGGGAGTAAATCCTCTTGAGCAGCTCAAAAAAATAAGAGCTTTTCTTCCTGCGGGCGCACAGCTTCATGTTCAGACAGTATCAACCACCGCTGAAGATATTATTAAAGAAGCATATTTTATTCTCCGTCAGCTTGGTGACAATACCTATATAAAAATCCCCGTTTTCGACGAAGGCATAAAAGCTATGAAACAGCTTTCCAAAGAGGGCGTAAACACCACCGCGACTGCCATTTACACTCCTATGCAGGGTTTTATGGCGGCAAAAGCGGGTGTTAAATTCGTTGCCCCCTATGTTAACCGACTTGATAATATCGGTTTTGACGGAGTTGAGGTTGCAAAAAACATTCACGAGATTTTAATTCGCCACAATCTGCACACAATGGTACTTGCCGCAAGCTTTAAGAACTCACAGCAGGTACTCAGCCTTTGCGAATATGGTATAGGCTCAATCACAGCCTCTCCCGAGGTTTTGGAACAGCTTATCACTCACCAGATTACATCTCTTGCAATCGAGGAGTTTAACAAAGATTTTGCAGCGGTTGCAGGCGAAGGCAAAACTATGATGAACTTAGACGAATAATTTCTATTGGCAAATAACCCGCCGAACGGCGGGTTTTCTTTTAATTTTATAAGCAGGAGCAAAAACTCATGAACAAACAAAAACTAAAAGGCAACCTTTTACTTTTCCTTGCGGCGCTAATCTGGGGAATTTCTTTTATAGCGCAAAGCAAGGGAGTAGAGCTTATTTCCCCTATTGCTTTTAACGGCATAAGAAGTATGCTGGGTTCAGCAGTGCTTATTCCCGTGATTTTACTTATTGATTATAGCAAGAAAAAGAATCATATACCCATCGTGAGATTTGATAAAACTACAATAAAAGGCGGAATAATCTGCGGAGTTTTTCTGTTTATCGGAACAACCCTGCAGACTGCCGGGCTGGTTTACACAAGCCCGGGCAAAGCGGGGTTCATAACTACACTTTACATGGTTATTGTCCCCTTTTGGGGGCTTTTATCGGGCAGAAAACCCCGTCCCGTAATCTGGCTTTCCGTCGCAATTGCGGTGGCCGGGCTTTATCTTATGTGTATAAACTCGTCGCTTGAAATTAATAAAGGGGATATTTTAATCTTTATTTGCGCCTTTATTTTTGCAGGACATATCCTCTCTATTGACCATTTTTCTCCTAAAGTTGACGGGGTTAAACTGTCATTTTTGCAGTTTTTTGTTTGCGGCACAATAAGCCTTTTATATATGTTTATTTTTGAGCAGCCGAAACTCGGTCCGATACTTGACTCATGGCTCTCAATCGGGTATGCGGGCATTATGTCATCCGGCGTTGCCTATACCCTGCAGATTATCGGGCAAAAATATACCGACCCCACCTCCGCTTCTATTTTAATGAGCCTTGAATCGGTTTTTTCCACACTCACAACCGTGCTTTTAGTTGCTCTCGGCTGGAAAATCACAGGCGGAGCGCTTACCTTCCGTGAAATTTTCGGGTGCATATTAATGTTCGGTGCGATAATTCTGGTTCAACTCCCCGAAAAGAAAAATGTTTGATATCTTTGCAAAACCACTCTTTCGAGTGGTTTTACCATTTTTGATTGTAAACATTCTACACATTCAAATTTAATGTTCATATACTATTATTAGGTGATTGATATGAACAGTATAAAATTTCCCCCGATTTTAAATGAAAACCCCACCGCAATAGCTATTGTTCGCGGCAGCCCCGAGTTCCATGATATATATGGGGAGGTAAGGTTTTACCAAACAACCCTCGGCGTAATCGTTGAGGCTCAGGTATCGGGACTTCCGACAAGCGATAATATCTGTGCTCAACCTATTTTTGCATTCCACATTCATAACGGAACAAGCTGCGGCGGCGTCAGTGGGGACTACTTTTCACACACAATGGTGCACTATAATCCACATGCCTGCCCACACCCCTATCACGCAGGAGACATGCCTCCGCTTTTCGGTGGGGCAAACGGTTATGCATTTTTGTCATTTTTCAGCGATAGGTTTAAAATAAATGATGTTTTGGGCAAAACAGTTGTAATTCACGCATCTCCCGATGATTTCACAACCCAGCCCTCCGGAAGGCCGGGAACAAGGATGGCCTGCGGCGTCATTGAAACCGTTGAGGCAATTGAGCCTACTGAACCCGCGGAGGAATACAAAAGATGCTTTAAAAGCATCTTTTTTTATTTTATAAGTTTACTGCTGTGTTTCCTATACTTTTTCTAATTTTAATAATTTTTATAATCTGAAGAATAAGTAATACAATATGCGCCAAAATTGCTACGAATGATATTAAATAGCAATTATTTATAAGAACTTCATCGTGTATCAGACCGAAAAATGCATACGCCCCACCGATATCTCCACCATCCGGTAAAAATATGTAGAACGCAATATATGTTACAAAAAATAATACGTTCATAATTGAGAGTTTCCTTGAGTGCTGCTTATATTTTGCAGCTAGTATATTAATTATAAAGAAAACTGCTACATGAAAATATGGGATTAAAGAAAACATCATTATAAATCTATACCAGCCCATATTAAAAATCCATGTAGCACCGCACAACAGCATACTTAATACCGAAGCTACAACTGCTTTTACGACACTTTTATTTGAGGAATTCTTTTTAAAAAGCTTTACAATTGCCCAAACCACAGAACCTATAATCATTCCAGCAACTATAATTGCAAATGCAATTACAAGGTATGACCATAAATCTCCAATAAAATTACTTGACATAATATCACCTCAAATTGCTTAACTAATTCGATTATATTTAATTAACAAGTTAATGTCAACCTTTATTTCTTTTTCTCAAAGTCGCCTTTTTATAAAGCGCTTTCCTTTGACAGGTGGATTCTGGTATATTATAAATCCCGAAAAAGTTTCATATAAAAAAGCGTAACTTTATACAAAGTTACGCTTCTTTTGGTGACCCGTACGAGATTCGAACTCGTGTTGCCGCCGTGAAAGGGCGGAGTCTTAGGCCGCTTGACCAACGGGCCATATAAAAGCCTGATTAAAGTATATAAAACCAGACTTCTATGGCTCCCCCTGTTGGACTCGAACCAACGACCCTGCGGTTAACAGCCGCATGCTCTACCGACTGAGCTAAGGAGGAATATTATTGTCCGGCGACGACCTAGTTTCCCGGGCGGTCACCCGCCAAGTATCGTCGGCGCTATGGAGCTTAACTTCCGTGTTCGGTA
>Ga0172382_10010928_pt1 | contig 12078 bp, 10 predicted proteins | sample Leawel138RmetaG_FD_122245 | JGI IMG/M metagenome (GOLD analysis project Ga0172382, IMG submission 122245) | Leachate microbial communities from a municipal landfill in Southern Ontario, Canada - Leachate well 138R metaG | ecosystem: Engineered > Solid waste > Landfill > Unclassified | place...
ACCCATATATAAACCCATCTAAAGTTACCGACTATGATATGACTTATACAAAAAATCTTGAAGATATATTAGCATGTGATATTATTACTATTCATACTCCTAAAAACAAAGAGACTCTCAATATGATAAGTAGCGCAGAGATTGCAAAGATGAAAGACGGCGTAGTTTTGATAAACTGTGCAAGAGGCGGTCTTTACAACGAAGAAGCACTCTATGCCGGTCTAAAAAGCGGTAAAATTCGCTTTGCGGGTATTGATGTATTTTTGAAAGAGCCTGCGACTGAGCATCCTCTTCTTGATCTTGACAATGTTACGGTATCCCCGCATTTAGGTGCTAACACGTATGAATCTCAGTATAACATCGGTGTTCAAGCTGCAGCAAACGCAATTTCCGCAGCAAAAGGCATATCCTATCCGCATGCTATGAATTTGCCTATTGATGAGAGTGAAATTCCTCCGTTTGTAAAACCATTTTTAGAGATGGGGCAAAAAATTGGTTTTTTAGAATCACAGCTTAACAAATCACAAATAATATCTATAAAAGTAAGTGGACAGGGTGAAATCTCTAAATATGTTGAATCACTTGCTACATTTGTGGCTGTAGGTGCTATGAGCCAAATTAGTGATGATACGATTAACTACGTAAATGCAGATTTTATTGCTAAAGAAAAAGGTATTAAGATAGAGTCTGAAGCACTTCATGACTCATCTGTTTATAAAAATTTAATTACTATAAAACTTACCACGGCAGAGGGTGGGACTACAACTATAAGCGCTACTATTTTTGATGACAATGTATTTAGAATCGTCTCAATTGACGGTTTCGATATTGAAGTGGCACTAAAAGGAGATATGGTAGTTCTTAAAAACAGAGATGTTCCCGGTGTAATTGGAAACATAGGCTCTATTTTAGCAAAACATAGTGTAAATATTGCAGATTTTTCACTCGCTAGAAATGATAAAAAAGAGGCTCTTGCTGTTATTTTGGTAGATAGCATTGTTAATGATGTTACGTTAAAAGAGCTTTTAAATATTGATGCTTGTCTAAGTGTTCAATATGCTAGAATGTAGTATCTACACACTTTAAACTATTAGGCAGGGACAAAAAATCCCTGCAACTAAAAGAAATTCTCACTTCTCATCCAAACTAAAATGTCTATTTAAATCAGCCTTATAAAGAAGTATAGGAACAACGATAAGTGATGCAACTACTGCTGCTACCGTTCCAAATATAAGAGCAACACCAAGGCCTCCAAATACCGCATCTCCTGCTAAAAGAGTAGAAGCTAGTATAATTGCCGCGGCTGTAAGAAAAATCGGTTTTGCGCGAGTTGCTGTTGCATAAGCTATTGCCTCGGCTTTTTGCATGCCGCTATCTTTCATTAATGAGGCAGTAAAGTCAATTAAAAGAAGCGAGTTTCTTGAGCTTATCCCAATAAGCGCAATAAAGCCTATAAGTGAAGTAGCCGTAAGGAAGAATGTATCTGTGGTAAATATATCCATAATCCAATGCCCAATAATTACTCCGATTATTGATAAGAATGAGCCTAAAAGTATTATACCGCTTAGTGTATAGCTTTTGTAGTATATAACCATTAGTAAGAAAATAAGAACAAGAGCTGCTATAAATGCAGCGCCGAGTTCAACAAAAGTATCCAATGTCACTTCCATCTCTCCATCCCAAATTAATCTGTATATATCTCTAGACTCTTTATCTGTAAGCTTTAGGTTAAAGAGACCTGTTTTTTCAATATCATATCTGTCGCTAAATTTCTCTAATATTTCAGCTCTTGCTTGAATAAGTGGATAGACCTGCGATACCATATCCGTCTCAGCCATGACGTTTGTAAACTGATGCAAGTTTTTACTCATAATCATAGGATTTGATTTTTTGGGTACTATAGTTACCAGTTCTGTTATGGGAGTCATCATGCCCATCTGATTCATCAGCTTTAGGGATGATAGTTTTGCTTTTATGGCATTAATATCTTTTGATGAGAACTTCTTTGATTCAGCACTAAGAGAGAGGTATATAGGAATCTGATCATTAATAACGTCTGAGTTTTTAACTGCAATCTGCATACCTTCAAAGGCAAGGTAGAGTACATCGTTTAACTGCTTTATATCAATTCCGGAGAGTGCTGCTTTTGTGCTATCTACTTCTATCTCAAACGTATCATAAATTTCATCTTGCATAATCTCTATATCAACTAGCCCCTCTGTACCTTTAAATACATCTGCAACTCTGTTTGAGAGTTCTCTTATTCCATCAGCATTCTCTCCATATACCTCCGCAACAATAGCTGCTAAAACAGGAGGACCTGCGGGCGGTTCTACGAATGTTATTGTTGTTTTATCATAAAGTTTAGTACAGCTTGTTTGGATTGCAGGTCTGATTCTTTGAACCATAAAGTATGATGGCTCATCTCTGTGATGTTTTGGAGAAATATTTACTACAATCTCTGCAACGTTCTCGCTATTTTTAAAATGTGAGCCCTTTATAAGTCCTGCAAAATCAAGAGGAGCGCCCATTCCTAAAAATATCTCAAAGTCTTCAACCTCCCTCTCTTGTTTTATAAAGTTTGCAACACACTCTGTAACCTCTTTTGTTTGTTCAATTGAGCTTCCTTCTGCAAGAGTCGTGTAGATAGTAAAAGTATCGTTATTTTTTCCGGGAAGCATCTTTGCTAAAACAATTTCACCGGGTGCTATCATAAGTACCGATAGAACAAAGGTAATAAATGTTGCAATTAGTATTAAATTTCTCTTAATAGGAGACTGAATACCGTTAAATACGGCATCTTGTAATTTTTTAAACATCTTCGCTCTCCTTAGAGTGAAATTTCGGCTTTTTAAGCATTCTAACTGCAAGGTATGGCGTAAATATATATGCAACAAACAGAGATGCTATTAGAGCAACGGGAACATTTGCGGGAATTGGTTTCATAAACTGCCCCATCATCTGTCCGACAAAAGCCATTGGTATCATAGTCATAATAATTGCCAATGTTGTTATATTTGTCGGTGGTCCAATCTCATCTGTTGCTTCAATCATTATGTCATCAACACTTTTATTTGCAGACTCTTTTGAGTGGTAGTGCCTATGGATATTTTCAATTACGATAATAGCAGCGTCGACCAAAAGCCCCAAAGAGAGTAAGAAGGCAAAAAGAGTAATACGGTTTATGGTTTGTCCTGTCAGATAGGCTACAAAAAGCGTAATTGCCAAAATCGCAGGTACTGTAAAAGTGACAATTAGTGACTCTCTCCACCCAAGTACTAAGACAAGTAAAATAGCGATGATGACAATAGATAAAACAAGGTGGTAAACAAGTTCATTTACTGCTTCATTTGCTCTTTGTCCGTCATTTCTGGTAATTACGTACCCGATGTTGTTTTTGGTAAAGTAGTCTCTGCTGGCTTCAAGTTCACTCTTTACGGCATCTGCAATTACAACCGCATTTGTCCCTTGCAGTTTTGAGACACTGAGCGTTACCTGATTTTCAAGAGGCGAGAAATTTCCGCTCTCATCTTTTTTGCTAATTGAGGCAGATTTAAAGTTTTGTATATCGTATGAAGCGGTAACTTTTGCAATTTCTCTAAGATATATCGGGGAGTTCATATATTTGGCAATTATGATATTACCAATATCTTCTGCGCTCTCAATTGCATTTTTAACGCTAAGCATAATTATCTCATTATCTTTTGTTCTATTTTTAACTGCCGGAACACTGTAAGAGAGTGATTGTACGCCTTGAACAATTTGACCCATGGAGATGTTGTATCCGGAGAGTTTGTTTAGGTCCACTTCAATATTAAATTGATGCTTATTACCTCCTTTTATCTCAGTAACTGCAACGTTTTGAAGTCCATTAATGCGGTGCTGAATCTCTTTTACTCTCTCATAAAGTTCTGTCTTGCTCATGCTCTTCTCTTTTGAGTAAAAAGCAACAGAGACAACAGGAATATCAATATCGATATCTAAAGGCTTAATGATTGGAACCATGGCTCCTTCTGGAAACATATCTGCATTTTGCATTATTTTGTCATATATCTTAAGGTTTGAGTCCTCTTTTTTTTCTCCAATATAAAATGCGGCATTTACGATTCCGACATTGTCCATAGCCATTGATGAGATATTCTCAACTCCCTTGACCTCTTTTAGTTTTCTCTCCAACGGCTTTACTATTACTTTTTGTATCTCTGCAGCATTTGCACCGGGGAGGGCAACTATAACAGTTGAGCCACTTACTACCATCTGGGGATTCTCTTCCCGCGGCATAATATTTAGTGCTAGGTACCCTATGGCTAGCAGAAAAACACCAAGAACGATAGTTAGTGGATTTCTTAAAAATCCAGATGCCAATCGTCCTGCAATATCTGTTGGTTTATAACTGTTCATAATAAAATTCCTACTCAATAACTACTGTGGCGTACATGCCCGGGTATATTGATTTGTATATATTTTTAAATGATATTTTTATCTTAAAAGAGTGTGTCATAGGATTTGAGTTTGGTATTATGGCACTTATAGTCCCTATGGCCTGTATGCCTCTTGATGGGATATTTACCACTACTTTTTTGCCCTCTTTAATTAGCTCAAGGTTACCTTCACTTATCTCTGCAGAAATTTTTAGGTTTGTAAGATCTGAGAGTTCAAGTGCTGGCATTCCCGGCATTGCCATCTCTCCTACTTCAATGTTTTTGCTAACAATAACTCCGTCATTTGGCGCTGTAATATTCAAGTAGCGGTACTGGTTTTTTACCTCTTCAAGTTGTGCTTGCGCTTGAGCTACCTGCTTTTTTGCTATAGTAATCATATTCGCTAGATTATTTTCGGCAAGTGCCAAATTTTCAACCTCAAATTTTGAGACCATATCTTTTTCTAAAAGTCTCTTGTGCCTCTCAAGATTTAGCTTGACGTTGGTGTATTGATTTTGATACATCTGAAGTGAGAGTTGTGCCTGAGAAATTCCAAGCTCAACTTGTATAAGAGCTGAGTCTATCTCTTTTGAATCGATTGTATAAAGCAGGTCACCCTTTTTTACTTCATCGCCCTCTGATACTTTCACATCTGTAACAAAGCCCATAAAACGGCTTGTAATCATCTTTTTATTATCACTTATAACTGTGCCTGAGAGTGTAATACCCTCTGCAATAAGCGATACTGCAAGGGTTAAAAGTATTAACAGTTTTTTCATCTATTTTCTCCGTTTGCTAATTTTTCTAGTGCGAAAACTCTCTCATTTCGCTTATTCATTGTCTGTTGCAGCTGCAAAATCTTCTCTATCTGCTCTGATTGTTTAATTATAACGTCACTCATGGAAGAGAGTTTCTCTCTGTATCTTGCCTCATAGTTTTTGTATATTTCATCCGCTAAAACCAGCTCTTTTTTAAGCGACTCTATATCGTTGTTATAACTCTGTATCTCTGTTCTTATCTTTTGTGTCTGAAGTTCAATACCGCTGTTAGCAAGTGCTACTTCTGTTTTTGTCTTTAGAAAGTCTAGTCTTGATTTTTCTACATTAGCACTATCGGCACCGCCGTTGAATATACTCCATGTTAGCCTTGCTCCAACGGTATATGATTTATGATCAGACGCATCGCCTAAAAAGGTATCATCAGCAGTTGCAACTTCTGCAAAAGCGCCTACCATTGGATAATATGATGATTTTGATACGCCTATCATGCTCTCTTTTATTGCAAGTCCGGTGTTTGCTTTTTCAATATCAAGATTGTTATTTATTATGTCACTGTTTGAGATTGAGGGTGTCTTTATCTCTAGTGGCGGAGTCTTGATAGATGTTACTTTTTGATTTAGTAAAAAACTTATATAGTGATAAAGAAGCTCTTTATTTGACTCCATCTGCGATATAAGTCTCTCAACATTGCCTTTTTTTGCCTTAACTTCAAGCAGGTCAACCTTTTTTGCGTAACCGACTTCAATCATCTCATATGTCATCTCTTCAAGTGTATTTATATTTTTTAAAATAACATTTAAGTTTTTCATGGACTCCTCAAGTAGCGCCATGTCGTAAAAGCTTTTTCTTGTCTCGTATATCTTCTCATTTATTATTTGTGATTTTTCAAGTTTTTTAATTTTTGTAACAGACTCCATAATATCTTCATAACTTGAAATTTTAAAGCCCGTAAAGAGAGGAAGTTCATACTTTAACTTGCTTTGAAAGTAGTTTCTTGAATCTGGGTAGTTTAGATTATGCGGAGGCGTAGTATACTGGTTAGGCTGACCCATATTATCCATAAACTCTTTAGCTCCAAAATCTCCAAAATTTGCCTCACGTGAACTTAGTTTAAATCCAAATACATTTCCAGCATCATCACTTCTTGCAAAATCCTGAATAAAATCAAGTTTTCCGTAGTGGCTCGCAGAAGCAGTTTTTGCATCTTCAATAGCGCTTTGTATATCGAATTGTGCAGCTTTTATCTCTAAATTTTGAGATTTTAGTATATCAACTGCGACATCAAGAGTTATGGGCTCTGAAGCATTTAATAAAAGGCTCTTTAGGAGTAAAAAAGAGATAATAGTGAATAATTTTTTCATAACTATCCTTGAATATGTTTAAATTAAGAAGAGATTATAACATATATTTTTTTTGATTATAATAAAATTTAAAATTTAACAAAAAACTTACTCAAAGTAGCTTAAGAGCTATATGAAGATATCTTTGGTTAAATCTATTTACCATGTCTGCATCACGCATCATCATTTTAAGCGCGTCAAACGATGAGTAATGTTTTCTGTATGGTCTGTTATTTGTCAGAGCATCAAACACGTCACAAATTGCTAAAATAGATGCAAAATCGCTAATATCATCCTCTGTCAAACTGTTTGGATAGCCTTTACCGTCATAACGTTCATGATGGTGCATAACTGCATTAATTATGTATGGGTCATAAATTTTGTTTTGTTTTAATATATCAACGCTATATTGAGCATGTTTTTGAACAATTTTAGTCTCTTGAGGTGTTAGCTCACTCTCTTTGTTTATAATCTTTTTGTCTATATTTTTTATGCCGATATCATGTAAAAGAGCTGCTGAACCTAGCTTTATAAGTTCTGTTTTATCAAATCTAAGCGTATAGCCAAGAGTAAGTGCGTAGATAGCAACATGAAGAGAGTGATTTTTGAGTTTATAGTCGTTTGGCATGTAGGGCATAGTATTTTTTATAAATATCTTGTCATGCTCTAAAAGATAGATAATAGATTCCACTATGAGTTCTACGCATTTTAGGTTTATTTTGTTCTCTTTATTGGCTAAAAAAATATCAAATAGTTGGCTATTTACCTCATATAGTATTTGAAGTCTTTTCTGCATATTGTCTCTGTTGTATTTTATATAATATTTTAGCGTCTCACAAGAGAGTATCTGTCTATCTTCATCTTTTTTGTTTATATATAAATTTTCCTGTTTTTTTAATTTGGTGTAGAGGTTTTGCGTAAGAGTTGTTCCCGCTTCTATAATAATTATATAATCGTGATTTTTTTTTATAAAAATATCAAAGAGTGTAACGCTTCCTATCGTTAATGAGTCAATATTAAGTAAGATAAATGATTTTGCATAATTTAGCTTAGTTTTTATAATTTTCATATCCGCATTATAGCAAGATTATCTATAGCTAAAGCATTCTTTTGATAGAATATCTTTTTTAAATAAAGGTTTAATTTATGCAAAATATAGTTGACTCCCTTAGAAAAAAAGGCAAAATTTATAAAAAAATGCAAGAGATTATGCCAAGGGAATTAGGCGTAAGAAATAGGATAAAAATATTTAAAGCAACTGATATCAGTGGATATTTTTGGGCAATTTTTGCGGTAAGTCAAAAGAGTAAACTACTTATGAAAGATGTTCGTAAGTTTGAGGAGATTTATACAAAACTCACTCTTTTTTATGGGCACAACTTTAAACATAAAATTATCTTTATAGATGCACCGCTTTGCTCAAAGGCAAAAGAGGCTTTTGCCGGGCAGGGCTGGAAGATTCAATAATGCTTCTTTGCGACATAGGAAATAGTAATTACCATTTTTTAAAAAAAGATGAGATTTTTAAAAAAGATGCAAAGTTCTTTAACCCCTCTACGGTAGAAGAAGATGTTTACTATATATGTGTAAATCAGCATGTAAAAGAGCTTTTAAAACCTCTAAAAAACTGGATTGATTTATCGCAGTACATAGATATTAAAAAGTATTATGAAACTATGGGGATTGACAGAATAATGGCGTGTGAAGCGATTAGGGATGGTGTTATAGTCGACGCTGGAAGCGCGGTTACCGTTGATATCGTAAAAGAGGGCAGGTTTGAGGGTGGTTTTATCTATCCGGGAGTCAGAGCTATGGGCGAGTGTTATAAAAATATATCAGATGCGCTTGGCTACTCATTTAACTTTGAGCTTGATTTAGATAAAATGCCGAAAAATTCTCGCGATGCTATAAGTTACGGATATATAAAACTACTGCACAGCGAAGTAAAATCGCATAAGATGGATATATATTTAACAGGCGGAGACGCTGCTTGGTTTGCAAAAATATTTCCAACTTCACATGTAGATGAGAGACTTCTCTTTAAGGGGATGAAAAATATTATGAAAAAGGCCGACATATGCTAACAGTTGCACTTCCAAAAGGACGAATAGCACAAGAGACATTAGAGATTTTTGAGACTATTTTTGGAGATAGCTTCGTTTTTGATGATAGAAAGCTGATTTTAGAGACTCCAAAATTTCGTTTTTTACTGGTAAGAAACCAAGATGTTGCAACTTATGTTTTTCATCAGGCGGCTGATATTGGAGTTGTTGGACTTGATACGCTTGAGGAGCAGGGGCTCGATGTTATTCGCCTTTTAGATTTAAAGCGTGGAATCTGTAAAGTCTCCATAGGAATGAAAAAGGGTGAGAAGTTTAATCTAGACAAGCCTGAGATAAAAGTTGCTTCAAAGATGGTAAACATTACAAAACGCTATTTTGAAGAGCGTGCAGTCTCTGTTGACATCATAAAACTCTACGGCTCAATAGAGCTAGCCCCACTTATAGGACTAGCCGATATGATAGTTGATGTTGTAGAGACGGGTGCGACCATGAAGCAAAACGGCTTAGAAGTCGTAGAAGATATCATGACGTCTTCAACATACTTAATAGCAAACAAAAATAGTTATATCGCAAAAAAAGATGAAGTCTTAGATATATATAAAAAGATAAATGCCATAATTCAAGCAGAGCAAAAGTAGTAATATGACAAATCTTGATTTATACGCAAAGGCTGAACATCTGCTAGGCATTGAAGAGGCTACGGAGGCTCTTTATGACCTCTACCGCTCAGAACTTGATGAGTATAATATAAAAACGCTTCTAGATGTAGGGTGTGGACGCGGCGGATTTATGCAGCGCATGATAAGTGACGGGGTAGCCTGCAAGGGGATTGATCTTAGCTCGGTTATGGTTGATGAGTGCAAAGCCAAAGGTTTGGCAGCAAAATGCATTGATATAGCGCAAGAAGATGGAAAATATGATGCTGTCGTAGCGATATTTGATGTCCTTAATTTTTTGGATAATGATGAGCTACTGAAGTTTTTAGATGCAGCAGCGCAGAGATTAAATGATGATGGAGTCTTTATTGCAGATATAAACACCCTGTATGGCTTTAGCGATGTAGCAGAAGGCACGATGAGCAGCGAAGATGAGAGAGAGTTTTTAGTTGTTGACGCAATTTTTGAGGATGAGAAACTTTATACAAAGTTTACTCTATTTGAAAAAAACGATGACTCAAAATATACAAAATATCAAGATACGATAATTCAATATTTCCACAAAGTAAGACTCTTTGAGAAACTGCCTACTTTAAAGCTAATAGAAAAACAGCCATTCTCTCTTTATGACACAAAAGACAAGACCCTTCTTATCTTTAAAAAGAGATAACTAATCTATCCATGTTAGAAACTCTATAGTAAAGACGGCTCCATCTTCTGAGTTTGTTGCCGTTATTACCCCACTGTTTTTCTCAACTAAAACTTTTGCCAGATAGAGACCTACGCCTAAGCTGTTGTTTGCGTTTAGTGTTGGCAAAAATATGTTCTCCAACGACTCATCATGTATGCCGCCGCCGTTATCTCTAATTGTTATTTTTTTATTATCAATCTCTATTCGTATCTCAGGGCTAAAGCTCTCTCTTTGTTTAAATATCTCCCTTGAGTTGTTTAGGATTGAGAAAATTACTTGAGAGAACTCATTTGCATTGCCAAATATAGGCTCTTTTTCATGTGAGATTATATATATCTTTATATTGTCAAAATAAAATGTTCCCTCAATTATGGTCAATATATCAATTACAGACTCGGTAATTAAAAACTCTTTATTGTCGGTTGAGGGCTTATAAAATTTTTTAAACGTCTCGATGGTCTCTTCCATAAACATAATAATATCTTCTGAACGCTTTATTGATTTTAGATAATCACTTTGGCTAACACTTGAGTTTGATTCAAACTTTTCTCTGTTTAAGTTGTTTATTGAGCTTAGAGATATCAAAGGTTGCTTCCATTGATGTGTTATATGCATAAGAAGTTCACCCAAAGCAGCCTGTTTTGATTGTTGAAAAATCATCTGCTCTTTTACTCTATTTTTTTGAATCTCATCTTTTACTCTAGTTTCTAAATCTTTCTCGTAGGCTCTTAGTTTTAGGTGAGTTGTTACGCGTGATAAGAGTTCATTTGGATTAAACGGGTTTGCTATATAGTCTACTCCACCCGCTTCAAAAGCCTTTTGTATGTCAGATTCTTTGTTTTTAGTACTTAAAAATATAACGGGAATATGCACTGTTTTTGGATTCTCTTTTAAGCGTCTGCAAATTTCAAATCCATCCATTTTGGGCATCATAGTATTAAGAAGTATCAGATCAATATCTTCTTCTTTTGTTGCAATATCAATGGCTGTTTCTCCATTTGTGACCGGTACTAAGTTATACTCTTGGAGAAGCTGCATTAAAACATCAATGCTCTTTTTGCTATCATCGACTATTAGGATTGATTGTTTATCGTGCATTTAGTATCTCCCTAGCTTTGCTCAATTTATATTTTTTATCTCTTGATTATTTTACAGTTTTTAAAAAAATTAAAGAAGAGTTTTAAGAGTAATTTCTGTAATTTCGCTATCTGCTCCAAGTCTCATAGGCGGTCCCCAAAAGCCTGTTCCTCTGTTTACATAGATTTGCAGATCTTCATTGTGTCTATACAGACCGCTTACATATGGCTGCTGAAGGTTTACTAGAAACTTAAAGGGGTAGAGCTGCCCGCCATGCGTATGACCACTTAACATCAAATCAACCCCATTACTTACTTCATAGATAAATCTAGGTTGATGCGCTAAGAGCAGAGTAGGAGCATCTTTTCTGTTTTGCAGTGCTTTTTGTAGGTCTGGCATATATTTTTTTGTTCTATATCCAAAAATATCATAAACACCGGCAAGATTAAAGCCTCTAGAGTCCTCTCCTATATATACATTCTCATTTTCCAAGACTCTTATACCGAGAGATTTCATACTATTTATAATTTTTTCTATATTGTGAAAGTATTCGTGATTTCCAACGACATAGTATGTTCCAAATTTAGAGCTTAATTTTGTTAGCTCATATAGTGTCTCTTTGGCGGTTATAACATCTACATCTATCAAGTCGCCTGTTATTGTTACAATGTCAGGGTTTAGGGTATTGGTTTTTTTTACGATATCGCTTATAAAATCTTTGTCGATTAAACCGCCTATATGTAAGTCGCTTAGCTGGACAACTTTATACTCCTGTTTTAAATTTTTAATCTCTACATCTACTTTTTGAATATTAACAAATTTTGCATTATGAATAGATTTTAGAGTCAAGGTAGCTGCAGCAGCTATGGAGGTAATGTCAAGTGATTTTTTTATAAACTTCCTTCTTTGCTGTGAGATAGGCGCAAAAGATAGTAAAAGCCTAGATATATCATAAACTACAGCGCTTAAAAAGAGTAAAAAAACTACACCGATAGGAAGGGAAAACATAAAATAGAGCCAGTTTGGCGTATCCACGTAGTATCTTGCCAAC
>Ga0172382_10010929_pt1 | contig 12078 bp, 7 predicted proteins | sample Leawel138RmetaG_FD_122245 | JGI IMG/M metagenome (GOLD analysis project Ga0172382, IMG submission 122245) | Leachate microbial communities from a municipal landfill in Southern Ontario, Canada - Leachate well 138R metaG | ecosystem: Engineered > Solid waste > Landfill > Unclassified | place...
CAGAACAATGCGCGATTACTGGAGTACCTGCCAGCATCGCCTCGATTGGCACAATACCAAAATCTTCATCCTCTACTGGAAATAGCAAAGCCTTGGCACTTGCGCAAAGCCTAGCCAGCTCCTCATCATCAACCGCACCTAAAAACTCAATCCTCTCACTCGCAATGGCTTTCAGATCATCTAACATTTGGCCAGTACCCACTACCTTGAGCTTAACAGCTAACTTATCACAAGCTTTAACAGCCAGTTCTGGATGTTTTTGCAAACCCAAGCGCCCCACATATAAATAAAAATCTTGTGCAGAATCTTGTTTTATCTTTAATAAGCTTGAGGCTGATACTGGCAAGCTCACCGGTGGATAAATGACCTGAGAATCACGCTTGTAAAATTTCTTGATTCTTTGCTGAGTTTCTGGCGAGTTGGCAACAAACCGATCAACCTGTTGAGCATGTTTAAAGTCAATAACCCTCATGTAATGATTAATAATGTTGCCACAAAGTTTAATAACCGGATTTTTTTTCCAGTTTGACATGGTGGAATACCCATATAAAGCCCGCGGTGGTGTGTGGCAGTAGCAAAGATGATTCTTGTTTTTTGTTTTAATCGCCTTAGCCTCAAAGGCATTGGAAGAAGAAATGATAATATCAAATTCTGACAGATCAAGGGACTGAAAAGCGCGAGGCGCTAAAAAACGCAAAGGAGAGTATAACTTATTATGCAAAGGAATCTTGGCAAACCAAGTTTGGCGAATATCCCAGTTTTGAAATCGAGACCAATGGGCGCCGAGCGCGTGCTTGTCCAAAAAGGCAACATAAACTGGCGCTGAGGGAAACATTTTATGCAAAGTTTCTAAAACCCGCTCGGCGCCACCATACTCGCGCAAAAAATCATGTATTAAAACCTCTCTTGGAGAGTTTAAAGGTTTTTTAACCGAGTTTTGTGACATTAAAACATTAAGCTATTATTTAGAAAACTAAAACAAACTTTCTTGGACATCTACCTCAAACTGATCGCCTGGCAACAGCTCTATCAAAGAGTTGAAATCCAGCTCTTTAAACAGTTTAATTGCTTGTTCTTTATCATAACTGTTCACATGACAACAACTTAAATCAATCTCTAAATCAACAGTATGATCAATCTCGGCTAACTTTCTACTCAAGTAGGCAGACTCTTTTCCGGTTATTAACTTTTCTAACACACCTCCTTTTAGCAAACCAGCCGACTGTTTTTTACCAGATTCAATCTGTTCAACAGCCTGATAAATAGCATCTAAATCACCAAACTCATTTAACAGGGCAACAGCAGTTTTTTGACCAACCCCTTTAACACCAGGAATATTGTCAGAAGCATCGCCCATTAAAGCTTTCATATCAACTACCTGGCTGGGTTTGATACCCAAATCAGCCTCAACCGCCTGCGCATCATACTCTTTGTCCTGCTTTTTACCTCGACCTGGTAACCAAACATGAGTGTTGTCATCAACAATTTGCAACAGATCTTTGTCTCCTGTAACCACGATTGATAAGAGATCCTTGTCTGCTTTTAATTTTTTTGGATCATGATCTAGTAAATAACTCAGGGTGCCGATTAAATCATCTGCCTCATAACCTTCTTGTTCAAATTGAGGAATATTAAGCGCGGTCACAACTTCTTTTACCAGCGGAATTTGTGGCTGAAGCTCATCAGGCATTTCTGGACGCTGGAGTTTGTAATCTTTAAACTCTTTATGACGAAAAGTTGGTTTGCGATGATCAAAACTCACTGCTAAGTATTTTGGTTGAAACTCGTTTATCGCTGTCAATAAAATCCTGGTAAAACCATATACTGCATTAACCACTCTACCCTGAGGGTCGGTTAGTTTGGGCAAAGCATAAAAGGCGCGGTAGATGACGGCGTGACCGTCAAAAAGAAGAAAGATGGGGCGCTTCATGGTGTCAAGTTAAAGATTGAAAATATAGTTGCAATAAAATTGAAAATATAGTTGCAATAAAAAGGTGGTTAAAAAGTAAAAAGCTACACAATAAAACTTATGTCCGATGGTTAAGCTCGTTCGAGATTTTCACTTTTACTTTATCTTGGCAAAACCTATGATCTTCTCAAACTGCTCACCATCCAAGGTTTCAAGTTCTAGTAACTTTTCTGCGACCTTGTCTAGTTCTGCCTCATATTTTCTCAAAAAATCCTCACTCTTTTTTAAAGCCTGACTAATGATCTTTTGGATCTCGATATCAACCTTTTCTTGAAGTTGATCTGAGATCTTAAACGGCTCACCCCACATCTTGTCATAATCTGAGTTCTCATATTGAGGTCCAAAGTTCATCGGCCCTAAACTACTCATGCCATACTCAACTACCATTGCTCTCGCAATGCGAGTCGCTCGTTCAATATCACTACTGGCACCAATCGTTTGCTCATTAAACTTGATTAACTCTGCAGCTCTACCGCCTAACATCTCAACAATCTTGCCCTCTAATTCTGATTTAGTGGTTTGTAGTTTATCTCTTTCTGGTGGAGTAAAGGTGTATCCTAAAGCTCGGCCTCGTGACACGATCGAGATTCGGTGCACTGGATCTGAAAACGGCTGGACATGGGCTAAAACCGCGTGACCAGCTTCATGATAAGCAGTCATCTTGCGCTCAAGTTCATTTTGTAAACGCTTTTTGCTTGGACCCAGTTTAACCTTTAAAGAAGCTTCCTCAATATCTTCCATCACAATCTCACTGCGACCTTCGCGCGCAATCCTGATAGCAGCCTCGTTAAGCATATTTTCCAGATCAGCTCCAGAAAAACCAACCGTGCTTTTGGCAATATTGGCTAAGCTTAAATCAGAAGCCATTGGCTTGCCTTTGACATGAATTTTTATGATAAACTTTCTTTCTTCTAAATCTGGTAGATCAACCTGTACTCGACGATCAAACCTACCGGGGCGAATCAAGGCTGAATCTAGTAGTTCTCCTCGGTTTGTGGCAGCCATGACAATCACGTTGTCATTGGTTTCAAAGCCATCCATCTCAACCAAGATTTGATTCAAGGTTTGCTCTCGTTCATTATGGCCGCCGGCATAACCCATACCGCGCGTGCGCCCAATCGCATCAATCTCGTCAATAAAAATAATAGAAGGAGCCAATTTTTTGGCTGTATCAAAAAGATCGCGCACGCGCGAGGCACCTACTCCAACCAACATCTCCATAAACTCAGAACCAGCAATCGATAAAAACTGGACATTCGCCTCTCCTGCCACAGCTCTGGCAAGAAGAGTCTTACCTGTTCCCGAAGGACCAACCAAGAGCACGCCTTTGGGAGTTCTTGCCCCAACCTTTAAATATTTATCAGGATGTTTTAAGAAGTCAACAATCTCTTGCAGTTCATTTTTAGCTTCATCCATGCCTCCAACATCATCAAACTTGATATCCTGTTTGCCCTTAATAAAAACTTTTGCTTTAGACTGACTAAAACCTAACAAACCATCCTGTGCGCCTTTAGCCTGACGCATAATTAGCGCAAAAACTACGATAATGGCTAACAATGGTAAGAGGTTTAATACTAGTTCCCAAAACATTTGTCCCAGGCTTACATCCTCAACTAACAAATCAACCTCTGTAATATCTAATCCTGATGTGCTTAATACGGTTAACACCTCTTGATCGGTTTCCTTGAGGGCAATCTTACGCTCTTCATCTTTATACAAAATCCTGAGCTCGTTGCCAGCCACCATGATCTTGTCCACCTTTTCCTCTCTCACGTCTCTCACCAACTGGCTGAGGCTGATGGTTTCAACGCCTCCAGTAAATAAAGAGATTAAAAACGGTAAAAATAAAAATATCAAGATGATATAAACAAGACCTTTCTTAAAAAATTTATTCAGATCAACCTTAAACTCAAACTGTTTAATATATTTTTGATCTTTTCTTTCCTTAAGATATTTTTTATCTTTATTAGGAGTATTATTTTTCGTTTTTACATCTTTTTCAGGCAATTTTTTACCTTTTAGAAACTTAAACTGTTGCTTGTTTAACTGATCTTTTGGTGAGTTGGAGTTGTTCTTTGTCATATGATTCTTGAGCTTCTGTTTTAGCAATTATTTCGAGTTGTAAAGTTTTATTTATTTAGTTTTATGAGTTTTGAATTCTATCCTTTATCCCCAGTCCCATCAAGCCCATAACTTCTTGCTGGGTCTGCTGGGCTATAGCTTTAGCTTTGTTTGCGCCATCAAGGATTACTTCTTCGATATAATCAGGTTGAGCTACTAACTGTTGGCGTTTTTCTTGAATAGGCTCTAGTTCTTGAAAAATTACTTGAGCTAATTCTTGTTTTAATTCTTGGTATCGAATACCAGAACCTTGGTACTGTTCTTCAAGATAATCAAACTTTTCCTCACCTTGGAATAATCTAACCATCTGTAATAAGCTAGCTACTCCTTCTGAGACCTGCTGGGTTTGCTGGTCTAGATATTTTTTATGATGAACACTTGTTTTGGCCTCGTTTGTTTGAACAAGTTTTTCAATCTTTCCCTGTCCGCTATCAGTAGGCACCCCAGCCAACTTTTGTTGAATAGTTGCTAAATCATCAGTTAAGTTGATATAACTTCCCTCAACCGACTTACTCATCTTGCCACTACCTTTAAGCGAAGGCACATATTCTCCTGAAGTAGCAAACCTTTGTGGTTCAGGAAAGCTTGTTCCATACTCCTGATTCATCTTGCGAGCTACTTCACGAGCAACCTCTAGATGAGGTTCTTGATCAATGCCGACCGGCACTAACTCTGCTTTATAAACCAAGATGTCAGCAGCCATTAAAATCGGATAGTTAAGTAAAGCCATGGTAATATCTTGTGGATACTGAGTTGCTTTTTCTTTAAAGGTTGGCAAGTGTTGCATGCGCGCCACAGTCATGACAGAAGAAAAAAGAAACATCAAATAGGTGTGCTGAGGCACTAATGACTGAGCAGAAATAATGGCTTTGTTAGGATCTAACCCAACTGACAAGTAATCTAAAATAATGTCTTTAGTTGCCTGAGGTAATGTTTTCGGATTAAACGGAGTGGTAATGGTGTGCAGATCAACCGCCATGAAAATACATTTATATTTTGGGTTGTTTTGCAACTCAAGAAAACCTTTTACTGCTCCCAAGTAGTTACCTAGATGAAGGTGTCCTGTTGCTCTAATGCCAGAAAATACTTGTTGCGGTGATGAGTTTTTAGTTAAAGACGACATTCTTTAAAAATAACTTGAATATATGAGATATATTGTAGCCAGTTAGGAAAAAAAGAAAAGGTAAATTTAAAATCAACAGTTGCCAAGTTGTACAGTTACCAAGTTGCAAGAACGCGACAACTGGTAAAAACTGCATAACTTTTCTTACAGTTCTTCAATCTCAATTTCAGGAGAAATTTCTTGATGATCGTCGATTAGCTGTAAATATTTTTCAGTAGTAGTGATACGTTTGTGACCTACTAACTGTGATACATATACCAAAGGCGTGCCAGCTCTCAACTGCTCAACAATGAAGGTGTTGCGCAGATCATTAACAATAGCATCCTGAATACCAGCAAGCTTAAAATGACGGTTAATGGCTGCTCTGATATTTCTTACTAAAAAGGGACGGCAAGTCTTGGTTAAAAAGATGCATTTTTCCTTAGCTCTAGGACGTACTTTTAAATAATCCATCAATGCTTGTTTAGCTGCTTTATTTAATGGTACTTTTCGACCACCTCGGCTCTTATAGGGTTGAACTTGAATAATACCTCTTTCCAGATCTACATCATCGGTTTTTAGGTTTGCTAACTCACTAATGCGCATTCCTGTTTGCAAAAGTAACTCTACCACAGCAAAAATTCTAACATCTGACCGACAAGCATCTCGCAGAGCTCGGTACTCCATTTTTGATAAAAAACGAGATGGTTTTTGCTCGAATTTAGGATGTGAAATTTCAGAGGCAGGATTGTTCTCAACTAAACCTTCGTTCTCTAAAAATCTAAAAAAAGATTTTATCGAGTTGATTTTTCTAGAGATCGATTTATTAGCATAGCGCCGACTCTTTAGTAGCTCCTTAAATTGATTGATATCTTCATGAGTAACTTCCGAAGCCAGTTCCTTCCCTTGATCTAGAGCATACTCAGCCAACTGTTCTAAGTCTTTAACATAAGCAATCACTGTAGCCGTGGCCTTGCCGTTTGACTCTAAATATTGACGATATTTTTGTTGTGCAACTGTTAGAGAAATAGCCATACTAGAATCTTCCTAATGTGTAAATATAATATAATGAGTAGATAGAAAAGTATTAAATTGTGAAATTATTCCAATAATATTTATCTATAAGATATAAGCAACGTAGCTTATAATAACATAATATAGAAAATTTTCTAGAGTAAGATTTAATAGATGAAGAACATAGTGTATCACCCCCTAGCTATTCTTATGACCACTGTTTTGGTAATTATTGCAATTTTTAGTCTACGCAATAATCTAAAAAGGCTTTCCCTATCTCAAGAAAACTTAAAAAGTGCCCAACTGGCGTATGAAAAAGTAAAACAGGATACAGCAAAGGACAAGGCGTTATTAAACCAGTTTCAGCATCCTTTTGTTCAAGAAAAAATTACAAGAAATGAGTTGCTAAGACAGAAAAACAATGAAATATTGATCAAACTCCCTGATATTGTTGTTGAACAAAAAAAACAAGATCCGATCCCGCAAAAAACAGTTTTTGAACAGTGGAAAAAAGTGCTCGAGATAGGCAAGCAGTAAAAAACTCCTTTATCACACAAAAACAGCCACAACCACCACAAGAAGAAAAGGTGGTGAAAAAATTAATATTTTTCACACTCCTTGTGAAAAATTGAAGAATCTTGAAAAACCTAAGAAGTATTTAACAAAGCTTCACTCTCTTAAAACTTGTAGCAGGGGTGAGACTTGAACTCACGACCTTCGGTTTATGAATCCGATGCTCTAACCAACTGAGCTACCCTGCCATAAAAAATCACCTAAATCAATCTTGAAAAAAATATTGATAATTGATTTTAAAGAAAAAATGTATTTTATTTAAACAGACAGTTCAACTGATGATTAACCAAAAAAATACCGTTGGTTGATTATACCAAATATTATCTTGTATAATAAACCTTTGAAACAACCCAATTCAACAACGCGGGATAGTGTACGGTGCACGCAAGGCTCATAATCTTGCAGGCTAGGTTCGACTCCTAGTCCCGCAACAAATTTTTTTTGAAAAAAAATACTGACTGGTCAGCGATTAAATATTCCTCATTATTGAGCCTAAACTTACATGTTCAGCGTGCAACAAAAAAAAACCAAACTTCTGTTGATATTTTCTCTTGTTGTTTTAACTGCCTTGGTCTTGATCTTCTCTTATCAAGTTAAAAAGGAAACCAGTTTTGAGTTCGAGGCTCAACAAACTCATCAGGGAAGAATTGTGCATAACCCACACCAGGGCATCTTTCAGTGCCATTCAATTACTGAAGCTGGGGATGAGGTGTATATTAAGGGCGGAGGAATAATAATTAAGTGGGGCGATTTTCAACCTCTTAATAACAATCAGTTAGACCGAGAAAAAACCAACCACTTAATCAACCAGTTAAAAGCTCTTAAACAAAAAAGTAAAAAAGCCTATATACATGTCATGATTTATGAAGAGCCTGGCAGAGATGACATGATTAACTCTATTCCTCAATGGATTAATGCTCATGATGATGATCCCAGCACTGACCAAATAGAAATCATAAGAGCCTTTGTCCGCTGGAAAGGCAACACGCCCCAATACAGACTCTATCCTGCTCCCTGGGGTAAAAAATATCAAGATAAACTTAAAAAGTTTTTATCCCTACTGAATCAAGAGTTTAAAGATGCTGGTGTTCTGGACACCATTGAGTACTTTGAGCCCTCTGCAGGGGGTATTTGGGGAAGCACTCATTTATGGGTGCCTGATGATCAGCTTACAAGTTTTGCTAGAGCTGCTGGTTGTAGCGACACAGACTGGACCTGTTTAGGTGTGGCATTTAACAGGGGTGTAAATGAAGTAATTCAAACATATTTATCAGCATTTCCTACAAAATCAGTCATGATGATTGGTGGCACTGGTGCTCACCGGGAGGCAAATTATACCTCTCTTAATCAATTAATTGATCGCTATGGAATGAGAGTGATGTATAAATCTGCTGGGTTAGGTGCAAGTTATGAGAATTCCTGTGGACTTAGGTCAGAGATAACTGATCCCATATGTAAAGGGTCTTTGGCTAAGACCAAATGTGGTCAAGAACCGTGGCTAAGTACAGCTAGTGGAGCTTTTAATCCAGGAGATGTTTGTGGAAAAAACTATTTTCAAACTTATGAGGCTTCATTAGCGCAAGAATCAATCAGTTATTACTGCCTTTATTCTTATGACATCCCCAATCAAACTGAAACAAATGAGTACCTGGCGAGAAAATTTGCTTCCCAAATTAGGTTAGCCGAACATGAAATAATAAGCCTAGAAAATAAAAACCTGCGTTTAAAATTAACATGGAACAATGAGGGTAGTATTCCCTTAACTGCACCGTTAAAAATTGGAGAGAAGTGGCAAACTTCATCTTATAAACTTTTTCTCGAACTAGAAAAAAACAATACAGTTGCTCACTATCAGGAAATTGAGATTCAACCTCCAACCAACACCTGGGTTCCTATAAATCATTTTTTTACTACGACTCAAGATGCAGTTTTCAATCTTAATGCAAACTTAACTGGAGCCTATGATATCTATGTTGGTTTAACTGATCCTAATGGTGAAAAAGAGAGGTTTGCTCTTATTAACCCTGAAAGCGACAATGATATTGTCCAGAGAAGATACTTAATTGAAAAAAATGTTGATGTTAACAGCACCTATACCCCTAAAGCTACTCCTACTCCTACTTCTACTTCAGGTGCGTCGCCCAGGCCCACTTCTGGAGCTACACCTTCAAGTAGTGGAGAGATTAAATTAAATCTCATTATTTCTTTAGATGGAGTGCCTTATGTTGAGGGTTTAAACCGTTTCCATCCGCTTGATGTTAATAAAGAGGTTGAGATTGCAGTTTTTTTGATCAATGTCAAAAATTTACCGGTTCATAGACAAGCAACCTTTGTTTACCAACCAGATTCTGAAGTTTATCAAACCAAACAAGACCTTGTTTATCAGGATCTTCCCTCTGGTCCCTATATGATCATGCTGAAAGGTCCCAAACATTTAGACATGCGGTTCTGCTTTACCGATGATAAGGCTGATGGCAACTGTACTGTTAAGGAGTTAATCAGGGCCTCGGTTGGTGCAAGTGGTTATAAGTCTTATGCTCAAGCGAAACAAGATAAATTTATCTGGCTCGCAACAGGTCGTAGTCATAACTTAAACCTGTCAAAGGTCCCCTTATTAGCTGGTGACCTACCTATTTCAGGACAGGATAAAAATACACAAGATGGTGCGGTTAACATTTATGATTACTCATTTATTCTGTCTTGTCTTAATAACCGTCGTGATTATGCCTGTATTCAAAGAGCTGATATTAATTTCACAGGACAGGTTGACAATATAGACTTAAGACTAATGAGGAGAGGCTTTACCGAGTCTTTGATGACAAAAGCATATCAATAGTCTGTTATAGGGTCACACAAAACTTTTTTCTTGTGCAAAAAAATTTTTGTTTTTAAATAAACAATTATAAATCTAATATTAAAAACACTGTGCATAAACAAAACATTACTCAATCTAATCAAGTTTCCAATGAGAGGTATGTGAAACAAAAAAAAAGTTTATTTAAGAAAATTTTTTGTCAAAAGGAAAACAATGACAATAAATTAACAGGAAGTGTTTTTAATAAACAAAAATATTTCTTTATTTTAACCGGTTTACTTGTAGTGTTGGTGTGTCTAAGTTTTTTTCTAATTATCAAGTATAAAGTTGTTGATCTTAACCAGCTAACAAATCGTTCCTTGGTTATGGATCAGGCAACTGATGAAGAACTTCTATCTGAAGAGGAGTTGATATCTCGTTTAAAGATTGAGGAAAGTATGCGCAACATCACTTCAGTTCACACAGATTTAAATGAAATTAGTGAATCAATTCAGCCAAATATTGAACAAACCGCAAAGTTAAGTATTACTAGCACAAAAAAAAGTTATCTTAAGGGAGAGTTAATTCAAGCTGAGGTCTGGCTTGAAACCGATGTTGTTCCTGATGGAGTGGAGTTTGCGATAAAGTTTGATCCGCTAGTTTTAAGCCAAGTTGGGTTAATCCACGATAGTAGTTTTGGTTCTTTTTTAGTCAATCAAGTTTCAACCGAGACTGGCACGATTAACACTGTTCTATTAAGAAACCCTGAAGAAAAGGTGGTTTTGACTCAACCGTTGTTAATCTTGAAAATATCTGCAACAGCTAATCAGGTTGGTCAAACTTCATTAATTTTTGATCGAGAAAAAACCGGTGTCGCAGCAGCTGGCGGACAAAAAATGCTCTCAAACATAGAAGATTTAACTTTAAAAATTTTATAACCCTTAACTTCAGATTAATATTCTTTAATAAAGATTTCGCAAACTTATTCAGGTTTGTTTGATATAAAAACAGGAGAGTGTAGGCTCTCCTGTTTTTATATTACTTAAAAATTTCTTTCTACATCATTCCCCCCATACCACCCATACCTGCTGGTGCTGAAGGTTCCTCTTTTTCCTCAGGAGCATCGGTCACTAAACACTCTGTGGTTAAGATCATTGAGGCTACTGAAGCTGAGTTCTCCAAGGCAGCAATGGCGACCTTGGCTGGTTCGATTACTCCAGCTTTAACCAAATCCTCAAACTGGTTGGTTAAGGCATTAAAACCCCAGTTGGGATCATCTTTGTCTTTAATTTGACCTAACACCCAGCCAGCATCCACCCCGGAGTTTGTGGCGAGCATTCTGATCGACTCATCTAAAACTGACTTAACAAGCTCAACCCCGGTTCTTTCGTCATCGCTATCAGTTTTAATGTCTGTCAAAGCTTTAGCTGCCTGAACAAAGGTCACACCGCCACCAGGAATAATACCTGACTCGATCGCGGCTTTGGTTGCCTCTTTCGCATCCTTAACTCTTTCTTGAAGATTTTTCATCTCTACCTCGGTATTAGCGCCGACTTGAATGACAGCCACACCGCCAGTGAGCTTGGCTCTTCTCTCTTCCAGTTTTTCAGTATCAAACTCAGAGGTTGACTGCTCGATTTGCGCCTCAATTTGAGACACTCTGGCATCAATATCAGTCTGAGTCCCTTTGCCACCAACAATTCTCGTGGTGTCTTTATTTGCGCGGACCGTGTCAGCCTGGCCCAAGTCATCTAAATCTGTATCTTCTAGCTTGCGACCAGCCTCGGTGGTAATAACATTCCCACCAGTTAAGATCGCAATATCTTCCAGCATTTCTTTACGCCGGTCACCAAATCCAGGAGCCTTGATCGCCAAAGCTTTAAAAGTGCCACGTAGCTTGTTTACCACCAAGGTGGTTAAAGCCTCGCCTTCAATATCATCAGCAATGATCACTAATGACTTGCCTGCGTTAACAACTTTTTCTAACAAGGGTAAAACATCTTTAATTGAAGCGATCTTTTGATCTGTGATTAACAGATAAGGATTTTCCATGACTGCTTCCATACTGTCACTATCGGTCACAAAATAAGGAGAGGCATAGCCTTTATCAAACTCCATACCCTCTTTGTGATCAATCGTGATCTCCATGGTTTTACCTTCTTCAACCTCAACCACGCCATCTTTACCCACCAGTTTTAACGCTTCTGCGATCTTTTCGCCGATCTCCTCACTTTGCGCTGAAATAGTGGCGACTTTCTTCCAGTCTTCTTGTTTAACCGGCTTAGAGAGTTTGCGCACTTCTTTAACCACCTCTGCCACTGCTTTATCAATACCACGTTTCATAATCATTGGATTGGTGCCGGCTGTGACATGTTTCATACCTAGGGCACTCATTTTTTGTGCTAACAAGGTAGCAGTGGTGGTGCCATCTCCAGCAACCTCGTTGGTTTGAGAAGCTGCTTCTTTTACCAATTGAGCGCCCATATTCTCAAACTTATCCTCAAG
>Ga0172382_10010930_pt1 | contig 12078 bp, 7 predicted proteins | sample Leawel138RmetaG_FD_122245 | JGI IMG/M metagenome (GOLD analysis project Ga0172382, IMG submission 122245) | Leachate microbial communities from a municipal landfill in Southern Ontario, Canada - Leachate well 138R metaG | ecosystem: Engineered > Solid waste > Landfill > Unclassified | place...
CGGCCATCCGCGTCGTCGCGCCCGGCGGGCGTCCCCCGGGGGCGGGATGGGTGGGGTCGTGCGGCGGCAACGGCCGCGGCGGCGCGGCCACGGGCGGACCGCCTGCACCGACCAACGCCTCCGCCGGCGCCGGGTTCTCCCGCACCGTCGGACGTTTGCGCTCGTCGGGCAGTTCGGTTTCACCCAGACCCAGCTTCTCCTGGACCCGCTTCATCCAGCGTGGCGCCCACCAGCAGTCGTCGCCGAGCAGCTTCATGATCGCGGGCACCAGGAACATCCGGATGATCGTCGCGTCCAGCAGCAGCGCGATCAGCAGACCGAACGCCAGGTACTTCATCATCACCAGGTCGGAGAACACGAACGCTCCCGCGACGACGGCCAGGACCAGCGCGGCGCCGGTGATGAGCCGGCCGGTGGTGGCGGTGCCGATGCGGATGGCCTCGGCGGTCGACATCCCGCGCTCGCGGGCCTCGACCATGCGGGACACCAGGAACACCTCGTAGTCGGTCGACAGACCCCAGATCACGGCGATGATCAGGCCGATCATCGGGGCCATCAGCGGCTGCGGTGTGTAGTTCATCAGCCCGGACCCGTGACCGTCGACGAACATCCAGGTCAGGATGCCCATCGTCGACCCGAGCGTCAGCGCGCTCATCAACGCCGCCTTGATCGGCAGCACGATGGAACCGAACGCCAGGAACATCAGGACCGTCGTGGTGACGATCAGCACCAGCACCATCAGCGGCAGCTTGTCGAACAGGCTGTGGATGCTGTCCTGTTCCAGCGCCGGGGTGCCACCCACGGATATCTGGACGCCCCGCGGAGGCTGGATGGAGCGCAGTTCCTCGATCTTCTGAGACGCGTCGTTGCGGTCGACCAGGCCGTTCTGGATCACCCGGACCGACGGATCCTTGGTGCCGCTGTCCTGGGCGGCCCGCTCCTGCCACATCTTCGTCGGATCGTTGTTGTCCTCGATGAACCCGCTGAACGTCATGGCTTTGGCCCTGACCTCGGCCAGCTGCTGGTCGGTGACCGGCTGGCCGTCCTGACGTTCGAGCACCAGCGTCAGCGGTTCCGTGCGGAAGGTGGGGAAGGTGCGGTCGAAGTCCTCCTGTGCGATGCGCACCGAGTTGTCCGGCGGCAGGTACTTCTCGCTGATGCCGCCGAGCGCCAGCTGGCCCAGCGGGATGACAAGCAGGATCATCACGATCAGGATCGGCGCGGCGAACGCGATCGGCCGCTTCATCACGACGTTGACGAGCCGGCCCCAGAAGCCCTTCTCCACCTCGGCGCGCGTCTTGGTCTTCTGGGTCTTCTCGGCAAGCCACTCGAGGTACACCCGCATCGGCTTCCAGTTGCGGAAGAACGGGACCCGCAGCAGCGTCCGCACACCGAGTGCGTCGACGTTGCGGCCGAGGATCGAGAACGCGGCCGGAAGCACGGTGACCGACAGGATCGCCGCGAGCATGACGGACGCGATGATCGCGTAGGTGATCGACTTGAGGAAGCCCTGCGGGAACAGCAGCAGCGGCACCGAGGAGGCCACCAGGATCACGGCCGAGAACATCACCGTGCGGCCCGACGTCATCACGGTGCGGCGCACGGCGGCTTCGGTGTCGTAGCCCTCGGCGATCTCCTCGCGGAACCGGCTCACCATGAACAGGCCGTAGTCGATGGCGATGCCGAGACCCATCAGCGTGACCACCGGCTGGGCGAAGAAGTGCACCGGCATGAACTCGGCGAAGATGCGCATGATGCCCAGCGCGCCCGCGATCGTCAGGCCGCCGATGATGGCGGGGAGTGTGGCCGCGATGACGCCGCCGAAGACGAAGAACAGCACCACCGCCACCAGCGGGATCGCGGCGACCTCCGCGCGCTTCTGGTCCTCGCCGATGGTTCCGGTGAGCTCGCTGGCCAGCGGCTGCAGACCGGCCAGTTTGATGTTGCCGTCGTTGATCTTGAGCAGATCGGGTTCGACGGCCTGGTAGTTCTTGAGGATCTCGTCGTCGTCGTCGCCCTTGAGCGGGATGCTGACGAACGTCTTCGAGCCGTCTGCGGTCTTCATCTGCTGCACGGTCTCGGCGGTGCTGTCGGGGGCGCGCAGCCAGCCGACCCAGCTGACGATCCGATCCTCGTGCTCGGCCACCACGTCGTTCAGTTCACCGGTGACCTTTTCCATCCACTCCGGGTTGTCGACCTTCTCGCCGTCCGGCGGCGTGAGGATCGCCACCACGTGACTGGTCCGGTCGCGACCGTAGACCTCGTCCGAGATCACCGAGGCGTGCACCGATTGGCTGCCGTCGTCGTAAAACCCGCTCTGGGTGACGTGCTGTCCCAGGCTGATGCCGTAGACGCCGCCGCCCAGGCACAGTGCGACCATGACACCGATCACTATGTATCGGTACTGGTACACCGTTCGACCCCACCAGGCGAACACGTAAGCTCCTATCGGTCTTCCAACATCCCTGCCGTCGTCGGCCCGCGCACGTCGACCCGAGACCTTTCAGTTTTCCTAGACGCGCGAGGTCAGTAGCGACGACAGCGGCCGGAACGGCTGCAGCCAGGCGCCCTGCTCGGGTAGCGAATCAAGTCCGATCCGCGGTAACGGCTCCCGGAAGACACCAGGGATGTCCTCCAGGTCGACGAACTCCAAGGTATCCGACGCTAACGCCCAACTGGCATGTTCGCGAAATCCGAGGACCTGGACCTCCACCCCGTCCCTGGCGATGTCCTCCAGCGGCAGTTTGAAGGCCTGCCCGTCGGCCGACGCCACGATCAGACCGGCCAGGCCTTCGCCGCGCCGCAGCGCGATGTGGGCCAGCATGTCGCTGTCGACGTCGCTGTCCTCGTCCACCTTGGGTTTGGCGAAGACCGCGAAACCCACGTTGCGCAACGCCTCCACCCAGGGCCGGACGACGTCGGCGCTGCCGGGGGCGATGTTGGTGAACACGGTGGCCTCGGGTTCCAACGCCACCGACCGTCCGTTGCCGGTGTACTCGGCCGACAGATCGGCGGTGCGGGCCAGCAGCCACCGTCCCAGCGCGTCGAACCGCGGCCGGTGCGCCGCGGTGGGACGACCGCCGAGGATCGACCCGAGTCCCATGTCGAGGTTGGGGGCGTCCCAGACCAGCAGCACGCGCGCCGGGGGTGCCGGGTTCGCGCCGAGGTCGGCGGGGCTGGCCGGGGTGTCCTGTGCGTCGGGGACGGCTGGGATGTTGTCGGTCAGGCTCACGGCGTCGTCTTCTCCCACAGCAGCTCGGCCACCTCGGTGCCTGCGAGGGCTTTGCGCTGGTATTTGGTCACGGGCCTGGCAGTGGAGATCGGGAGGCCGGCGTCGTCGGGGTCGATCCGCCTCAGCCGGGGTTCGGCGTCGCCGACCTCGGCGATGTGCCCGGCATAGCCCATGTGGTCGGTGGCCGCATGCAGAATTCCCCCCGGGCGGAGCCGGTCGGCGATCAGCGCCACCGTGTCGGGCTGCAGCAGCCGGCGTTTGTGGTGGCGGGCCTTGGGCCACGGGTCGGGGAAGAAGACCCGGACCCCGGTCAGCGAATCGGGTCCGAACATGTGGGTCAGCACGTCGACCCCGTCGCCGCGGATCAGCCGGATGTTGGTGACACCTTCGCGGTCCATCGCGCTGAGCAGTTGCGCCAGGCCCCGGCGGTACACCTCGACGGCGACCACGTCGATGTCGGGTTCGGCCTGGGCCATCGCCAGGGTCGACGTGCCGGTACCGCACCCGATCTCCAGCACCACCGGCGCGTGACGTCCGAACCATGCTTCAGTGTCGAGCCGGCCCGCCGGCGTGGTGTCGAGCCGGCCCGCCGGCGCGTCGCCGTCCCGCACCTGCCGGCCCAGCTCGGGCCAGAGCCGGTCCCAGGTCGCCTGCTGGGCGTCGGAGATCGTCGAGCGGCGGGCCCGGAAGCTGGTCACCCTGCGGTTGAAGTGCGGGTGCGGCGGATCGTCGGAGTGCGCGGCCGCGGGCGTCGCGAGGCCGGACTCCGGTATGTGCATCCGTCCATGGTCGCTCATCAAGACCTTGCTCTCCGCATCGTGTTACAGATTGATACCCAACAGTTGCCTTCGCCTGGTACCAGCGGGTACCCGGGCGGCGGACCGTCGAAAATTCGTGTCGGGACGCCCACGGAACCGGTGCCACGATGTGTGTCAGGGACAGGCTGTCGAATCCGGCCTGTGACACGGGGGCAGGCACATCTTCGTCGACGTCATCGCACAGTTCGCCGCGCACGCGCACAACCCGCGCCTGAGTGCGGTGGAGAAGCGGTTGCGTGCACCCCACAGGGTAGCGGTGCGCGGCCGGCGCGGGGTGGGCCGCAACGCGGTGGCCTGGGCTTTCACCGCGGCGGGCGTGAGGGTCGTCACCGACATCGGGTCCGCTGACATCCAGGTCGTCGTCACCGCGGAGACACTCAAGCCCGAGGACCGCGCCATGCTCAGGGTGTCGATACCCACGCTCGTCGTCCTCAACAAGGCCGACCTCGCGGGCCGCGAACCCGGGGGGCCGCTGGCCGCGGCGACGCGGCGGGCGGCCCAGATCGCGGCGGCGGCGGGTGTCCCCGTCGTTCCGATGATCGCCCACCTGGCCTCCGTCGAACTCGACGAACAGGACATCGCCGTGTTGCGGACGTTGGCCGCCATCCCCGTCGACATGACGTCGACCGACGCGTTCGTGGCCGCCGATCACGAGGTGCCCGCGGCGGTACGGGAACGGTTGCTCGCGCGCCTGGACCGGTTCGGTCTCGCGCACGCCGTGCTGGCGTGCGCCGACGGTGCCACCGCGGAAACCCTGACCGGCGCGCTGCGCGCGCTCAGCGGGGCCGACCGGGTCCTGGAGTGTGTGCGCGCCGCGGCGGCCGAGGTCCGGTACCGACGCGTCTGTGCTGCCGTCGACGAGCTGCACCGGCTGGCCGCCGAGACCCGCGACGACGGACTGGCCGCGTTCCTGGCCTCCGACGAGGTCGTCGTCGCGGTGATGGCCGCCGCCGTCGACGCGATGGAGGCGGCGGGACTGCGGGTCGACCGCTGGGACGACCGCGAAGCCCACGAGCGGCGGGCGGTGCGCTGGCACCGCTACGCGGCCGGACCGGTGACGGAGATGCACCGCCGCTGCGCGGCCGACATCACCCGCGGCTCGCTGCGGCTGCTGGGTCGGCGTCGATGACCGGGCCGGAGACCGTGCTGGTGGCGGGACCGCCGCGGGCCGGGGTCAGCGGCGTGGTCGCCGAACTGCGCCGCCGGATGCCGTCGCATCGATTCGTCGAGGCGGGCGAAACCGGCGCGCCGCAGCGTCCGGCGGTGGTGGTGTTCGTGGTGTCGGCGGTCGCGCCGATCACCCGGTCCGACTGCGTGCTGGCCGATCGGGTGGCGGCGTCGACCGACGCGGTGGTCGCGGTGCTGGCCAAGATCGACGACCACCGGGACTGGACGGCCGTCCTTGAGGCGAACCGCGAGTGCCTCGCCGGACACGCCGGGCGCTTCGGGCGGGTGCCGTGGGTGGGGGCGGCAGCCGCGCCGCGGCTGGGCGAGCCGCGCATGGACGAACTCGTCGCACTCCTGCGGGCGCAGCTCGACGATCCCACCCGGGCCGCACGAAACGCCCTGCGCGCCTTGGAATCCCGCGAGTGCCTGCTTCGGGGTACGCGAGACCGGCTGGTGCAACGGCGGCGCCGCGAGGCGTCGGAACGCGCCACCGCGCTGCGGTCGGCGATCCAGCAGAGCCGGCTGACGCTGACGCATACCGCGCGCCGGCGCTGTGCGGAACTGCGTACCGACCTGCTGGCCGAGGCCACCGCAGTGGGCAGGGGCGAGGTATGCCGGTTCGCACACCGCGCCCGGCGGCGCAGTGCCGAGGTGCTGGCCGCCGTCGAGGCGGACCTCACCGCGTACACGCACGACGCGCCACCCCGGGTGACGGCGCCGCTGCTTCTGCCGGATCCGCCGTTGCGCGCCCGGCGGCTGGAAACCCGGTTGATGACCGTGCTCGGTGCCGGATTCGGCTTCGGGGTCGCGGTCGTGGTGACCCGGTTCCTGGCCGGGCTGGCGCCCGAGTTCGCGACGGCGGCCCTGACTGCCGGTGCGGCGATCGGGTTGGCGACGACGGCGTGGGTGATCAGGGCGCGGGCGCTGCTGCACGACCGCGCGGTCCTGGAGAGGTGGGCCGCCGACGGGGTTGCCGCACTGCGGGCTGCCGTCGAGGAACGGGTGGCGGCCGGGATGCTGGCCGCCGAGACCGCGATCGCCGCCGAGAGCGCCCGCGCCGCAGCCGCCCGGGACGGTGACACCCGTCGGCGGATCGCCGCGATCGAGGCCGAGCTACACGAGCTCTCCCAGGCGCGGATGCTCCTCGTCAGACGCGAGAACTTGTTACCGGTCGGTAGACCGCCCGGTGGCGGCCATCTGAATCGTTCCTGTGAGTGAATGGACATACTCCGGATTAACCGCGGGTATCTCACCCGCGTTAACCTCAGTACACAGTGACCAGGGAGCCCGAACCTCGGGGTTCCGATTCCGGCGCCTGCGCCCAGGCAGGCACTTCGCAGAACATTGCAGGGGAGACGACACAGCATGACCGCAGCGACCATTCCGGGACTGGACAACGCACCGACCAAGCACCAGGGTCTGCTCGAGTGGGTTCGTGAGGTCGCCGAGCTGACCCAGCCCGACCGTGTCGCATGGGCCGACGGGTCGCAGGAAGAGTACGACCGGCTCTGCGCGCAGCTCGTCGAGGCGGGCACCTTCAAGAAGCTGAACCCGGAGAAGCAGCCCAACTCGTACCTGGCGCTCTCCGATCCGTCCGACGTCGCGCGCGTCGAATCCCGCACCTTCATCTGCTCCGAGCGCGAGATCGACGCCGGCCCCACCAACAACTGGATGGACCCGGCCGAGATGCGCGGCATCCTGACCGACCTGTACCGCGGCTGCATGCGCGGCCGCACCCTGTGGGTGGTGCCGTTCTGCATGGGTCCGCTGGACGCCGAGGACCCGAAGCTCGGTGTGGAGATCACCGACTCCGAGTACGTGGTCGTCTCGATGCGCACCATGACCCGGATGGGCGCGGCGGCGCTGCAGAAGATGGGTGACGACGGTTTCTTCGTCAAGGCGCTGCACTCGATCGGCGCCCCGCTTGAGCCGGGTCAGAAAGACGTGCCGTGGCCGTGCAACGACACCAAGTACATCACCCACTTCCCGGAGACCCGTGAGATCTGGAGCTACGGTTCCGGCTACGGCGGCAACGCGCTGCTCGGCAAGAAGTGCTACTCGCTGCGCATCGCCTCGGCGATGGCCCATGACGAGGGCTGGCTCGCCGAGCACATGCTGATCCTCAAGCTCATCTCGCCCGAGAACAAGGCCTACTACATCGCCGCGGCGTTCCCGTCGGCGTGCGGCAAGACCAACCTCGCGATGCTGCAGCCCACCATCCCGGGCTGGCGCGCCGAGACCGTCGGCGACGACATCGCCTGGATGCGGTTCGGCAAGGACGGGCGCCTGTACGCCACCAACCCCGAGTTCGGCTTCTTCGGCGTCGCGCCGGGCACCAACTGGGACTCCAACCCGAACGCGATGAAGACCATCGCCGCGGGCAACACCGTCTTCACCAACGTCGCGCTGACCGACGATCACGACGTGTGGTGGGAGGGCCTGGAGGGCGAGCCCGACCACCTGATCGACTGGAAGGGCCAGGACTGGATCCTGCGGGAGACGGAAACCAAGGCGGCGCACCCGAACTCGCGCTACTGCACGCCGATCTCGCAGTGCCCGACGCTGGCGCCGGAGTGGGACGACCCGCAGGGTGTGCCGATCTCGGCGATCCTGTTCGGCGGCCGTCGCAAGACCACCGTCCCGTTGATCACCGAGGCCCGCGACTGGCAGCACGGCGTGTTCATCGGCGCCACGCTGGGCTCCGAGCAGACCGCCGCCGCCGAGGGCAAGGTCGGCACCGTGCGCCGCGACCCGATGGCGATGCTGCCGTTCCTCGGCTACAACGTCGGCGACTACTTCCAGCACTGGATCAACATCGGCAAGCAGGCCGACGAGTCGCAGCTGCCGAAGGTGTTCTTCGTCAACTGGTTCCGCCGCGGCGACGACGGCCGCTTCCTGTGGCCGGGCTTCGGCGAGAACAGCCGGGTGCTGAAGTGGGCCATCGAGCGCATCGAGCACAAGGCCGACGGCAAGAGCACCCCGATCGGCATCGTGCCCACCGCGGCCGACCTCGATCTCGAGGGCCTGGACGTGGACCCCGCCGACGTCGACGAGGCGCTGGCCGTCAACGCCGACGAATGGCGCGCCGAGGTGCCGCTGATCGAGGAGTGGTTCGAGTTCGTCGGCGAGAAGCTGCCCACCGGCATCAAGGACGAGTTCGACGCGCTGAAGACCCGCCTCGCCGAAGACAGCTAGCCACAGCTAGCCCCGCAATTTCGGCGAGCGTGCGTGTCTGAGGTCGACACGCCGCTCGCGGTGCGTATTTCGCGCACGCTCGCGGAGTCACTCAGTCGGTGATGAGCGCGTGTGCCACCGCTTCGCCGACCTGCGCGTCGGTGAGGGTGCTGTACTCGATGAGGGTGTGGGAAAGCACCGTGCGCACCATCACCTCGGCAGCTTGCACCGCCGACAGTCGCAGCCGTCGGGTATCCACGGCGATGGCCGGCGTGACGGCGGCCGCGACGGTCTGCACGAGGTCCGTCCGCGAATCCCCGACTGCAAGCGCGGCATGCAGCAGCCAGTGTGGTTCGTGTGTGCGGACGTAGGTGAACGCACGATGGCTGCGCAGATAGCGCAACGCCGACACGACGATCGACGCGACCAGCGCCGTGGCGTCGGCGGTGGTGTCGATGTCGGCGTGCACCGCGACCAGCATCAGGCCGATCTCGTGCTGGGCGACCGCGCCGACGAGTCCGTCCTTGTCGCCGAACTCCCGGTAGGCCGTGGCCCGGGAGACGTGGGCGTGCTCGGCGACCTGGCTGAGCGTGAGCCCATCGATGCCACCGTCGGCGATGAGGTCCAGCGCAGACCGTAGCAGCGCATCGAACGACCGGGTGGTGGGCATCACGGAAATTCTTACCCGAGGGATCGCCCGGGCGGGGCCATTGACGAACCGATGCGACTGAGACTAATTTGCGTTTGAGTCTCTTTTGGCGAAGGAGGGCCGTGCCCGCGTCACTCGACCCGTCGGTGGACCTGACGACGTTGCCCGCACTTCGCCGCTACCTGGAGTCCCTGCCGGACCCCGAACGCAGGACCGCCACCGCGCAACTGTCCGCCATGGGTCCCGACGATCTGAGCAGCCTCGGCGTCAGCGAGCCGCAACCCGCCGAACACGACTACCGCGTCGAACAGATCGACGGGACGATCCCGGCCGGGTTGCGCGGGACGCTCTACCGCAACGGCCCCGGTCGCTGGGAGGACCACAAGGGGCGGCCGCTGCGTCATCTGTTCGACGGGGACGGCATGCTCTCGGCCTTCACCATCGACGCCGCCGGCGTGCACTACCGCAACCGCTATGTGCGTACCCGGCATTTCGGGGGCAGGGGCGGTGTCAGCCACATGGGTACCTCGGCGCCGGGGGGTTGGCGGGCGAACATCTGCCGGGTGCCACCGAATCTCGCCAACACCAACGTCGTCGAGCACGCCGGCCGCCTCTACGCGTTGTGGGAGGGTGGCCCGCCGCATGAGATCGACCCGGACACCCTCGAGACCATGGGTGTACGTCGGTTCGGCGGCGAATTACGCTGGCTGGGAAGCTATTCCGCCCATCCGAGCTTCTGCCCGAGCAGCGGGGCGATGTTCAACTTCGGGGTCGAGCTGATGCCGCGTCCGCACCTGCGCATCTACCGCACCGACCGGACGGGGCGCCTGCGGCACTTCCGCTCGGCCGCGCTGCCGTACGCCGCGATGGTCCACGACTTCGCGATCACCGAACGGTACATCGTGTTCCTCATCTCACCGATCATCCCCGACGCGATGTCGGTGGCGTTGGGGCGCGCGCCGATCGGTGACACGCTGCGCTACCGCCCCGAGCGGGGCAGTGTGGTTCTCCTGGTGCCGCGTGCCGGCGGAAAGATCCGCCGTATCGAGTGCGAGGCGGTTCTGCAGTTCCATCTGAGCAACGCCTTCGATGACGGAGACGACGTGGTCATCGACGCCATCACCTACGCCGACGGGCGGCTGCTCGAACGCATCGCGCGCTTCCACACCACCTCGCTGGCCGACATGCCCTCGCAGTTCACGCGTTTTCGGGTAGGCGCAACGGGCAGGGTCGGGGCGGAGCCGCTGACCGACAGCCCGAGTGAGTTCCCCCGCCATCACCCTGCGCGGGAGGGCCGACCGCACCGCTACGCGTACGTCAACACGCGCCGGACGCTCGGCACGCTGTACGACACGGTCACCAAGCTCGACCTGGCCGATCAGACGGAGCTCAGCTACCCCGCCTCCGAACCCGGCAACAGCTTCTGCGAGCCGGTGTTCACACCGCGGCCCGGCGCCACGGCCGAGGACGACGGCTGGTTGCTGACCGTGGAGTACCGGGCCGCGCACAAGACGTCGCGGCTGGTCATCCTGGATGCCGCGGACCCGTCGCGCGGACCGGTCGCCACGGCTCAACTTGCGAGTCACATCCCGCAGGGTTTCCACGGCAACTTCTCCGCGCGCACCAGCTGAAGTACAGCGCCCGCCCCAACTTGACACCTGTCAACTTCGGCGAAGTAGAGTCAGCGCATGCAGATCCGCGACACCGCCGTTGCCACCCCTGACAAACCGGCCATCATCATGTATCCCTCCGGGACCGTGGTGACGTTCGGCGAACTCGAAGCCAGGGCGAACCGGCTGGCACACCTGTTCCGGGACGCCGGCCTCGTCGAGGGCGACGCCGTCGCGATCCTGATGGAGAACAACGAGCACATCCACGCCGTGATGTGGGCAGCGCGCCGCGCCGGGCTGTACTACGTGCCCATCAGCACCCACCTCACCGCGGCGGAGGTGGCCTACATCGTCGACAACAGCGGCGCCAAGGCCATCGTCGGCTCCGCCAAGCTCAAGGACACCCTGGCCGGGCTGGCCGAAGAACTTCCAAACGGCCTGCCGCCGCTGCGGCTGATCGCCGGGGGAGCCGAATCGTCGGCGACGAGCGCCTCCAGCGAGCTCGAGGGCTGGCAGCGCTATCCCGAGTGCGTGGCCGACAAGCCCGACACCCCGATTGCCGACGAGATCGAGGGCGACCTGCTTCAGTACTCCTCCGGAACCACGGGACGCCCCAAGGGCATCAAGCGTGAACTGCCGCATGTGCCACCCTCGGAGTCGCCCGGGTTGATGGCCGCGCTGGTGTCCTTCTGGATGCACCCGGATGCGGTGTACCTCAGCCCCGCCCCCCTCTACCACACCGCGCCGTCGGTGTGGTCGATGCAGACGCAGGCCGGTGGCATCACCACCGTGGTGATGGAGAAGTTCGACGCCGAAGGCGCGTTGGACGCGATCGCCAAGCACAAGGTGACGCACGGCCAGTTCGTGCCGGTGATGTTCACCCGGATGCTGAAACTGCCTGAGGCCGTGCGCAAGTCGTACGACGTATCGAGCCTGGAGCGGGTCATGCACGCCGCCGCACCGTGCCCGGTCGACATCAAGAAGCAGATGATCGACTGGTGGGGTCCGATCGTCGACGAGTACTACGCGTCCTCGGAGGCGCACGGGTCCACGCTGATCAGCGCCGAGGACTGGCTGACGCACCCGGGTTCGGTCGGCAAACCGTTGACCGGTGTCGTCCACATCGTCGGCGAGGACGGCGAGGAGCTCCCGCCGGGCCAGGCCGGCGAGATCTACTTCGAAGGCGGCTACGACTTCGAATACCTCAACGACCCCGACAAGACCGCCTCCTCACGCCATCCGCAGGGCTGGAAGACGGTGGGCGACATCGGATATCTCGACGACGAGGGTTACCTCTACCTGACCGACCGTCGCCACCACATGATCATCTCCGGCGGGGTCAACATCTACCCGCAGGAGGCCGAGAACCTGCTCGTCACACACCCCAAGGTGATGGACGCCGCGGTGTTCGGCATCCCCGACGAAGAG
>Ga0172382_10010933_pt1 | contig 12076 bp, 14 predicted proteins | sample Leawel138RmetaG_FD_122245 | JGI IMG/M metagenome (GOLD analysis project Ga0172382, IMG submission 122245) | Leachate microbial communities from a municipal landfill in Southern Ontario, Canada - Leachate well 138R metaG | ecosystem: Engineered > Solid waste > Landfill > Unclassified | place...
CTACCCCGACGGCATCAAAGGGTCGGACATTCCCGTAGACGCCCGGGTCATTGCCGTAGCCGATACTCTCGACGCCATAACGACAAACCGGACGTACCGCGCGAAACGGACGTTTCGCCACGCCGTGGAAGAACTTCGGCGGGGTGCCGGGTCGGCTTTTGATCCGGTCATCATCGCCGCGGTCCTTCAAAAAGAGACCCTCACCCAACTCTTCCGGCGCAGCAACTACTACGGCTCCGACACCGACACACCACTTAAAGGCGATCAGAACGATTACAGTGCCCGCCTTACAACCTGGCTCTAACCCGGTGACACCGTTCTCACAGTCAAGAGAAAAAATAATCGCCATCGTCATGGATACTTCTTTTACATCACTGTGTCTTTCCACCATATTCCCCGGGTATTTTCATTGACTAAGTTAGGTCTGGGTGATAAAGTTAGGCTTACTTAACATATTCCAGGCAACGTAATTTCGGAGGTTATTATGGTCTCTCTCAACTCGCTCAAAACGGGCGACCGCGGGAAAGTTGTGCGCATTGCTGAAGGTGGGCAAGCCTACCGTTCCAAACTGCTCTCCATGGGCGTCACACCGGGAACGGAATTTTCGATCGTTCGCTTTGCGCCCCTGGGTGACCCCATTGAGCTGGAGATCAGAGGGTATCGACTGTCACTGCGAAAAGCTGAAAGTGAAATTGTCATGGTCGAGGTAGCGACATGAGCACTGCAGTACACACATCCGACAGAACGATAGCCATGGTCGGCAATCCGAACAGCGGCAAAACGACGGTATTTAACGGACTTACCGCCTCCCGACAGCGCGTGGGAAACTGGCCCGGTGTAACCGTAGAGAAAAAACAGGGACACTTGTTCATAGCTGCGCCGTCCCTGCCTATGGTGACAGGCGCCGGTACTCCTGGAGAATCTCCGGCGCCACACTCTTCAACGGTAATCCCTCGCAGTTCCAGTGAAATGTTCCAAAAGCATCTCAAACTGGACGTTATCGACCTTCCGGGTATCTACTCCTTGAGCGCCGGCAGCGAGGACGAAATAATCGCCCGGGACTTTGTCCTTTCCGGTGGGTATGACCTGGTCGTAAGCATTGTCGATGCGGCCAATCTTGAGAGAAATCTCTACCTTACACTGCAGCTGATCGAAATGAACGTACCCGTCCTTGTTGTTCTCAATATGATGGACCGCGCCACGGCAAACGGCATTGAAATCGATCCGGAACACCTGGCAACCCACCTCGGGTGCCCCGTAGTTCCTGCGGTAGCTACCTCCAGAGAGGGGATCCTTGCTATCCGCCGCGCCATAGAGGCGATGCTGCTGGATCCCGTTCCCGCTACCGCTCATATCGTGTATCCGCCGTCGGTCGAACGGGTCATCACCCGGTGGAACGAGAAACTACGCCCCGTCGGTGAAGCGATTGGAGTCCCGGCACGGTACGTCGCCATACGCCTTCTTGAAGGTGACCCCCTTATCCGGCAGCGGGTCGCGACTCTCGGTGCGGTGTCACAGGACGAACAGAACGAAGCTGTCCTGGCAATTCGAAACGAGCTCCAGGAGGAGCTGGATATCGTGATCGCCGACGGGCGTTACGGGTTCATACACGCCGTGACTCGGGACGTTATCACCCGAAAACCGTCACGTGAGTCGGTAACGGAGAAGATCGACAACGTTGTGATGCACCGATGGCTCGGGTTACCGATCTTCCTTGGCGTGATGTACATCGTTTTCTGGGCGACCATCGCCGTGGGTGGAGCGTTTATCGACTTCTTCGACCTATTCTTCGGAACGGTATTCGTGGACGGGTTCGGAACACTTCTTGAATCGGTCGGTACACCGATATGGTTGACACGGATTCTCGCAGACGGCATCGGTGCCGGTATTCAGACGGTTGCTACCTTTGTTCCGATTATCTTTATGATGTTTTTTATGCTGTCCCTCCTGGAAGACTCGGGGTATATGGCCCGCGCGGCCTTTGTCATGGACCGCATCATGCGGTTGGTAGGTCTTCCGGGGAAGTCATTCGTACCGATGCTCGTCGGATTCGGGTGTACCGTCCCCGCCATTTCAGGGACGCGCACCCTGGAGACAAAAAAAGACCGCTTCATGACGATCTTTATGGCTCCGTTTATGAGTTGCGGAGCCCGCCTTCCGGTGTACGCGCTTTTTGCAGCGGCTCTCTTTCCAGGACGGTCCGGGGTGGTCGTCTTCTCCCTGTATCTGATCGGTATGGTCCTGGCTATCCTCACCGGGGTGCTCTTGAAACACACACTGTTTGGCAGCCAGTACTCTCACTTTGTGATGGAACTACCCGCATACCACGCGCCTCGTCTGGTCGTGATCCTGCGTTCTGCGTGGCAGCGCCTTCGCATTTTCATCGTTCGTGCAGGTATCACAATTACCGTCGTCGTCACCGTTCTTGCAGTACTCAACTCTGTCGGGACCGACGGCTCATTCGGGAACGAAGACTCGGAAAACTCCGTTCTTTCATCGATCGGACGGACAATTACTCCGATATTCACACCGATGGGCATTGAAGAGGACAACTGGCCCGCCACGGTCGGACTCTTCACGGGGCTCTTTGCCAAGGAAGCGGTGGTTGGTACGCTGAGTTCCCTCTACGCGTTAAACGAAGACGCCGGAAACGCCGCAGCCGGGGTCGAAGAAGAAGATTTCGACTTCTGGGGAGGGATAGAAGAGTCCTTTGCAACGATTCCTGAGAACCTGGCAGGTCTGGTCGGCGCCCTGGGTGACCCCCTGGGACTTGGCATGATCAGTGATGACGTCGAGTTTGTCGCCGGTGAGCTGGAAGTTGAGAATTCCCTCTTCGACCGAATGCGGTCACAGTTCACCGTACCCGGCGCCTACGCCTACCTCCTTTTCGTCCTTATCTATTTCCCGTGTATTGCCGCCCTTGGTGCAGCTATTGAAGAGATGGGGGCCGGATACGGTTGGCTCCTTGCCGGCTACCTCACCGTGCTTGCCTGGGCGGTTGCGACAATCGTATACCAGCTGGCCACCGGTCCAAACGTGTTGCATCTGGGGATAGCCGTGGGGTTAATTGCAGGTATCATCGTATTTTTTGCGGCTATCGGCCGTCGAAGCCGGGAGATCGTTGCATGATCTCCAATGTTGAAGAGCTCCGTGCTGAGGTGCGGTGCTCCCTGGCGAATGCTGAATGGAGAATCCCGTTTCTTGAAACACGGGGCTATATCACCCGGCACAAAAAAGATATCGGACGGGCCGAAAACTCGGTGTCCATTCCGCTTGCAGGCTCTACTTACCAATTTGATACGGTCTCGGGACCATCTTCACTCGGAAATATATGAACTCTATACTGGTTTTTTCCACTTTTTTTGACTTCGTACATAGCTTCGTCAGGATATTTTAGAAGATCGTCCCGGCTAAGATTCAGGTGCTGCCGACCAAACACTGCGATACCGATGCTACCGGTTACATAAGGCGCCGTTGGAGAATACTCATGCACAATTCCCCGCCGGCGAAATGAATCGAGTATTTTTTGAGCTACGTTGACGGCACCCTCAAGGTCAGTTGAGTCAAGAATAATTACAAATTCTTCACCGCCAAAACGAAAAATCCTGTCGCTATCCCGATGGAGACAACCGTTAATAACACTGACAACTTCTTTTAAACAGTCATCACCTTTCATGTGTCCGTATCCGTCATTATATGCCTTGAAATCATCGATATCGAGAAGGAGGATGCCTAGAGAACTGTTTTTTCGACGCAGACCAAGCAGGGAAGCATCAAGAACTTCCATAAGATATTTTTTATTAAATGCATTGGTTAAACCATCGATGGTATTTTCGTGATATAAATCTCTATTCATTTCGGTCAGCCTTTTACGATGGCTCGCTAGAACATTTACCACACTTGAGACTTCTCGAAAAACAACCCAGGCAACACCCAGATAGACAATACTCCACAGCTGAAGGTTTTCTTCGACAGAGGTAGTTTTGAAAATAAGTAAGTCTGGAAAATATAACTCAATAACAATAAAAAGAAAGGTTATAACGGCAATGGCGAAAAAGTATACGAGACGCCTCAGGCCTTCAGCTAACAAACAGACATTAATTACCAGAAGCAAAACGTAAATACTGGCCGGAGTTGTAATACTCCCTGCGAGGTAGAGACCCAACGGTAAAAAGATAAAATTCGACATAATAAGTGTTAATTCTCTTATTATCTGTATTTTTTTGACTCGTAAACTTGCTTCGGCGGTAGCCAGAGCTGTAAGCACTATCAACAACCAATGCGGCCAGGTATAAATGTAACTTCTTACATAAAATGCTGGGATAAACGAAATCAACCCTAAAAATGCGTAATTCAGCAACACAACAGCCAGGACCTGTGTTTCGTAGGGATAGCTGTCACGATTTTTTAGAATTTGAATTACTTTGGGCGGAAACATTTTCACTAATAATACCCCCTCTGCATATAGTCCGGCCTTTACCGGCAAGTATAACAAAGAAGTTCAAAATAAATTTTGACGTTTTGAAATCTGCATATACATATTTACCGCAGAACAAAGTCAGAAGGAGGACTTTATGCCGATACGAACAGCAAAGGCGGCGTGGAAAGACACGGTGTCCAAGGGAAAAGGGGTCATGGAGCTGGGAAGCGGGGCGTTCAAAGGGAACTACTCGTTTGGATCGCGTTTTGAGGAGGAGAAGGGGACAAACCCGGAGGAACTGATCGGCGCGGCCCATGCGGGGTGCTTTTCAATGGCCCTTTCTCTGGAGCTTGAAAAAGCCGGATTTACACCGGTTTCCATTGCGACTCAGGCCAAGGTTCATTTTGACACGAAGGAGCTGAAGATCACCACGATCGACCTCTCAACTGAGGCAACGGTGAAAGGCATCGATGACGCCACCTTTCAGAAGATCGCCGACGGCGCCAAGCACGGGTGCCCCGTTAGCAAAGCGCTCACCGGCGTTACGATCAACCTCACCGCCAAGCTGCTGAAGTAACTGCAGGGGCAGCAAAACTAGTGGCAGCAAAGTGAGTGCCGGCGGGGGCGTTTGGGCAAGGGGCTCACACCCGCCTCTTCGCCTCCGGCGGCTTTGGCAGTGTTGCTTCCCTCCCTTCATTTCCGTCTCTTCGTTTTAGTTCCGCCCTGCGTGTGTGTGTGCGTGCGTGTGTGCTTGTTGACCACACAACTATTCCTGAGATACACTAAACATGTAATTCGACAACTTCTGAGAAATCGTCGCTCCGTTTTCGGTTTCAAGGAAAGCCAGGCTTTTCGAGAATATCTTATTTTTGAAAACGTCTAATCACATTTTGTCTTATCCAAAGGTAGGTACTGATGGAGAAGAGGATCGGATCGATAATTATCCTTGTTGGGGATCGGTCCCATATACCCACTCTTAACAAACTTTTCACCGAACACTGCGAAATTATCATTGGACGCCAGGGTGTACCCTTACATGATCGCCGCATCAGCCTGATTTCTCTTATTGTAGAGGGGTCTACCGATGCCATTGGTGCCCTGACCGGAAAAATCGGCAGGTTGAAAGGTCTGCAGGTAAAATCCGTGCTCACATCGTACCAAGACAGCACGGAATGAATGACACCTGTCTGGAGGCACTCTACACAAGTGCCCGTAAGGTCTGTACCGAAGAATGTGGTACGGGAGTACTCGTACGCGGTATCGTAGAGTTTTCCAGTTACTGCAAAAACAGCTGTACCTACTGCGGTCTTCGGTCACAGAACGGCTCCGCCGGGCGTTACCGGTTGTCCACCCAGGCGATACTGAGTTCGGTCGGGAAACTTTACCGGCTTGGTGTTCGTACGGTGGTGTTGCAGTCCGGGGAGGACCCGGAACTTTCCGCAGATTGGGTATCCTCTCTCGTTGCACAGATAAAGGAGCGCTGGGATATTGCCGTGACCCTCTCTCTCGGTGAGTGGCCTCGATCCTCCTACAGGCAGTGGCGTGAAGCCGGTGCCGACCGATATCTGTTAAAAATTGAAACCACCGATATCCAGCTGTACCACAGACTGCATCCCGGTATGAACTACTCCAATCGGCTCCGCTGCATCGATGATCTGGAAGAACTGGGGTACCAAACTGGTTCCGGGATCATCGTCGGTCTGCCGGGACAAAGTGACGCTTCTATCGCCAAGGATCTCCAGTTTTTGTATGAGCGGGACTTCGATATGATCAGTATCGGCCCTTTTATACCCCATCCACGGACGCCACTTGCGCATTACCCCGCCGGTTCGATAGAGCGCACGTGTACCGCCCTTGCCCTCATCAGGTGTTTAAGTAAGAACTCCCATCTGCCGGCCACCTCTGCCCTGGCAGCCACAAATCCGGACAGGCGCCATCTGGGACTTTTGGCCGGTGCAAACGTAATAATGCCGAATTTCACCCCTCAGAATCACGTTGAACACTATGACATCTACCCCCATGAGGGACGGGTCGCAACACCGGAATCCTCGCCCCTGCAGAAGGCAGAGTATCAAGTGCGCTTAGCCGGGCGGCACATGGATTATGCAAAAGGGGATTCCTTAAAAACCAAGGCACCCACCGGCCAAACGGGACAAGGATCATTTTCATGAACAACACACCCAAATCACTCCGCCTGCACATCGGAATAATCGGGCGGACAAACACCGGCAAGTCCAGTTTTGTGAACTACATCAGCGCCCAGGATGTCTCCATCACCTCGCCGGTTCCCGGTACCACCACCGACGTGGTGGAAAAGACGATAGAGCTGGCCCCATTGGGGCCGGTGGTACTTCTCGACACCGCCGGCTCAGATGACAACACGGAGCTTGGATCACTCCGGGCGGCAAAATCAACGGCGGTGCTGGACCGCTGTGACATCGTCTGCCTCCTGGTAGAGTCCAACGTCTGGACCGAATATGAAGACCGACTGGTAGCGGCGATACAGGACAAAAAGCTCCCTTTTATCATCGTCGTCAACAAAACCGATTTGAATCGGGCCGACGAGGTGTTTCTGCACAAGATCGGCGAGTACACAACGGACATCCTCCTCTGTTCGGCAGTTCAGCCGGAAGGAAGGGAGGCGTGTATCACTGCCTTAAAAGAGATACTCATACGTCTTGCCCCGGACGATTATTTTCAGCCGCCGCCTTTGGCCGAAGATCTGGTGGGGCCCGGCGGTCACGCCGTCTTGATTGTCCCGATTGATGTAGGAGCTCCCAAGGGGCGCTTGATTCTCCCGCAGGTACAGACTTTGCGGTCCCTCCTCGATGCGGGCGCTGCCGGAACTCTGGTGAAAGAGGATGAGTATCCTGGCTTTCTGAAACAACTGAAAGGGGACCCGGAGTTGGTGATTTGCGATTCCCAGGTGGTAGACATGATGGTCCGGGAGACACCGGCCCACATCAAAGCTACAACATTTTCCATACTCTTTGCCCGTTTCAAAGGGGACCTGGTAAGTGCCGCCCGGGGAGCCGGAATGATTCACCGTCTTAAAGAGGGTGACAGAGTACTGATCGCCGAGGCGTGCAGCCACCATCCCATGGAGGATGATATCGGACGGGTGAAGATTCCCGCCTGGATTGAAGACTACACCGGCCTCTCTCTGAATTGGACCGTCGCCGCCGGCAAGGACTACCCTGCCGATTTAGAAAGCTACAGTCTGATAATCCACTGTGGGGCGTGCATGCTCAACCGGCGGGCTATGCTCAACAGAGTTCAGCAGGCGGACAGTGTCGAAACCCCTATGACCAATTACGGCCTGGCCATCGCCACAGCCCATGGAGTCGGTGGGCGGGTGCTGGAGCCGTTTCCTGAGGCCCACCGTGCATACACCCAGGCCATGGCGCCCACAGACCACGACAAAAACCGCGGTAGTTCCCACACCTTTGCCGACCATCAGGGGGCGTGATGGGCACAATGAAGATTCTGAAGGCGAGAGTTCTCAAACAGAGCGCTTTTCCGCTTTTGCTGCTGTTCATCTACCTCATGGTCTGCCGTTACAATCTGGCCAACCCCTACCTGATTCCCCGTCCAGGGCAGATTGGAAACACTTTTATCACCCTTGTGGCGAAGGGAATCCTGCAGCAGCACATTTTTATGTCCCTCCGGCGTGTCTTCATCGGCTTTTTCATTACCCTGGGCGCCGCGCTGCCCCTGGCGGTTCTCTTTTATTTTTCCCATCGTCTGTCCCAATTTTTCTTGGGAACACTCCACTTTTTGCGCTGCACCCCGCCCCTTTCTTTGGTGCCGCTTTTGATACTCTGGTTTGGAATAGGCGAGGCCTCGAAGTTGGCGGTCATAATCCTGGCAAGTTTTTTCCCCGTCTTTCTCAACACCCTCAGCGGGCTGGAACAGGTCGATTCTCAGCTTCTGGAAATGGGAGATACCCTGGAGCTGAACAAACGTGAAAAAATTGTTCACATCCTCATTCCCGAGGCCCTGCCCACTGTCCTTACCGGTATGCGCCTCGCCTTTGGCTACAGCTGGCGGGCGCTGATTGGGGCGGAGATGATCGCGGCGGCAAGTGGACTCGGCTACATGATACTGGATGCCCAGGAAATGGCCCGAACCGATAAGGTTTTTGTCGGAATACTAACAATAGGCTTCCTCGGATTGGTTTTCGATATGGTGACGATGCGGATTATCGAAAAGAGATTTCCCTGGGCGGTAAAGGAAAAGATTTGAACGGCTGTTTTTTGAAGAATATGACAAAGACCTTCGTCGTTGACGGCAGCATTGTCCGTGCACTCAACGGTTTGGACCTGAATGTACCCAAAGGCGCCTTCATTTCCATAGTGGGCTATAGCGGCTGCGGCAAAAGCACCCTCCTCAAAACTATTATCGGTCTGATAACGCCGGACAGCGGAAGCCTCGATTTTGTTGGAATGGACGGGAGAACCGGTATCGTCTTTCAGGAGCCCCGTCTAATCGCATCAAAAAGCGTAAAGAAAAATCTCGCGCTGGCCCTAAAACACCAGAAAGACCCCGCTATAAAGGGGAAAACAATCGATGAAGTGATAGCGATGCTTGGTCTGACCGCCTTCAGCAACGCCCTGCCCTGGCAGCTTTCAGGAGGTATGGCACAGCGGGTAGCCCTGGGCCGTGCACTCTGTCGTCAGCCTGAACTGCTGCTGATGGATGAACCCTTCGGTGCCCTGGATGCCCTGAACCGAACCCGCCTTCAAGATGAACTTATCGATATTTACCTCAACAAAGCGATCACCATCCTCTTCGTGACCCACGACGTCTGCGAAGCGGTCTTCCTGGGCAACAGAGTAATCGTTATGGCCGATGGTCAAGTGAGCCGGGATATTCCGGTTCCTCTCAGCTACCCAAGAGATAAAACTTCCCGTGGTTTCATTTCCATACAAAATGAGGTTCTTGAAGCAATTGTCGAAGAAGACAAGCCCCATGATCAGTGTGGACAAATTATAGGTACAAGGAGAAAGCTATGTCAAAAACAACGTTTAAGAGAGGTTACGCCGGGTTAGTCTTCTTTTTCACCACCCTGTTCTGTTTTGCCGGAGGCGTGCAAGAGGGCCAACTATCGGAGATCAACGTATCCTACGTTAAATCACCCTTCAACCTGTCCGCGATTGTTATGAAAGAGCGGGGAATGCTGGAAGAGGCCTTCGCCGAACAGGAAATCGAGGTGAAATACCACGAGATCAACTCCGGGGCAAAACAGGCCCAGGCGATGGCCGGCGGTTCTCTTGACATCGGTGGGGTGATGAACACCACCTCGGTAATCCTGACCAACAGTGCCGGCAATGATGTGAGAATAGTATCTGCTTACAGCAGACCCATACACGTCTTTTCCATTGTAAGCGCCGACGACGAAATACGAACTGTCGAAGACCTGCGCGGTAAAAAAGTCGCCGGTCCCAAAGGTACCGTGCTGCACCAGCTACTGGCCGCCGCCTTACAGTCAAAAGGAATGAGCCTTGAGGACGTAGAGTTTCTCCAGATGGACCTCCCCCAGGCCGCAACCGCCATGAGCGCGGGCCAGATAGATGCAGCTCTTTTGGCCGGTAACCTCGTAATTAATGCTCAGAAAACCGGTGCCCATATAATCACTACCGCCGAAGGGCTTGTCACTCCGACCCTGGTAATTGCCGCCCGGGGACCCTTTGTAGATACCCATCCCCAGGTAGTTGAACTGTACATCGATACCAACCGGGCAGCGTTAGCGTGGATCGAAGAAAATCTGAATGAGGCCCTTCAAATGGGTGCGGAAGAACAGGGAATCTCTCTGGAAGACGCCCGTACGCTGTACACCTGGACACAGTTTGCCGATACCCTCGAAACTCGTGACCTGGAGGCGATGGAGGCGGATATCGATTTCATGCTGCAAAATGGAATGCTTACAGAGAGAATCAGCGCCGAATCCTGTGTGGCCGAGGCGGCCCTGCCCTAAACCACCAAAGAGGACCGTCTGAATGAGCCCCGTTATGTCCGGCCGCAGCGGGGCGTCTACTCTTTTCGGGCGAGCGGTGCCGGATCAGGTGCCGCCCACTCACCAATCCACGCGATAAGGGCATCCATGACCGGCGCGAGGGCCCGACCTTTATCGGTGAGGTGGTATTCCACCCGGACGGGCATCTCGGGAAAGACAACCCGCGAAACGACCCCCTCATGATCGAGTTCTCGGAGGCGTTCGGAGAGCATGCGATCACTGAGGCCGGGAATCTCGGACCGAATGGCGTTGAAGTGGTGCACACCACCAAGCAGAACGCGGATAATCGTCGCCGTCCACCGACCGCCGATGAGTTCGGCGGCGCGCTGGTAATGTTCGCAGTACAACTCGTCATTTTTATTCATAGTATCACCTCGTCATAACCACTCGTCCTAACCGCTTGCCTGTCTATACTATCATTCGTATACTCACGTATCAATGTTTAGTTACTAATCAAGGAGATTCTTTATGGCAAAACCGAAGATCGGTATTATTGTGGGTACTACCCGGGCGACGCGTATCGCCGACAAGCCGGCCGCTTGGTTGATGGACATCGCAAAAAAGCACACCAGCATGGACTTTGAACTCGTCGATCTCAGAGACTTTCCCATGCCCTTCTTTGACGAACCCGCCTCCAACGCCTACGTCCCGGCCACCAACGAGATTGCGCAGAAGTGGCAAAAGAAAGTAGCTGAGTTTGACGGGTACATCTTTATAACCGGCGAGTACAACAACAGCGTCCCGGCGGTACTGAAGAACGCCCTTGACTACGCCTACCCTGAGTGGAATCGCAAACCCGCCGCGTTCTTTGGCTATGGCTCCGCCGGCGGCACCCGAGCGGTCCAGCACCTGCGGGAGATCGCTATAGAAGTGCAGATGGCACCGGTCCGTCACGGCATCTATATCATGGGCGGAGACTTCATGGGACTGCTGCAGGGGGAAAAGGAGATGAAGGATTTGCCCTATCTGACACCGCTGGCGGAAGACATGCTCACCCAGCTTGAGTGGTGGACCGTCGCTCTCAAAGAGGCGCGGGCGGCCTGATCACCGGCGTAAGCCATGGTTGGATTTTCGCCCCGACAGCCGGGGCGAAAAACTCCGCAGAACGAAGTTCGAAACAGACTTGGTTCTTGGTTCTTGTCCGCTGCGGCCGTCTCTACAGTCTACAGCAGTTTTTCGGTTCCGCTGTACATCTCTGTGGCGTTGATGACCAAGACACCATGACCGGGATGTTTGGTGGGATTCCAGCTCTTCATCCAGTCGAACAGTTTCCCTGAGGTATGGTACTCGAAATCACCTTTAATCTGGTAGGACTTGCCTTCCCCGGTGATGAACAGGACTGCAACCTTGCTCTTCGCCTCTATGTTCTGTTTGGTTTTGAAAAAGTAGTTGTCGGCAATGACAATACGACTGTCGTCGCTGAGTGCGACAGATGAGGCATAGATGCTGTTCGGCATCCCATTGCTGTCAACGGTGGTCACCACTACGGCGCCGTCTCTCTGCTGCCAGGCTTGTTGCAGTACATCACTCATGTTTTAACTCCGTTTTATGTTCGATTTCTTCTATTGTAAACCTCTCGGGTGTATCAGTCGATCGTCAAATGTGACCTGCTCGATTGAAGAAATCGTAATGTGTTGAGC
>Ga0172382_10010934_pt1 | contig 12076 bp, 12 predicted proteins | sample Leawel138RmetaG_FD_122245 | JGI IMG/M metagenome (GOLD analysis project Ga0172382, IMG submission 122245) | Leachate microbial communities from a municipal landfill in Southern Ontario, Canada - Leachate well 138R metaG | ecosystem: Engineered > Solid waste > Landfill > Unclassified | place...
AAATGAAACTAAGACTACAATGGAAGATACCGAAGGAATAGTATCTTATCTAAGGGAAATTTCTACTGTTGAAGTGGCTGTAATCCTGAAAGAGTTCCATAAGGAAAGCGTCAAGGTCAGTATGAGAAGTAAAAGATATGTGGATGTAGCAGAAATTTGTACACATTTTAATGGGGGTGGCCACAAGAGGGCTGCAGGTTTTACCGTAGGTTTGACAATTGAAGAGTCAGAATTGAAACTATTAGATTTGTTGAAAGATTATATTTAGGTGACACTGATGAACGGGGTAATTAATATATTTAAACCAAGAGGTATGACCTCCCATGATGTTGTTAGTTTTCTGCGGAGAAAATTGAAGATAAAAAAAATCGGCCATGCTGGTACTCTAGACCCCAACGCATCTGGAGTCTTGCCACTATGTATCGGAAAAGGAACGAAAATAGCTGAATTTCTCTTAGACTTGGATAAGGAATATATAAGTGAAGTTACATTGGGCACAAGAACTGACACTCAGGATATGGATGGAAGGGTTCTCGCCATTTCGGATAAAAAAGTTAAGGATGACGATATTATAGAAATAATGGCCAAGTACAGGGGTGAACTACTACAGGTTCCTCCCATGTATTCAGCATTAAAACATAAGGGGAAAAAACTATACCAACTAGCCCGAGAGGGCAAGGTTGTACCAAGAGAGGCTAGGAAGATTACAATATACAAACAGGAGATATTAAAGATTGACAATAGTAGAAAGATATTGTTCTATACAAGGTGTTCAAAAGGGACATATATTAGAAGCTTATGCGACAATATAGGATCAGATTTAGGCACTTATGGCTACATGTCGTTTTTGATGAGAACCGGTGTAGGCAATTTTAAAATAGAAAACGCCTATGGTCTTAGCTATTTAGAAAATCTATCTCTTGATGAAATATCGAAAATCCTAATACCCATTGATGAGGCCATAGATTACATCCCCTATTATGCAGTAGATGATATATTTTACAATAATTTAATAAATGGAAATCTTATAAAGGTAGATCCTACAGACTCCAATATTGTAGGTAAGCTCCAAAGAATATACTGTAGGGAGACTTTTATTGGACTTGGCAGAATTAATGAAATTGACTCAGATTATTTTTTAAAGATGGAAAAAGTTTTAGTGATATAGGTGATAAATATGGAAATAATTGATTTATTAAATTATAGGGAAAGAAGATTTGGAACAGCCATTGCCCTAGGTAATTTTGATGGCTTACATTTAGGACATCAAAAATTAATAGAAACTATGGTCGATAGATCTAGGGAATTGGGGGTCAAACCCTCTTTACTCCTATTTAAAGGCCATACAAGGGCAACTATTAAGAGGGAAAAACCAAAAATGATTACTAATAATGAGCATAAGTTTCAGCTTGCAAAGGATCTAGGCGTAGAAATTGTATACCTTTTAGACTTTAATGAGGATATCATGAGATTGTCTGGAGAAGAATTTATCCGGGATATAGTGCTTGAAAAGATAAATGGTAAACTAATAGTAGTTGGATTTGATTATAGATTTGGCTACAAGGCCTCTGGAGACACTGATTACTTGATTGATTTGGGCAAGAAATACAGCATAGATATTGAGGTGGTCAATCCTGTTATAGTGGATGACAATATCGTAAGCAGTTCCTATATTAGAAACCTAATATCCCTGGGAAAAATACAGGAGGTTAAAAAAGCTTTAGGAAGACCCTATTCCATACTTGGAAATGTCATACCTGGGAGCAATAGGGGAAACAAACTAGGTTTTCCAACTGCTAATATTGAACTAATAGATAGTTTTGTTATACCCAAGACCGGGGTTTACTTTACAAACACCATAATTGATAACAGAAGGTTTATATCTGCTACCAATATTGGCTATAACCCAACCTTTGATGGAGATAAGTTGAAAATTGAGACATTTATATTGAATTTTAGTGAAAATATCTACGGTAAAACTATAGAAATTGAATTTATGGATTTTTTAAGGGACGATATAAGGTTTAGGAATTCTGGGGAACTTATCAAACAAATGGAATTAGATATAGAAACCATTAAAAATAGATATTGATATTTACATTTATTCTCTACTATGATAATATAGAATTGGCAATAAGACCTATGGCTATGTATTGCGAATCCTCGACGTTATACGCAGCTATAGGAGTAAATAAATTTAGGAGGTGTTTGAATGTTAACAAAGGAAATTAAAAGTGAAATTATTGAGAATTATAAGTTGCATGATGGGGATACTGGTTCTCCAGAGGTGCAAATAGCGCTATTGACCTATAGAATCAACTCCGTCAATGAGCATTTAAAGTCTCATAAGAAGGACCACCATTCAAGAAGAGGCTTGTTAAAGATGGTAGGTCAAAGGAGAGGATTTTTAAAATATCTTCAGAATAATGATATTGAAAGATATCGTTCTTTAATTGAAAGATTGGGCATTAGAGGTTAATGAAGAGAGCGGGATATTCCCGCTCTATTGATTTATACTGGATAAAATTATGTCATTTAGGTTAAAATAAGTAGTTCAAAACAAGCGAGGAGGTATTGTATGGAGAAAATATTTCAATATGATTTGGCAGGAAAAGAAATTAACATTTCCATTGGAAAAGTTGCGGAACAAGCTAGCGGATCCTGTTTAGTTCGATATGGAGATACAGTTATTTTAGCTACAGCAACAGCTTCAAAGGAACCAAGGGAGGGAATTGACTTTTTCCCTTTAAGTGTAGACTATGAAGAGAAACTATATTCTGTAGGGAAAATACCGGGGGGCTTTATAAAAAGAGAGGGAAGGCCTAGCGAGAAGGCCATTTTAACTTCAAGGCTTATCGATAGACCACTTAGACCCTTGTTCCCAGATGGATATAGAAACGATGTACAGGTCATTACTACAGTTTTGTCAGTGGATCAGGATTATTCCCCTGAAATAGCAGCTATGATCGGCTCTTCTATTGCCTTATCCATCTCAGATATTCCCTTTGACGGGCCAACAGGCTCCGTACTAGTTGGATTGGTTGATGGAAAATTTATTATTAATCCAAACAGCGAGGAAAGAGAAAAGTCTGATATTCACCTAATTGTCGCAGGCACTAAAGATGCAATAATGATGGTGGAAGCAGGTGCAAAAGAAATCCCCGAGAAGCTAATGCTAGAAGGTATTTTATTTGCCCATGAGGAAATTAGAAAGCTATGTGAGTTCATAGAGGAAATAGCAGATGAGATAGGTAAGGAAAAGGTTGAATACATGCTATTTAGGGCAGATGAAAAGGTTGCACAAGAAATAGTTGAATACGGTAGGGAAAAGATGAAAGTTGCGATTAATACCGTAGAGAAACAGGAAAGATTGGATAATATTGATAGGGTAGGCAAGGAAATCAAGGAAAACTTTTTAGAAAAATACCCAGACTTTGAAAAGGACATAGATGAAACAATTGAGTCTATGCTAAAGGAAGAAGTAAGAAGATTAATTATAGAGGATGGGATTAGACCAGACAATAGGAAGACCGATGAAATTAGGCCTATAAGCACAGAGGTAGGTTTATTACCTAGGGCTCATGGTTCAGGTCTATTCACTAGGGGTCAAACTCAGGCGTTGACGATTGCAACCTTAGGATCTATTGGAGATGCCCAGGTTATCGATGGGCTAGGGGAAGAGGAATCAAAGAGGTATATGCATCACTATAATTTCCCCCCCTATTCAGTTGGAGATACAAGGCCAATGAGGGGACCTGGTAGGAGGGAGATAGGCCATGGGGCATTAGCAGAAAGAGCCCTGGAACCCGTTATACCTTCTGAGGACGATTTTCCCTACACAATAAGGTTGGTATCAGAAGTTTTGAGTTCTAATGGTTCATCATCTCAAGCAAGTGTATGTGGAAGCACCTTAGCCTTGCTAGATGCTGGAGTACCTATTAAGTCTTCAGTAGCCGGTATTGCAATGGGACTTATCAAGGAGGACAACAAGATTGCAATTCTATCCGATATTCAGGGTATGGAGGACCATTTAGGTGACATGGACTTTAAGGTTGCTGGCACAGAAAAGGGAATAACTGCAATACAAATGGATATTAAAATTGCTGGAATAGATAAACCTATTTTGGAAGATGCATTGGAAAAAGCAAGGGTAGGTAGATTATTTATTTTGGATAAGATGGCAGAATCGATCTCAACTCCTAGAGAGGAATTATCGCCCTATGCTCCTATAATGTACACCATAAATATAAATCCGGATAAGATTAGAGATGTCATTGGGCCGGGAGGTAAAATGATTAATAAGATAATCGACGAAACTGGTGTAAAAATCGATATAGTTGACGATTCAGGAAAGATATTTATAGTTGCCACCAGTGCAGAGGGTGGGGAAAAGGCAATTGATATGATAAACAAAATAGTTAAAGAGGTTGAGCCAGGAGATATTTATTTAGGAAAGGTTACTAGGATAATGAACTTCGGAGCATTTCTAGAGGTTCTAAATGGCAAAGAAGGCCTGCTCCACATTTCCAACATTGCTAAAGAAAGAATAAATAAGGTGGAAGATGTCTTGTCTGTTGGAGATGAGGTACTTGTGAAAGTAATTGAAATTGACAAACAGGGTAGAATTAATTTGTCGAGAAAGGCCTTGTTGACTGAGGAACCTAAAAGTCAAGAGTAATGTGTGAATGCATGAACCATTGAACTAGGTTCATGTTTTTATTTTAGTATAATAAATAATTCCCTGAATATATATAATGTAGAATATATTGGGGGGATGGTTATGAAACTGATAATTGTCAATAGAAAGCTTTTGTTAACCTTTTTTATAATCTTACTACTGATTGCCATTACAGTTTTCACATGGTTTACTTATCATAGAACTAGAGAGACATTTAACCCTGACGTATATTATCAGGGTACAATTGATAAGAAGGTCATAGCTTTTGCCTGCAATGTCGATTGGGGGAATGATTATATACCAGAAATGCTTAGGATATTCAAAGATAATAATATTAGAATAACATACTTTGTAACTGGAAAGTGGGCTGAAAAAAACGAGGATTTACTGGTAAGTATTTACGAACACAAGCATGAAATTGGCAACCATGGCTATAACCATGTTGATTATGACAAATTATCCTATGAGAAAAATCACGAAGAAATACTAAAGACACATAATATCGTTAAAGATGTGCTCAGGATTGAGTCAAGGTATTTTGCACCGCCATCTGGTGCCTTTAACGATAATACCATAAGAGCCTCAAAGGATTTAGGCTATGAACTTATACTCTGGAGTATTGATACGATAGATTGGAGAAATGACAGTACAAAGGATATAATAGTCAAAAGAGTGACAGAAAAGGCCCATAATGCAGCAATTGTATTAATGCATCCAACAGAGGAAACCGTCAAGGCCCTGCCGGAAATAATTAGTTATTTACATCAAAATGGGTATAAAATAGGCATGATTAGCGACGTCATAAAGAAAAATTAGTCAGGAGGATATAGATGAAAATCGACATTATAAATAATAGTAAATTTACACTCCCCAAATACAAGACTGATGGTTCTGCAGGATTGGATTTACAGGCCGATATAGACCAGCCCTTGCTTATAGAACCACTTCAGAGGGTATTGGTACCAACGGGTTTGTTTATTTCAATACCAGGTGGATTTGAGGCTCAAATAAGAGCTAGATCGGGACTAGCCCTCAATCACGGAATTACATTAGCCAACGGTATTGGAACAATTGACAGCGATTACAGAGGAGAAATCAAGGTCATACTAGTCAATTTAAGCGATAAGGGATATGTAATAAATAGGGGGGACAGAATAGCTCAGATGGTATTTATAAAATACCAGAAGGTTGAATTTAATTTGGTAGATAATTTGGACAAGACTGATAGGGGAGAAGGTGGCTTTGGACACTCTGGTTATTAATATCAAATAAGATGTTATCATAATTGATAGCGAATATATTTATCTTTTCATCATATATTATAATGAACTGGAGGGATAATATGAGATTATTTGAATTAAGCAGTAAAGAAATAGTAAATTTAAATAATGGAGGCAGGCTAGGCCTTATTTCCGATAGCGATTTTTTAATTGATGAGGACAATGGTAAAATAATATCCTTGTTGGTAAGTCAAAGGAAGCTGGGACTTAGATTGTTGGGGATTGAAGGCAGTGAAACACAAATCCCATGGGAATCTATCCGAAAGATTGGATACGATATGATAATTATAGAAACGGAACCGATTTAAAAACATATATTTTTAGATATATGTTTTTTTATATTAGAATATATTTATTCTTTAGGTAAAAACTATTGGTAATCAAATTTTTGGAGGTTAAAATGGAAGATAAGGACTTAGACAAAGAAAAGGAAAAGGAAGAAGAGGAAAAAATTGAAGATATTAAAAATATGGGGATTCCAAATATACCTGATTCAAAAAATAACATTCAATTTATTTCAATTATTGGAGAGATTGAAGGCCACAGCATTGCATCCAACGATAAAAAGGCGACCAAGTATGAACACATCATACCAATTCTTATTGCCTCTCAACAGGACCCTAAAATAGAGGGTGTATTCATTATACTGAATACTGTCGGTGGAGATGTAGAAGCGGGATTAGCCTTATCTGAGTTGATAAATTCAGTTGACAAGCCAAAGATATCCCTGGTCCTTGGGGGTGGTCACAGTATAGGAGTTCCTTTGGCCACATCTACTGATTATTCATTTATCGTACCCACTGCTACTATGACCATACATCCCATAAGAACAACGGGTCTAGTTATAGGTGTACCCCAAACCTTTAGATACTTCGAAAAAATGCAGCAAAGGATAATAAATTTCATTCTGAGAACATCAAATATAGATGAGAAAACATTGAAGAAGCTAATGTATTCAACTGATGAAATTGCCAATGACGTTGGTACTATTCTGGTTGGTGAAGAAGCTGTGCAATATGGTTTGATCAATGAAGTAGGGGGATTTTCAAAAGCTTTGAAAAAGCTATATGAAATGATTGATGTTAAAAATGAATAGAATAGGCTGGAAAACTATGTTATAATATCAACAGTATCAACTTTAAAGGGGGAATTAATTTGAATTTGTTAGAAGCTATTGTCCTAGGAATATTTCAGGGAATTGCTGAGTTTTTACCAATTAGCAGTTCAGGCCATTTAGTTATCCTTCAAAACTTATTTGGTATAAAAGAGGGTAATTTATTTTTTACAGAAATGTTGCACTTTGGTACGCTAATTTCGATTATTGTTGTATACTTTAAGGATATAATTAGAATGATTATAGAATTTATAAGGCTTTTGCTATCGATATTTAAAGGCGAAAAGATAAAAGAATTAAATAAATATCAAAAACTCGCAATTTTAATTATCCTAGGGTCTGTACCCACAGCAATAATAGGCTTATCTCTAGAAGATTTTTTTGAATCACTATATACTTCTATACTGCCAATTGGTTTTGCCTTCCTAGTTACAGGTGTTTTATTATGGACTGCCGAGAGGAGGTCCTATCAAAATAAGAAAGTTAAGGATATGACATATTTAGACTCCTTAATCATCGGCACTGCACAGGGAATAGCTATTATACCTGGCATTTCCAGATCCGGTTCTACAATTGTTGCAGGGCTCCTAAGGGGATTGAATAAGCCATTGGCGACGGAATTTTCTTTTCTACTGGCTTTGCCGGCCACACTTGGGGCAGGACTATTGGGCATTTTAAAGCTGACAAAGTCAAATTCTGAGATTTTGGTTAATTTCCCACTGCTTGTTGGTGTATTAACTTCTACCATAGTAGGCATAGTCTCCTTGAAAATTTTAATCAGTTTATTGAATAAAAACAAACTGCATTATTTCTCTTATTATCTATGGGTCATAGGAATAATAACAATTATTACACAGCTTATTTAAGCTACATATATTTGAGGTGAATTTTTTGAAAACCAAAGGAGTAAAAAAGAATAATAAAAAAAACTTAAGTCACAAAAAAAACATGAATAAGGACTTATACGGATTTATAATTATTTCAATAGGTATCTTGTTTTTATTAAGCCTATTTAGCTCAAAAATGGGAATTATAGGAGCCATTATACAGGGCAGTACCTTTTCTTTTATGGGATTTGGGGCATACTTTTTTCCAATGTTTTTAATTTTTACTGGTATCGTATTTATTATTGAAAAATTCGATAAAAAGGAAAAGCTATCTATTATATCTACCATCCTTCTATTCCTTACTGTTCTTATTATATTAGATGGAAGGAACCCCCTTAATTTAACGTTTATAGAGAGAATTGAAAATTCAATTAGCTTAAGTAAACTCGGCAGGGGGGGAGGAATAATAGGCAGCCTATTTGGGTTCTTTTTTTATAAATTATTTGGTTCAGTTGGAACCTACTTTGTCCTAAGTTTGATTATAATAGTTAATCTTCTTTTGATTACCGGTATTAGGGTAAGAGATTTTGTAAGTAATATTGTAAACTACTTCAGAGATAGTAAACTCAATGACAGCAAACCTTATATTTCTAACTCTATGAATGATGTCCCGTCATCAAAGGATGAAATAAGGGTAATAGACTATGGCACTCAATCAAGGGAATTGTCAAATAAGAAGACCGAATCAAAGGATGCAAAAAACGATATAGAAAAGGAAATAAATATTGGCACTAATAAAAATCTAGCATCATCCTATTACACACCCTCTATCAACTTATTGACGACTCCTGCTAACCAACAAAATCTTAGTGATGAAAAGGAAATATTAAACAATGCTAGAAAAATCGAGGAGACTATGAAGAATTTTGGCATAGATGCAAAGATTTTAGAAATCAACGTAGGGCCTACAATTACTTGTTATGAACTGCAACCTTCTCCAGGTATAAAGCTCAATAGAATTGTCTCCCTATCCGACAACATTGCCCTGAGTCTTGCTTCCTCTGACATTAGAATTGAGGCCCCAATACCAGGCAAGTCTGCTGTTGGTATTGAGGTACCCAATAGGACCAAATCAAATGTTTCATTAAAAGAAATCTTAAACTCTAAGGAATATATTGATATTGATTCCAACCTTCCACTCGCTTTAGGGAAAGATGTATCAGGTAAGGTAATCGTATCTACAATAGACAAAATGCCACATTTACTCATTGCTGGGGCAACTGGATCTGGTAAGTCAGTTTGTATAAATACAATAATTATGAGCATTATATTTAAGTCTTCGCCAGAAGATGTAAAATTATTGCTAATAGATCCAAAGGTTGTTGAACTAAGTGTATACAATGGTATACCACATTTGCTGATTCCAGTAGTTACCGATGCCAAAAAAGCAACCTTTGCTCTTAATTGGGCAGTTGAAGAGATGGAAAAAAGATATAAGTTATTTGCTGAAAACAGTGTAAGGGATATGGCGTCTTATAATAGCAAGATGAAAGTAAAAGAAGATAAGCTTCCAAATATTGTGATAATAATCGATGAATTAGCAGATTTGATGATGGTAGCAGCACAGGAAATTGAAGATTATATTTGTAGACTTGCCCAAATGGCAAGAGCTTCGGGAATATATTTAATCGTAGCAACGCAGCGGCCATCAGTCGATGTAATAACTGGTACTATCAAGGCGAATATACCATCTAGAATATCTTTTGCCGTATCATCACAGGTTGATTCAAGGACCATATTGGATATCTCAGGGGCTGAAAAGTTGCTTGGTAAAGGTGATATGCTCTTCTATCCCTCCTTTTATTCAAAACCGGCAAGAATACAGGGAGCATTTATATCCAGTGAAGAAGTCGAAGCAGTTGTCGACTCCCTCAAGTCTCAGGAAATATCTAACTACGATCCCGATATCATTGAAATAGTTGATAATCCAAAAGAGCTGACAACTGAAAACAGCGATGAACTCCTGCCTGAAGCAATATCTTTAGTTGTAGATGAGGGACAAGCGTCTGTTTCCTATTTGCAGAGAAAGTTAAAGATTGGTTATGCTAGGGCAGCTAGGATAATAGATGAAATGGAAGATAGAGGCATAATTGGCGGCTACGAAGGCAGTCGGCCACGCAAAGTCCTAATAAGTAAGGAAGATTTAGAATCCATGAGAAGGGGTGAATAAATGGAACATGAAAAGGTATATATAGAAACATTAGGATGTTCGAAGAACGAGATAGATTCTGAGTTAATGATGAGTTTGTTAGAAAACAGCAATTATGATCCTGCTCTTTCACCAGAAGATGCCAATATCATAGTTGTCAATACCTGTGGTTTTATAGATAAGGCTAAGGAGGAATCCATAGAAACAATTTGGGAAATGACCAAATATAAAAAAGAGGGTAAATGTAATCATTTAATACTAGCTGGATGCCTAGCAGAAAGGTATTCAAGTGAGTTACTAGATGAAATTGAAGACGTTGATGCGATTATTGGCACCGGCAATATCAGGGAACTTCCATCTATTATTGAAGACCTAAATGAAAGAAAAGAAAGAGTTAGGAGAACTGGAGAGATCAATGCAGCTTATTTGGAGGATATCAATAGAATACACTTCAATACTACTGAATATGTCAGGATTTCAGAGGGTTGTGACAATCTATGCACCTATTGCATTATCCCAAAGCTTAGGGGTAGGCATAGAAGTAGAAGAATGGAAGATATAGTAGACGAGGTGAAATATTTAGTAGACCATGGTGTAGAAGAAATAATCCTAATAGGTCAAAATACTTCAGACTATGGCATAGATATTTATGGAAACTACAGCTTAAATATCCTATTAGATGAATTAAATAAAATAGATGATTTGAAATGGATTAGGCTGCTATACCTTTATCCTGATAATTTTTCATATGACCTAATTAATTCTATAAAAAACAACCATAAGATAGTAAAATATGTGGATATTCCTCTCCAACATGTAAATGACAATATACTTAAAAGAATGAATCGAAAGACCTCTCGAAAAAGTATTGAGAAATTGATTAAGGATTTGAGAAAGGAAATTCCGGAAATTATCGTCAGGACCACTTTTATTGTAGGATTCCCTGGTGAAACAGAGGATGAATTTAAGGAATTATTGGAATTCATTAAGGAATATAAATTTGATAAGCTTGGAGTATTTACTTATTCAAGGGAAGAGGGGACACCTGCCTATAGTCTACCACACCAGGTCTCAGAATCTGTAAAATTAAATAGAAGAGATAGAATAATGGAGGCTCAGTTATATATTTCAGAGCAGGGGATGAAAGATAAACTTGGAAAGGAATTTTTGGTATTAATTGAGGAGTATCATGGTAATAATACCTACATAGGGCGAACCTATATGGACAGTCCAGATATAGACGGACTGGTTTACATTAATAGTGATGATTTCATTGAAATTGGAGAATTTGTAAAAGTGAAAATCATTGATTATCTCGAATACGATCTAGTGGGGGAGGTAATTAAGTGAATTTAGCAAATAAGATTACCATTTTTAGGGTGTTTCTGGTTCCAGTATTTATGTTGGTATTATATTCCAATATTCCCTATAGTACTTATCTGGCAGCACTTGTCTTTATTTTCGCATCTTTAACGGATACCTTGGACGGTTATATTGCCAGGAGTAGGAATATGATTACGACATTTGGGAAGTTTGTTGACCCCTTAGCAGACAAGATATTGGTTTCAGCAGCTTTAATCTCACTCCTAGAGCTTGGAAAGATCCCTGGGTGGTCGGTTGTCATCATTATCGCTCGCGAATTCACTATCAGTGGTTTTAGAATAGTCGCAGCTTCTGGTGGTATAACCATAGCAGCCAGTTCTTTAGGAAAGATTAAGACAGTAACACAATTGCTTGCAATTATACTCTTGTTATTAAACAATATTTATTTCAGTCGGATTGGACTTCCTCTTGATTTAATTGTTTATTATAGCTCTGTCTTATTTACAGTAATATCTGGTATAGATTATATATATAAAAATATTTCAACCCTCAAAATTGGGATAAAGTAGGTAGGTGATACTTATGTACGCAGAAATACTAACTATAGGAACAGAAATCACAACAGGCAGTATCCTAAATACCAAC
>Ga0172382_10010936_pt1 | contig 12075 bp, 8 predicted proteins | sample Leawel138RmetaG_FD_122245 | JGI IMG/M metagenome (GOLD analysis project Ga0172382, IMG submission 122245) | Leachate microbial communities from a municipal landfill in Southern Ontario, Canada - Leachate well 138R metaG | ecosystem: Engineered > Solid waste > Landfill > Unclassified | place...
ACAAGGGCAATCGAGCCCGGCGCTTGATTGCTCGCTCCTTTTGCTGCCGCTCCAGTCGGTCGCCGTCAAGCGCTGATCATCGCCAACGTTATCGAGCCAGGCGGTAGCGCCCATCGAGGATATCACGCCACCAGTTTTCATTGTCGAGATACCAGCTTAATGTTTTGCGGATACCGCTTTCAAAGGTTTCCTCTGGCGCATAACCCAGTTCTTGTTGGCTCTTGCGGGCATCGATCGCGTAGCGCCAGTCATGACCTGGGCGATCTGCAACATAGGTAATAAGCTCGGCACAGGAGCGTCCCTGCGCGGCTGGTGCCTGGGGGAAGAGTCTGCCCAAATCAGCATCGGCAGCAAAGGCCTCATCAAGCAGGCTACAAAGCAGCTGTACAATGTCGATGTTATGCCATTCATTATTACCGCCAATATTGTAGTTTTCGCCATGTCTGCCCTTGTTGATTACAAGGTCTATGCCACGGCTGTGATCATCGACATAAAGCCAGTCACGCACATTGCGGCCATCCCCATAGATCGGCAATGATTTACCTTGCAGGGCATTGACCAGCATCAGCGGGATCAGTTTTTCTGGAAACTGGTAAGGGCCGTAATTATTTGAGCAGTTACTGGTTTTCACCGGCATGCCGTAGGTGTGATGGTAAGCACGCACCAAATGATCCGATGCCGCCTTGGAGGCAGCATAAGGTGAATTGGGTGCATAAGGTGTGTTCTCAGTAAACGGCGGATCAGTTTCGTTTAACGAACCATATACCTCATCGGTGGAAACATGCTGAAACAGCACTTCTGCTGGCCACTCGCCTCGATTGTCGTGCCACACGGCCTTGGCTGCCTTGAGCAGGACATGAGTGCCTACCACGTTGGTTTCAATGAAGGTATCCGGGCCGGTTATCGAACGATCGACATGTGACTCGGCAGCAAAATGGACGATGGTGTCGATATGTTCCTTGCGCAACAGGTGTTCTATCAAATTCTGATCACAAATATTGCCGTGGACAAATTGATAGTTTGGATTACCGTGTGCCGGTTGCAGGCTGGCAAGGTTGCCAGCATAGGTAAGCGCATCCAACACTACTACTCGATCAGCTGGATGCTTAGCCAGCCAATAGTGAACAAAATTGGCCCCAATAAAACCAGCGCCGCCGGTCACCAATAATTTACGCATCTTGCAACTCCTGTAACATTTCTCTCAAGGCAACGCGCCAGTGCATGCCAGTCAAACCAAAATCGTCTCGTGCATCTGCACTGTCCAGCACGCTATAGGCAGGTCGTGCTGCAACAGTGGGATATTCTTCGCTACGTAGTGGGCGTATAGGGATAGACTGCGTCAACAGCCCAAGCTGTCATGCCTCTTCCTGGATCGCCACGGCAAAGTCATACCAGGAGGCGACACCCAGATCGGCCCAGTGATAGATCCCATATAATTCAGGCCGGGCTGCTGCTGACCATAAGGCCGTGGCCAGAGTATTCGCCCATGTTGGGCTGCCTACCTGATCGGCAACCACGCCCAGCTCACTGCGTTCGCGCAGCAACCGTAACATGGTCTGAACGAAATTATTACCCTGCGCTGCGTATAACCAGGAAGTGCGCACAATCAGTCCAGGACAAGCACTAGCCAGAATAGCTTCCTCGCCTGCCCGTTTACTTGCGCCGTAAACGCCCAACGGCTGACAGGCATCGCCGGGGCGGTAGGGTCGGCTCGCATTGCCGGCAAAGACATAGTCGGTCGACACATGCAGCAATCGCGCACCGCAGCGCAGTGCAGCCTTGGCTAGATGCGCTGGCCCCAGTGCATTGACCGCGTGCGCCTTGGCAGCTTCCTGTTCAGCACGATCCACTGCCGTGTAGGCAGCCGCATTGATGATCACAGTCGGCCGCAGGTCATCGACCATGCGCTGCACTGCCGCAAGATCGCTGACATCAAGTTGCCCTGATGTATATGCATTAACTTTGGCATGCCCTGGTGCGCTTGCCTGCAAGGCATGACCCAAACTGCCCACCTGCGCCAGTAATCAATACGTTCATTTCAATTCCTTATGTCTGCGTCAACAGCAACAACAAACTTGCTTCATCCAGGACACTGATCCCCAACTCCTGTGCCTTGGTTAATTTGGAGCCTGCCTCGCTGCCCGCCACCACATAATCGGTTCTTTTCGAAATACTGTTTGTCACCTTGGCGCCAAGCTCCTGCAGGCGTTCCCTGGCCTGATCGCGAGTCAGTGATTCCAAGGTGCCGGTGAGCACAAAAGTTTTCCCCGCCAATACTTGTTGCTCTTGGCTGATTAATGTTTCGCGCCAATGAACACCCTGCTTACGCAGTCGATCAATGACATCCAGATTGTGGGGTTCAGCAAAAAAATTGCTGATGTGTCTGGCCACTTCCGCGCCAATATCACTGACCTGTCGCAGGGCCTGTTCCTTGAGCAAACGCTCACGAGCTGCTGGTGTTTCATGCGCCGACTGTTGCATTGCCTCGGCATAATCACGCGCTGCTGCCTGTAGCTGTTCCAGCGAGCCGAAGTGTGCTGCCAGACCAGCCGCTATAGCCTCACCCACTTCTGCTATACCCAAGGCATAGAGAAAGCGCGCCAGGGTGGTCTCCTTGCTATGTTCAATCGCGGCCAATAAATTTGTCGCAGATTTCTCGCCCATACGTTCAAGTTCAAGCAACTGCTCAGCCTGCAGGACATACAGATCAGCTACATCATGTACCAGTTCATCAGCTACCAGTTGTTCTACCAATTTCTCACCCATACCTTCGATGTCCAGGGCGCGACGCGAGGCAAAATGTAAAATAGCGTTCTTGCGTTGTGCAGGACAATAGAGCCCTCCGGTGCAATACCAATCTGCTGCCCCCTCTTCGCGCGCAATGGCACTGCCACATTCAGGGCACTTGCCATCCAGTAACGCGAACAAATCAAATGATACAGTGGACTCGGCAGGCCGCCGCTCCAGCACTACAGCAACAACTTCAGGGATCACATCACCAGCACGGCGCACTATCACGGTGTCGCCCACCCTTACATCCTTACGTCGTACTTCATCTTCATTGTGTAAGGTGGCATTAGTTACGGTCACGCCGCCGACAAACACCTGTTCCAGCTTGGCAACTGGTGTCAGTTTACCCGTGCGGCCTACCTGAATATCGATGGCGCGCACCACAGTAAGCTTTTCCTGGGCTGGATATTTGTGTGCCACAGCCCACTTAGGCTCACGGGTAACAAATCCCAGTCTTTGTTGGAAATTCAGATCATTGACTTTGTAAACCACACCATCGATATCAAAAGGCAGTCCATCACGTTTCCCAGCAATTTCTTGGTGAAAGGCGATCAAACCATCAGCACCTTTTACCACGGCGCGTTCATCACACACTGGCAGTCCGGCCTGCTGCAAGACATCAAGCAAGACACTATGCGTAGCTGGCAGCTCAAAGCCAACAACCTCGCCCAGGCCATAGGCGAAAAAACTCAGTGGTCGTTGTGCTGCTATCACAGGGTCAAGCTGACGTAATGAACCGGCTGCGGCATTGCGTGGATTGACAAAGCTTTTTTCGCCTCTTGCACATTGTTGTTCGTTAAGGCGGGTAAAGTCATCGCGCCGCATGTAAACCTCACCACGCACTTCCAGCACGTTTGCGACAACCCCGTCAAGCCGCAAAGGAATCTCTGCAATAGTGCGCACATTCTGTGTCACATCCTCACCTGTAGCCCCATCACCACGCGTTGCTGCCTGCACCAGCACGCCTTGCTCATAGCGCAGGCTGATCGCCAGACCGTCGAACTTAAGTTCGGCGGCATATTCAATGGCAGGTGCATCGGCTGACAGCTTTAATTCGCGGCGAATACGGGCATCGAATTGACGTGCGCCGTTTGGGTCGGAGTCAGTCTCGGTGCGAATGGATAACATAGGTACTGCATGTTGCACAGGAGTGAATTTATCCAACGCGACACCGCCGACACGTTGGGTGGGAGAATCCATGGTGCGCAGTTCTGGATATTGCTGTTCAAGTGATTGTAATTCACGAAACAGCTCATCGTACTCAGCATCAGGAATCTCCGGTGCATCGAGCGCATAGTAGCGATGATTGTGATATTCGATTGTGGCTCGCAGCTCAGCGGCACGCTGCTGCAATTCTGGTGCTGGCCTGGTCATGTTTCACTGGCAGGATAACGTGCAGCATCGGCACGCATATATTTAAATGTCTCATCCGTCAGCAAATTGCGCATCTGATCGCCAATGCGCCCTTCCTGCAATGCAGCAAGCTCCTTTGCCGTGGCGTACATATCGGCAAAGGCTGTTTGTCCATCCAGCGGACCAGGCAAACGCATGAACAAGACCAAACCTGGTGTACGCAGCTCGTGCATAGACCGCAGATCAAAATAGCCGGGTTCTATGATACTCGCTACACTGAACACAGATTGACCACTGGCGTCATCAAGACGATGAAAAATACGCAATTCACCATAGTGCAGATCCAAATGGTCAAACAAATCCGACAGTGTTGGCCCAGTAAACAGAACATCTTCCTGGGCAAACACCGTCAGTACAAATAGTTGCTCTGAGAGTGGTACTCCCAGTGCAACCTCAGGTGTTGTTGCAGAAAATCCTTCAACTGTAATTTCATCGCTTTGCGCGGTCTTGTTCTCGCGCCCGCTTATACCGGCAAATTCACGCAACTGCTCATCTTCCACTGGCGACCAGCGCGCGTTATGGCGCAACAATGGCACGATATCCCACTGATCAGCATTGCCAGAATCTTCATCAACGGGGCCATTGATATCATCCAGTCTTGCCCCGGCTTCATCCTGCTTGTGCTTGCGCCGCGTATGCCAATAATCCCAAAGATAAATTCCGATAATAAACAGTGTGCCAATAAGCAAAATACTGATGCGCAGATCGTCAAACATAATTATACCGCTGCCAGTGCTACGGCCTCGTCCACATCAACGGCGACCATGCGCGAGACTCCAGGCTCATGCATGGTGACGCCGGTCAGATGGGCTGCCAGTTCCATGGTGACCTTGTTATGGGTGATGAAAATAAATTGCACGCGCTCGGACATCTCCTTGACCATTTTACAGAACCGTCCGACGTTGGCCTCATCCAGCGGCGCATCCACTTCATCAAGCATACAAAATGGCGATGGATTGAGATCGAAGATGGCAAATACCAGCGCCACCGCCGTGAGTGCCTTCTCGCCACCAGATAATAAATGAATAGTGCTGTTGCGCTTGCCAGGTGGCCGCGCCATTACGGTAACACCGGTATCGAGCAGATCATCACCTGTCAGTTCCAGATAGGCATGACCGCCGCCAAACAGACGCGGGAATTTTTCCTGAAAACCTTTATTGACCTGGTCGAAGGTTTCCTTGAAGCGGGTGCGCGTTTCACGATCAATCTTGCGAATAGCATTTTCCAGGGTTTCCAGTGCTTCGATGCGATCCTTGTTTTGCTCATCAAGATAATTTTTGCGTTCGGATTGCTGGGTGTATTCATCTATCGCGGCCAGATTGATTGGCCCCAGCCGCTGAATTTTTTGTTCCAGCTCATCGAGCTGCTGTTGCCAGCCAGACTCATCGGCATGTGCTGGCATCTCTGCCAACAAGACCTCCAGTACAAAGCCAAGCCCAGTAATGGACTCATGCATAGTCTGCCGCCTTATCTTCAATTCCTGCGCCTGCAGGCGTAGTCTTTCCAGTGTGTTGCGGATCTCTTGAGCCTGCCGCTCGGTACCCATGCGGCTATGTTCTAATCGACGCAGCTCATGATCGATATCCTCGACATGCTTGCGCGCTTCGGCCAATTGTTTCTCCACCTGCATGCGCCTATTAAGCAAAGCCGCCAATTCATCAGCCATCGTTTGTGCAGGCTCATCGCTGTCACTCAGGAGTAAGCGCAATTCTTCACGCCGCTGCGCCAACAGATTTATCTGGCCAGCCATGCGCTCCAGTGCCTGCCTGGTGCTACTGAGTGCAGTGCGCGTGCCTTCCACAGCCAAGGCCAAATCATGCGCCTGCCCAGCTGCCTGGCGTGTCAGTTCACGCGCCTGTTCCAGCGCGGCACGATACTCTTCGCGCTCGTGTGATAACTCCTCACGACGTATGGCATTATCTTCCATAAGCGCCATCGCCTGATGCAAGCGGCTGCGCGTTTGTCCCATTTCACTATCGCCAGCCTGTAATTGCTGCTGCAACTCTTGAGTCTCTATCTGCAGGCGTTCATGCCGCTGGCGAATCTGCTCAAGTCGGGCTTGTTTGCCAGAAAGTTGGGCCTTGTGATTGGAGGCCTGATGATTGATTTCATTAAGCTGACGCTGCAATGTCTCGCGTTCTTCTTCCTGCTGTTTAAGTGACTCGCGGCCAGCGGCCGAATCCTGCTCAGCCGTTTCAATCTGTTGTGACAATTCGGCCAGTGTACTGGCCAGTTCACGTAATTCCTGCTCGCGTTGCAATACACCGGCGTGCTCATCCATCGCACGGCTCACACGCAACCACTGCGTGCCCAGCCAAATCCCGTCGCGAGTAATAACAGACTCATGGGTAGCAAGTTTTGCACGCAAGGCCAACGCCTCGGCCAGACTGTCGACGGCATGAACGCCTTCCAGCAAACTGGCCAGATTCCAGGGAGCCTTAACCTTGGCGGCCAACGAGCCATTACTGGCCGGAATATTGGTATTGGTATCAAACAAGGTCAGATAACCTTGTTCCAGACCTTGCAGCAACTCAGCCAGTGGATCCACTCCTGGCACACAAACGGCTTCCAGACTGGCGCCCAGTACGGTCTCCACTGCCTTCTCCCAGCCTGGCTCGACACTCAAGCCTTGCGCCAGGCGCTGTGCATCGCTCAGCCCCTGCCGTTTCAGCCAGTCAGTTACGGCACCCTGACGCTTGCCCAGTGCCGCCTGTTGCAAGGCCTGCAGCGAAGCATGCCGACCACTTTGGCTGTGCAACTCGGCACGCCAGCCATCCAGTTTATTGCTGAGCAAATGGTTTTGTTCACGCTGGGTGGCAATGCCCGCAAGACAACGATCTAATTGTTCGTGCAAGCCAGCCACATGTAGCTCTGCTTCTGCCTGTTGCTCAGATAAAATGACAACCTCATGTTCCAGCTCATCAGTAGACAGCAACTGCCGTTCTTCCTCCAAACGTTGCAACCTTTGTTGCTGCTGTTTGAGCTGTGATTCCAGTTGTTGCAGACGGGCACGTTCCACTTGAGCCGTCTGCGAAGATACAGATGATTGCTGATTGAATTCATCCCACTGCCCTTGCCAAAGGTGCATGGTCTCTTCGGTGGCCTGCAAACTCGCGCGCTGCAACTGCTCTTCCTGCTGCGCTTGTTCCAGGGCTGGTTCCTGTTCGGTAAGCGCTGTCGCCAACTCATCGATCCGGCGCGTGTCGTTTTCCATGTGACTTTGCGCCTCATGCCATGAACGCTCGACCTGTTCCAGATCCTGCTGCTGTTGCTGGCGGCGCTCACGCGCATGCTGAATCGACTGCTCCAGTCGTGCGATATCTGCCCCTACGCTGTAAAAACCACTCTGTACTGTATTGAAATTATCGGTAGCTTCAATCTGTTTTTCACGCAAGCGCTCTATACCTGCCTCGGCATTGCGTTGCTGCGCCAACTGCGCCTCCAGCAAGGTCTCCTGCTCACCAATCTTGTGCTCTGCGCCAGCAGCCTCACCATCCAATCCCTGCCAGCGCAGGGCATGCAACTGACCTTTAATGAGGCGCTCTTCCTGCTTGAATTCCTTATAACGTTCGGCTGTCCTGGCCTGACGTTGCAGATGGGCCAATTGTTTATCCAATTCATCGCGCAGATCGTTGAGACGATCGAGATTTTCGCGCGTGTGTTTTATGCGGTTTTCGGTTTCACGCCGACGTTCCTTGTATTTGGAAATACCGGCAGCTTCTTCGAGGAAAACGCGCAAGTCTTCCGGCCGCGCTTCGATGAGACGAGAGATCATACCCTGTTCGATGATCGCGTAACTGCGTGGACCCAGCCCCGTGCCAAGAAAGATGTCGGTGATATCGCGACGGCGGCAACGACTGCCATTGAGCTGATAAATGGACTGCCCATCACGGGTTACCGTGCGGCTGATGGAGATCTCATTGTACTGAGCATATTGCCCACCAATCTGACCATCACTGTTATCAAACACAAGTTCGACTGTGGCTTGACCGACCGGCTTGCGTGAACTGGAACCGTTGAAAATGACATCAGCCATGGAATCGCCGCGCAAATGCTTGGCAGAACTTTCACCCATCACCCAGCGTACGGCATCGATGACATTGGACTTGCCACAGCCATTAGGCCCAACCACCCCAACCAGATTGCTGGGCAGAGGGATCGTGGTGGGGTCAACAAAGGACTTGAAGCCGGCTAACTTGATTTTGCTCAGACGCATAGTGTTCTGGTTACTTGATGGTAACTCGTTGATTAAAATATAAAAAACCATATCCCGCAGAAAAAGCCCATATACAGGATACGCGGCTACGACAGGCAGGCTCTCTGGCACTGACAGAATGACAGATCATATCTTCCAGCCCCTGCACACAGGCCCGCCAAATTACCACGAAAGCCACACTAATGCCTACCCAACAAGCAAACAGGATGAGTTGAGGAACCAGGCGCATAAAATAGCGACATATCTATCCGGCCAGTGTGCTGGCCTTTCAATATAAGCAACACATCCCATTAGCTAACACACTGATTTCAATCGCCATTGGTGTATGTACGATAATTCATCCCGTCAACTCAATAAGACTTACCAAATTTGGTTAAGGGAAGCACTGAATAATGTTGGCGAGGCAGTCATGGCAAGGCAAAAAACGGCGAAAAAGCGCAGTTTACACGTAGTAAATGAGCATTTTGAGTCGTTTTTTAACACCGCCCTGACAACGCAGGTAATTATTCAGCGCTTCCTAAGGCTGTTCAATCAACACCATCAGACCCAGGGCCTTATGAATTTCTGCCAGCGTAGGCAGCTGCGCCAGACCAGGCAGATTGAAACCGCCATGGCAGGTCAGGCGCATAACTTCAGGTTGTTGCTTTGTCGACAGGATAAAATGAAAGTAGCGATTGACCTGGCTTACGCCATGGTCATCACTGGCGAGACTCAAGGAGGCGTAGACATAGGCACGGCGTTGCACGATCATGTCTTCGCCTTCGCGCACTGCGGTCACAGTAAAATGATCGGCAGCGATCACTGCATGACCCTCGCTGACCCGGCGCTGTTCAAAATTACAGTGTGGCTGGTAGATATCGAGACTGGTCTTGGCCACTGTTTGACCATGCTGTAAAAACACCCGACTATTTCCAGCTGGCACAATCAAATCCTGCTGCAAAACCACGCCCGCACCAATTGGCAAAAAATATGGCAACGAAGCATCGCCTGTAGATATGCTCGCACAACCAAACAACAGGCCACTGGCCAATACCAAAGCCACCCCAATACGTGTCATCATCATGCACACCTCAAGAAAAAAGCTATGAACCATCAATGTATTCAGGCTACCGCAGAATAATTGCTGGATGAAGAAAAATTATGCAAGCACCATTATCTGGTTTTGATTATCTACTGAAAGGCTTTGGCCTGCTACGCCGCCCACAGCTCTGGCCGTATGTGCTGGTACCGGTAAGCATCAATATCCTGGTCTTCAGCCTGCTGTTATGGTTTGTGTCAGGCAGGTTCAGCGATTGGGTGATGAATTTACTGCCCAGTCTACCTGAATGGTTAAGCTGGTTGGCCTGGCTGTTATGGCTGGTTTTCTGGCTGGGTGCAGCAATTTTTGTCTTCTTCAGCTTTAGCCTGATTGCCAATATCATCGCAGCTCCTTTCAATGGTCTGCTGGCCGAGGCTGTTGAAAATATGCTGACCGGCAATGCGCCGCCAGGAAATCAGAGATTGCTACAAGTGCTGCGCGAGATCCCGATTAGCTTACTGGAGGAACTACGCAAACTGGCTTATTTCCTGTTCTGGGCGATCCCGTTTGGGCTGATATTTCTGCTGCCACTAGTCAATCTTGTTGCCCCTATCCTCTGGGCACTTTTCTCTGCCTGGATACTGGCCTTGCAATACCTCGATTATCCATTGGGCAATCACGGTCTGCGTTTTGCCAGCCAACGTCGCTTGTTGCGCAGCCAGCCCCTGCTTGGCCTTAGCTTTGGTGGCGCCACGCTACTGGCCACCCTAGTCCCGCTGGTCAATCTATTTGTAATTCCGGCTGCCGTTGCCGGCGCTACCTGTCTATGGCTGGAGCAGCTAAAGAATGTGCACGATAAATCCATTGCTGTCGATAGCAGCATGACCGGGCAAACAAAATCGCCAAACGAATAAAGGCAGTACCATGCCAGGCGTGACACTGACGCCCTCTCCCCCAACCCCTCTCCCGCAAGCGGTAGAGGGGAGCTTTGTAGCACTGTAGGAGCAATAACCATCGGGCATTGCGCCGTATGTGGCAAACCCTTCCCTGCAAGGGACTAACACAGCACCCACCTTCAAGCGACCTCCTCCAAGCCCTACCTTTCAAGGGGAATGTTCTGGACAAGAATGAAGGATGACATAATGCCAGCGATGCATCATGTTACTCACTACAAATCACATAGGTCCAAATAATTCTCTCTAACTAAAGCACTTATTGCACAGCCTGCTAAAATGGAATATTTCGTAGCCGAGGAGCTTGTCGTGCCCTTAAACCTTGAAGAATATTTCGACCGCGCCACCTTTACGCGTATTAAAAATTTTGCCGACCAGCAGGAAACACCATTTCTTGTTGTCGATACTGCCACTGTCAGCCGTCAATACGATGAGCTGACCCAAGGCTTTTCTTTCGCCAAAATTTATTATGCGGTCAAGGCCAATCCTGCGCCCGCCATTATCGAACTGGTGCGCGATAAAGGCAGTAATTTCGATATTGCCTCCACATATGAGCTAGACAAAGTGCTTGGGCTGGGAGTTACAGCAGATCGAATCAGCTATGGCAATACCATCAAGAAAAGCAAGGATATACGCTATTTTTACGCAAAGGGTGTACGCCTGTTTGCCACCGATGCCGAGGCTGATTTACGCAACATTGCGCGAGAGGCACCTGGCTCAAAGGTCTATGTGCGCCTGCTAACTGAAGGCACCCAAACGGCAGATTGGCCACTATCACGTAAATTCGGCTGCCAAAGCGATATGGCGATGGATCTGCTGATCATGGCACAGGAACTTGGTCTTGAACCCTATGGCGTATCTTTTCATGTAGGCTCACAACAGCGCGACATTGGCGCCTGGGATGCCGCTATCGCCAAGGTCAAGGTTATCTTTGAACGCTTGCGTGACGAAGACAACATACGACTCAAGATGATCAATTTGGGTGGTGGTTTTCCGGCCAACTACATCACCCGCACCAATGATTTACAAACTTACGCCGAAGAAATCACCCGCTTTTTGATCGAAGATTTTGGCGAAGAACTACCGGAGATCATAATTGAACCTGGACGCTCGCTGGTGGCCAATGCTGGCGTGCTGGTAAGCGAGGTAGTGCTTATTTCGCGCAAGGATAATACGGCTTTAAATCGCTGGGTTTATCTTGATGTTGGCCTTTTTTCCGGCTTGATTGAGACTTTGGGAGAGGCAATTAAATTTCCCATCTATGTCGAAAGACATGGTGAGCGTGAAGAAACCATCATCGCGGGCCCCACCTGCGACAGCACCGACATCATGTATGAAAATCACAAATACCCATTGCCTTTAAGCCTGAACATTGGCGATCGCCTCTACTGGCTGTCTACCGGCGCATACACCACCTCATACAGCTCCATCGAGTTCAATGGCTTCCCGCCGCTAAGAGATTTTTATATCTAAGCAGGATATTTAAGGAAACGCTGCATAAAAACCATTCTTGCCTGTCCAGTTGACGGGTTAACGTAAAGCCACAGCCGGATGCATACAGACATGCAAATCACCTTCGCAGAAGCTGAATATGCCGCCAAAAAGAAACGCACACGTCGCGACCGTTTTCTAGCTGATCTAGAACGTCTGGTTCCCTGGGCTGCACTGGAAGCACAGCTTGCACC
>Ga0172382_10010937_pt1 | contig 12075 bp, 12 predicted proteins | sample Leawel138RmetaG_FD_122245 | JGI IMG/M metagenome (GOLD analysis project Ga0172382, IMG submission 122245) | Leachate microbial communities from a municipal landfill in Southern Ontario, Canada - Leachate well 138R metaG | ecosystem: Engineered > Solid waste > Landfill > Unclassified | place...
GAAGTCCGCAACGGCCAGATCGTCGTCGCCCGGATCGGCGACGAGGTCACCGTCAAGCGCTGGCGCCGGCAGGGAACCCAGGTCCAGCTGCTGCCCGAGAACCCCGAGTTCGAACCCATCCTGCTCGATGCCCGGCACGACCAGTTCGCGCTCGAAGGGCTCGGGGTGGGCCTGCTGCGCGCGGGCCGCGGCCTGTAGCAGCGCGAAGCCGCGCACGACGAAGCCGCATGGACATGAAAGCTCCCCTCGCGCACCCGGCGGTATGGCGGGCCGGGCAACTCGGCCATGGCGCCGTGCGGGCGCTGGGCAGCCAGCACCCCGGGCTCGATGCCGAGCTGCCGGGCCATGGCTGGCCCCTGGGCATGCTCACCGAACTCATCTGCCGTGAGGCCGGCATCGGCGAGCTACGCCTGCTGGTGCCGGTATTGCGCCAGCTCACCCGCGAACGCCGGATCGTCGTCCTCCTCGGGCCGCCCCTGGTGCCCTATGCTCCCGCCCTGGCCGGCTTCGGCATCGAGCTCGACCATCTCATCGTCGTCGACGCCCATAATCCCGCCGACCGCCTGTGGGCGATCGAGCAGACCTTGCGCAGCGAGAGCTTCGGCGCGCTGCTGGCCTGGCTGCCATCCGGGGCGCATGCCCGCCCCGAGCATCTGCGCCGGCTGCAGTCCGCCGCGCAGGGCGCCGCGGGCCCGGTGTTCCTGTTCCGCGATCTCTCCGCCCAGCAGGAATCCTCCCCGGCGCCGCTGCGGCTGCTGCTGCTGCCCCTGCCCGCCGACCGGCTTTCGGTCCGGATCCTCAAGCGGCGCGGTCCGGTACTCGGTCATTCCCTGGCCATCGAGCTCCCCCGCCCGGACAGCGCCCTGCCACTGCGCCATCGCCCGGCCGAAGCGCCGGCGCAACTCCCGTCGACAGTCCATGCCCGGGGCGCCACGCCCGCCGGGCCGAGCCGGCGCGACGGCGCCCTGCTCAACTAGGGCCGCAACGGTCCAAAGGGCTCCCGGCCCGGTTGCCTGTACCCGATGCTGTGGCTCGCACTGCACTTTCCCGACCTGCCCCTGGAGGTCTTCGAACGCACGGCGCCAGGATCGTCCGGCGGCGACGACATCGCGCCCATCCCGCTTGCGCTCTGCGACCATCGCGACATCCTGCTCGCCGATGCCCGGGCATCGGCCGTCGGGATCGCTCCCGGCATGCGCCGGGCCAGCGCCCTGGCCTTGCTGCCCTCCTTGCGGCTCATCGAGCGCGATCCGGTGCGCGAACGCCGGGCGCTCGACAGCCTGGGTAGCTGGGCGCTGCAGTTCACTCCCTCGGTCGCCTTTCCCGAAGCGCCGGCGACACGCGCCGAACGCCACCCTCGGGCAGCGCCATGGCAAGCCGCCGGGCTGCTGCTCGAGATCGAACCCAGCCTGCGACTGTTCGGCGGCCCTCGGGCCCTGCTCGCCCGGATCCGCACCGACCTGGCCCTGCTCGGTTACCGGGCCACATCCGCCGTCGCGCCCACCGCGACCGGCGCCTGGCTGCTCGCCCGGCACCGCGACGGCATCCGGGTCCGTTCCCCCGAATCGCTGCGCCGGCAGCTCGATGCCTTGCCGGTGGCCCTGCTCGCCGCCGCCCGCCCCCACCTGGCCACGCTCGACGCGATCGGCGTCCATCGCCTCGCCGATCTCGACCCCCTGCCCAGGGCGGGCATCGGCCGCCGATTCGGTCCGGCCCTGCTCGAGGAAATCGATCGGGCCCGGGGCTTGCGTCCCGAAGCCCATGCTTGGCTACGGGCCCCGGCCGAATTCACCAGCCGGCTCGAACTGCTGGCCAGGCTCGACGAGATCGAGCCCCTGCTGTTCGCCGCCCGTCGCCTGCTCGGCGAACTGGCCGCCTGGCTGGCGGCCCGACAGGCGGCGACGCTCGGCTTCGTCCTGAGCCTGCGCCACGACGACGGCAGCGACACCCGGATCGGGATCCGGCTCGCCGATCCGGGACGCGAGGCCGACCGGCTCCTGGGCGTACTGCGGGAACGACTGGGCGGTCACCGCCTGCGCGCCCCGGTCGATGTCCTCGAGCTGGAATGCACCGAGATCCTGCCGCTGCCGGGCGACAGCGCCAGCCTGCTGCCTTCGGCGACCAGCGCACGGCAAGGCCTCGGCCGCCTGCTGGAAAGGCTGCAGGCCCGGCTCGGACGCGAGCAGGTACGGCGCCTGCACCTCGTCGCCGACCACCGGCCCGAAGTCGCCTGGCGCAGCAGCACGCTCGAACGGCTGCCCGATGCCGGCCCGGGCCCGCAGGCATCGACCGACATGTCCGAGCCCGGCCTGCTGCCCCGTCCGCTATGGCTGCTGCGCGATCCGCTGCGGCTTCATGAGCGCAACGACCAGCCCTGCTGGGACACACCGCTGGCCCTGATCGCCGGACCGGAGCGGATCGAGACCGGCTGGTGGGACCAGGCGCTGGTGCAACGCGACTACTTCATCGCCGAAGACAGCCGTCACATCCTGTACTGGATCTACCGCGAACGCTCGGCGACCGCCGGCGCGTCACCGGGATGGTTCCTGCAGGGACGATTCGGCTAGGACGATTCTTCGGCCAGGCGAAGGATTCCGCCGGGCCGGACCGCGGGCCGGGCCGGACCGCGGGCCGGTTTCGCCTCAGCGAAACCGGTTTTCCCGGGCCTCGCGCTCACTCTGGCATTTCGTGCAGCGCGATGCCAGCGGCTGCGCCCGCAGGCGCTCGATGGGGATGTCGGCGTCGCACTCGGCGCACACGCCATAGCTGCCTTCCTCGATTCGCGCCAGCGTGCGCTCGATCGCGCCGAGTTCGCTCTGGTCGCGCTGGGCCTCGCCCGCATCGACCTCGCTTTCGGCCGCGGCAAAGCTGCGGTCCCCCGAATCGCCGCGTGCCCCGGCATCGCGCGCTTCGTCGGTCGCCTCGTCGAGCTTCGACTCCATTTCCTTGCGCAAGGCGACCGCGCGCTCGCGCAGTTGCATCGCCAGTTCCTGGCGCTCGGCCTCACTCAAGCTCATTGACCCACCCCCAATCGTTCTTCGAACCACATATCCATTCAGACGCCCAGTATAGGCCAGACGAGGCGCTACGCCGGCCCCCGCCGAGCCGGACGCGCTCCCGGATGGCATGTGATTCAGTCGACGGGCGCGATCCGGTCGACCGAATCGGTGATCAGGCCGTCGAGTCCGAGCTCGCGCAGCCGTTGCGCCTCGGCCGGGTCGTTCACCGTATAGCAGAGCAGCCGCAGCCCCGCCTCGTGCGCAGCCTGCAGCAAGGCGGCATCGGCCGCCCGCCAGTCGACGTGCAGGGAAACGCATCCGAGGGCGAGGGCCTGCGCGATGCAATCGGCGGGCGGCCGGCCGAACAGCAGTCCGCGCGGCAGCTCCGGCGCCGTCTGGCGGGCCGCCGCGAGGACATCGGTCGAAAAGGAGGACAGCAGCGGCGGCGGTTCGACCCCGGCCCAGCACCGGATCGCCGCCAGCGCCGCCGCCACTCCGGTCTCGACCTCGCGGCCCCGCACGGACTTGATCTCGATGTTGGCGAACCCGCCGCGCTCGAGCAGCCAGTCGGCCGCCCGGTCGAGGTCCGGCACCCGCTCGCCGGCCATCGAGGCCGAATGCCAGTAGCCCGCGTCGAGCCCGGAGATTTCCTCCCAGGACCGGTTCGCAAGCGGCCCGACACCGTCGGTGGTGCGCTCGAGGGTATCGTCGTGCATGAGGACGACCTTGCCATCGGCCGTGAGCCTGATGTCGAACTCGAACATCCGGTAGCCGTGCTGCCAGCCCGTGCGCAGGGCCACGATGGTGTTCTCGGGCGCCAGCCGCCCGGCGCCACGATGCGCGATGAACCGCGGATACGGCCAGCTCGCAAGCGTGATTCCGGGTTTTTTCATCGAAAGATGCGATTAATGGAAGGAACCCAGCGCAACGCTCAGTCTTTCATCAGGTCCGGGAAGCGCGCTTCCCGCTTCTCCATGAAGTGCGCCACGCCTTCCTTGAAATCGGGGCGCCCGAAGCTCGCCTCCATCGCCGCATCGGCGATCGACATCGCTTCCGGGAATCCCTGCACCAGGGCGGCGTAGACCTGCGCCTTGATCACCGCCAGCGAACGCGGCGACACCGTATCGGCCAGCATCCGCGCGTAGTCCATGGTCGCCGTCTCGAAACCGGCATCGTCGTGGACCTGGTTCACCAGGCCCATCCGCAAGGCTTCGTCGGCGCCGAACTTCCGGCTGCTCATCAGCAGGTCGAGCGCATTGGCATGGCCGACCAGGCGCGGCAGCAGCCAGCTCGAGCCATGTTCGGCGATGAGTCCGCGCTGGGAGAAGGAAGTGGTGAAGCGCGCCCCGGCGGCGGCGAGGCGGACATCGGCGTAGAGGGCGAGGACCAGCCCGAGGCCGGCCGCCGGGCCGTTGATCGCGGCGATGACCGGCTTCGGGCATTCGAGCAGGTAGGTGAAGCGGCCTTCGTAGAGCTTGTCGAGCGCCGGGCCGAACGGATTGCTCACCGCCGCCGGCGGGGCCGCCGCGGCCTTGCCGCCATCCCCGCCCTGGGCGCTGATGCCCGAGAGCAGGTTCATGTCGGCGCCGGCGCAGAAACCGCGCCCCGCGCCGGTCAGCACGATGACCCGCACCGCCGGGTCGGCGGCAGCCTCGGCCACCATCCGGCGCAGCTCGACCTGCATCGAACGGGTGATCGCGTTGAGCTTGTCGGGGCGATTGAAAACGATCCGCGCGATGCGCTCGCGGACTTCATAGAGGATCTCGGCTTCTTCGGCCATGACATGTCTCCTGGATCTTCGGCAATGGATCGCCATGAGGATACCGGAGCGCGGCACCGGTCGCAGCCGTCCGCCGCATCGCGACGGCATCGACGACCTGGTCGAGAGCCTATTTGCCGAGCTCGCCGCAGGCGCGGCTGGGCGCGAGCCGCGCCTGGCCGGGCCGGTAGTGCGCCTGCAGGCCCGCGCTGGTATCGACCGGCAACACGCCCACGCAATCGCCGGGGAGCACCGACAGGCCGCTGGCGGGTCCGAGCGCGAGCTGGACCCGCTCCCCGGTCTGGGTCAGCAGGATCGCTTCGCCGGGGGAATCACCACCGCCCGCCAGGGCGCGCAGCGCGATGCCGATCGGCCCGAGGGCGTCGAACACCGGCGAGCCGACCATCGATACCGGAGCCTCGATCCGTTCCACGCGCGCGACGACCAGCGGCGCCTCGCCGGGCGCGGGCGATTCGTTCGAGGCGCAGCCGGCGAGCGCCGCGGCGGCGAAGAGAAGGAGGCTCCGGATCATGTGGGCTGGTCGACCGGGTCACGACCGCCGGGGAGGCGGCAACCGGAAGCATCCTAGACCCGATGCACGCCTGCGGCAGTGATGTCCGGCACGATGGTGGACATGCACCGACGGGTGGCAGGCGGCCGGAACCGCCGTTGCCCGGCGGCCGACGGGCGGTTCAGCGCGGCGCGCCGACCAGCTCGATGTCGGGGATGCGGCGCGAGAGATCGACACTGTTCGCGCTGGCGCGCAGGGCTTCGATGACGATCGGCAAGGGTTCGGTCCAGACTTCGGGCAGGTTGCCTTCGCCCGCGTCGAGCGCCTGGCGGGCGAAGCGCTCGACCGGCGGACTGAATTCGCCCCCGCCCAGGCCATCGGCGCCGCGACTCGGATCGAGCCGGTACCAGCCGTGCCGGGACAGCCGCGCCGCGGCCAGGCCGTGCAGACCGAAGCGACCCGGGTCGTCCCGGCAGGCCAGGCGCTGGTAGCACAGGCCCGCCGCGACCCGATTGGCCCGCAACAAGGCGGCCAGCAGGTGGGTTCTCGCGAAACCGCATCCCGAGCCGGTACCGAGGACTTCGGAAGCGCTGACGGCCAGCGGAGCATCGGGGGCGGGCTCGCGCACCGCATCGCGGACGAACTCGAAGCTGCGCTTGATGAGCGCGCTCTCGGAAGTACAGGCCACCGCGAGTTCGCGTGCCTTGCGCATGATGCGCGGATCCTGCCAGTCGATGATGGCGCAGCAGTGCAGGTAGTCGGACATGCGTGGAGACTAGTGCAGCTTCGAAGCCCGGGCGAGTCGCGTTACAAGCGCTCACAGCGCCATTGTAAGGCGTCGGGCCGCGAGGCCAGCGTGGCGCTGTGCTAACGTCCGCGACAGGAAAGCGGCAAGCCTCCCGGGCGCGCACCGGGACGACACGACAACCGGCATGAGGAGACAGGCATGAAATGGCGAATCGGCGAAGTCACCGTCACCAAGATCGTCGAGATGGAGGTCGCCGGCGGCACCCGTTTCATCCTGCCCCAGGCGAGTCGTGAAGCGGTGCTGCCCTACCAGTGGATGCGCCCGCACTTCATGACCGAGGAAGGCCGGCTCATCATGAGCATCCATGCGCTGGTGATCGAGACGCCGCAACGGCGGATCATCGTCGACACCTGCCTGGGCAACGACAAGCAGGGACGCGAGGTCCCCGGCTGGAACGGGCTGCAGACCGATTTCCTCGCGCGACTGGCGGCGGCGGGCCATCCGCGCGAATCGATCGACACCGTGATGTGCACCCACCTGCATGTCGACCATGTCGGCTGGAACACCATGCTCGTCGACGGCAGATGGGTGCCGACCTTCCCGCAGGCCCGCTATCTCATGGGTCGCATCGAATTCGACTACTGGACCGGGCAGCACGAGAACGTCGAGGCATCGCCGCTCTACGAGGATTCGATCGCACCGGTGTTCGAGGCCGGCCTCGTCGACCTGGTCGACACCGACAGCCGGATCTGCGACGAGGTCCGGCTGGTGCCGACGACCGGCCACACTCCGGGCCATGTCAGCGTGCGGATCGACTCCGGCGGCGAGTCGGCGCTGATCACCGGGGATTTCATCCATCATCCCTGCCAGCTCGCGCGCCCGGACTGGGCCGCCACCGTCGACCATGACCAGGCGGCCTCGACCGCGACCCGGCGACGCATGTTCGAGGAACTGGCCGGCTCACCGGTGCTGGTGATCGGCACCCATTTCGCCGGCGCGACCGCCGGGCGCATCGTCCGCGACGGCGATGCCTGGCGCCTGCAGGTCTGACCGCAACAAGGCCATGCGCCCGAAGGCGAACCCAGGCGACTCAGCGAACGTAGAGCACGCGCATGGCGCGAGTCGCGCCGCCGACCGAATCCAGGATCCGGACCGTCGTCTCGCGCGGCGTGAAGCCCTCGGGCAGGGGTATGCTGCCGCGCAGGTGCACATAGGTGGGTAATGTCACCTCGATCGGATCGAGGGTGACATGGGTTTCGGCGCCGCTGGCGCGCGCGCCGGCGACCACGAACTGCATCACTCCCTGGTAGGGCTTCGCGCCGGGCTTCTCGCGCGTGACGACGACGTGGTAGTCGAGCTTGCCCCCGACCATGGTGAAGCGGGCCGCGCGGATCTCGGTGGGCCCGCCCCGCGGATCGGGCGGCAGGGCCTCGACGAAGAGGTCGATGTCCTGCTGCAGCCCCTCGACGGAACCACGGCTCTGGGCGAGCTGTTCGGTCAGGGTCTTGCCTTCGGCGAGCGCCCCCTCGAGTTGCCGGGTGGTGGCGGCGAGTTCGTCCTGCAGGCGCTGGCGCTCCGATTCGGTCTGGTCGAGCGTGGCCTGCAGCCGCTGCGATTCGGCGGCCGTCAGGCGCTGCGGACCGTATTCTTCCTGCATGTAGAGCAGGCCCCCGACGCCGATCAGGATGCCCAGCAGCAGGATCAGCAGCCAGCGCGGAATCTTCCAGGATCGTCCGCGCCGGTAGCCGTGCGGTTCGAAGACAACGGGTTTGGATCGTCCGAACATAGCCGACTATTCTACGTTGCACATTTCGCCGGCTGGCCAGTGCAGTGTGGCAATCGCGACGAATCCACCGGCGCCGCCGACTCGCCACGCCAGCGGACCGGGCCCCGGCCAGGCTTCAGTTCGCGGGCGGCCCGGCGATGGCGGCCAGTGCCTCGGCGACCGGCGCGGCGGTTTGCGGGCGCACCACCCGATCGATCTCGCGACCATCGCGCAGGAATACCAGCGTCGGCCAGAGCTTGACGCCGAACGAGCGGCCGAGCCGCTTCTCGCGGGCATCGGCGAGCTTCAGGTGGGCGACGCCCGCATGATCGGCGAACGCCTCGGCGATATGGGGCTGGGCGGCCCGGCAATGGCCGCACCAGTCGTTGCCGAACTCGAGGACCATCGGCCCGCGGGCCGCGTCGATCTCGGCACGGTCGGGCTGATCGTCGCGATAGGTGTCGCTCATCTCAGCTCCCGGCGGCGGCAGGCCGGGGCTGGAGCACCGCCATCGTGATCCGCGAGATGCAGGTGAGTTCACCGGCGTCGTTGCGCAGCTCGATGTGCCAGACATGGGTCGAGCGCCCGATGTGGATCGGCCGGGTGATGCCGGTCACCCAGCCCGAGGTGGTTCCCTTGAGATGGTTGGCGTTGATCTCGAGGCCGACGACCTGGTGGCCCGGCGCGGCGGCGAAGGCCGCGCCGCAGGAGCCGAGGGTTTCGGCGAGCAGCACCGAGACGCCGCCATGGAGCAGGCCGGCCGGTTGCCGGGTGCGCTCGTCGACCGGTATCCGGGCCCTGATGAAGTCGTCACCGACCTCGAGGAATTCGAGGCCGACGCGCTCGGCGGCGGTGCCGTGATGGGAGGAGGTCAGGGCTTCGGTCGAGATCGCTTGTTTCCAGATGCTCATGCATGCGCTCCGGTCGATTGTCGCAGCCGGCGGCCGCGAGCCATCGGGCAAGTCTGCCAGAGACTGCCCGGTTCGCGCTCGCGGCCGGCCCACGCGCATCGATCGTCCGGGGCGGCCGTGCCGGTCGGCGGAACCCGGCCGGTGACGATCCTTGCTGGCCAATGTGCATGCCTGTTCCAAGGAGTTTTCCATGACGTCCATCGACCCACTCGTGCGCGACTGGCCCGAGGAATCGCGGGAGGCCGCCGGCCTCGTGGCCGACAAGTATGGCGAGCCTCAGGAAGCCACCCCCACCCAGCTGACCTGGCACCGACCCGGGCCCTGGAAGCGGATCGTTGCCACCCGGGAATATTTTCCGCACGACTTTCCGGTGCCGCATGTCGATGCGGTGGAATCGTTCATCGACTACCGGGTGCCCCCCGACAAGGTCTCGGCGCTCGCCGAGTTCGACGGCAGCATCATCGTCGAGCGGACCGCCGGCGAGGTCTCGGCCCGCTGCCATGACGAGGAAGCCAATTTCCTTGCCCTGAACCTCATGCACGACATCGTGAACGGGACCAGGAATGTCCAGGAAGCGCGGGCGTACTACGCCAGGGAGTTCGCGGACTACCGTCGCGGCAAGCCGACCCCGTACATGGAGCGCCTGCGCTTCGAGACCGGCGGCGACACGCGCGATCCGGACGAGCGGGTGCTCTCGGACGAAGAGCTGGCCGCCGCGGCGCGGGAAGGCAGGCAGCGTTCATAGGGCGGCCGTCGCCAGGCTTGTCGCCCCGGTGTCGATAACTGTATATTCATACAGTATCTAGGCCTGCCCGGCTCGCCGGAGCCGGGCAGCGCCTCCCCGACACCTGCGGTACAGGCCTTCCAATGCTCGCCCCCTACGCCGAGCTGCATTGCATCTCGAATTTCTCGTTCCTGCGCGGCGCGTCTCATCCCGAGGAACTCGTCGACCGGGCGCGGGAACTCGGTTATGCAGCGCTCGCGATCACCGATGAATGCTCCCTCGCCGGCGTCGTGCGCGCCCACCTGCACGCCCGCGGCAGCGACCTGCGCCTGCTGGTGGGCGCCGAGTTCTCGCTGCGCGACATCTGGCCACGCCAAGCGCCCGGCCCTGCCCGGCCTGCCCGACCGGCCCGGCCCGATGCCCCATGCCGGCCCGATGCCGCATGCCGGTCCGAGCATGATGCCCGCCTGGTCCTGCTCGCGACCGACCGCCAAGGCTACGGAAACCTCTCCGAACTCATCACCCGCGCCCGGATGCGGGCGCCCAAGGGCAGCTACCGGCTCGAGGCGGCCGATCTTGCCGATGGCATCCCGGGCTGCCTCGCCCTGCTCGTTCCCGAAGCGGCGGCGCTGGTCGATCCCGCCGCGCGGGAACGCCTGCTCGCACAGTCCCGCTTCGTGCGCGAAGGCTTCGGGCAGCGCGGCCGCCTCGCCGTCGAGTTGCTCACCCGCGGCCATGACACCGCCTTGCTCGCCATGCTGCGGGGCATTGCCCGCCAGACCGGCCTGGCGCTGGTCGCCGCCGGCGATGTCCAGTACCACCGCCGTTCCCGCAAGAGCCTGCACGACACCCTTGCCGCGATCCGCCTGGGCCGGCCGATCGCCGAATGCGGCCTCGCGCTGGCGCCGAACGCCGAACAGCACCTGCGCAGCCGGCTGCGGCTCGCCCAACGCCATCCCCCCGAGCTGCTCGAGGAAACCCTCCGGCTCGCCGATGCCTGTCGCTTCTCCCTCGAGGAGCTGCGCTACGAATACCCCGAGGAGATCATCCCGGCCGGCAGGACACCCGCCGGCTGGCTGCGCGAGCTCACCTACGCGGGCGCGCGACGCCGCTATCCCGCGGGCCTGCCGGCAGCGGTCGGCAAGCAGATCGAGCATGAACTCGCGCTGGTGGCGGAGCTGCGCTACGAACCCTATTTCCTGACCGTCGCCGACATCGTGTCCTTCGCCCGCGAGCGCGGCATCCTCTGCCAGGGTCGCGGCTCGGCGGCGAACTCCGCGATCTGCTATTGCCTGGGCATCACCGAGGTCGACCCGGCGCACAGCAGCCTCCTGTTCGAGCGCTTCATCAGCCGCGAGCGCAACGAGCCGCCCGATATCGACGTCGACTTCGAGCACCAGCGCCGCGAGGAGATCATCCAGTACCTGTACGCGAAGTACGGCCGCCACCGCGCCGCGCTGACCGCCACCGTGATCAGCTACCGGCCACGCTCGGCATTGCGCGATGTCGGGCGCGCGCTCGGCATCGATGCGCAGCGGCTCGACCTGATGGCGCGCTCGCACCAGTGGTGGGACGGCCACGGAGTGAAGCCCGAGCGGCTCGCCGAGATCGGCTTCGACCCCGGCTCGCCGGTGGTGCAGCACTGGATGCGGATGGTGAACACCCTGATCCGCTTTCCGCGCCACCTGTCGCAACACACCGGCGGCTTCGTGATCGCGCGCGACCGCCTCGACCGGCTGGTGCCGATCGAGAACGCCGCCATGGCCGAGCGCAGCGTCATCCAGTGGGACAAGGACGACCTCGATGCGCTCGGCCTGCTCAAGGTCGACGTGCTCGCGCTCGGCATGCTGAGCGCGATCCGCCGGGCGCTGGAGTTCATCAACCTGCGCCGCACCGGAAATCGGGCCGGGCGTCTGCCCTGCGGTCGGCTCGAACCCTTCCGGATGCAGGACATTCCGGCCGGCGACGCACCGACCTACGACATGATCTGCAGGGCCGACACCATCGGCGTCTTCCAGATCGAGTCGCGAGCCCAGATGAGCATGTTGCCGCGCCTGCGACCGCGCGAGTTCTACGATCTCGTCGTGCAGGTCGCGATCGTGCGGCCCGGTCCGATCCAGGGCGACATGGTGCATCCCTACCTGCGCCGTCGCCAGGACCGCAACGAGGTCGACTACCCGCGCGAGGAGATCCGCCCGGCGCTCGAGCGCACCCTGGGCATACCGATCTTCCAGGAGCAGGTCATGCAGGTCGCGATCATCGCCGCCGGCTTCACGCCCGGGGAAGCCGACCAGTTGCGCCGGACGATGGGAACCTGGAAGCGCAAGGGCGGGCTCGGCCCGCTGCAGCAACGGCTCCTGGACGGCATGCTCGCGCGCGGCTATCCACGCGATTTCGCCGAGCGCATCATCCGGCAGATCCAAGGCTTCGGCGAATACGGCTTTCCCGAAAGCCATGCGGCGGGCTTCGCCCAGCTCGCCTATGTCAGCAGCTGGATCAAGTGCCATGAACCCGCCGCCTTCCTCGCCGCGATGCTCGACAGCCAGCCGATGGGCTTCTATGCGCCGGCGCAGCTGGTGCGCGATGCGCGCGAGCACGGCGTCGAAGTCCGCGGCGTCGACGTGCTGGCGAGCGAAGCGGGCAGCACCCTCGAGGAAC
>Ga0172382_10010940_pt1 | contig 12074 bp, 7 predicted proteins | sample Leawel138RmetaG_FD_122245 | JGI IMG/M metagenome (GOLD analysis project Ga0172382, IMG submission 122245) | Leachate microbial communities from a municipal landfill in Southern Ontario, Canada - Leachate well 138R metaG | ecosystem: Engineered > Solid waste > Landfill > Unclassified | place...
AGGCAAATAGTGGTGCTGCAAGTTCTGATACACCCACCGAAGCTGCTTCCAGCCGATCTTTTCCTTTTGACAGATGACGGATTATATTTTCAAGCACAATTATCGAATTATCAAAATTTACACCGATTGATATTGTCAAAGCATAAAGTGAAACCATGTTTATACTCATTTTCCCTGCATACATTATAAAAAATGCTGATATAACAGAAACTGGAACAGAAATGAAAATTATAAATGCTGGTTTAAAGCTTCCAATAAGAAAAAGCACTACAAAAAATGCAAGCAGAAATCCCTGCCATGCTGTGTCTGTAATTCCGCTTATTGACTTATTTATAAATTCTGAATCATCTCGGGCAATTATCAGCTCCATACCCTGAGGAAGCTCTTTTTTTATTTTTTCCACTTCTTCCCTTACTGCTTTTGCTATTTCAACTGTGTTTGTTCCAGTCTGTTTTTTCAAATCCATAATTACAGCTGGACGAGCATTGAGCGATGCATATCCTCTTTCCTCTTTATAGGAATCAGTAATTTCAGCAATTTCTTCTAAATTCACGGGTCTGTTCCCGAGTGTTTTAACCACTGTTTTTTTAATTTTATCTATATTTTCAAACTGACCGAAAGATTTCACCAGATATTCTGAATTGTCACCGACTGCCGAAATGTTTCCAGCCGGGATATTCATATTTTTACTTTTTAAAACACTGATAACTTCCATTACATCAACACTGTAAAAAGCCATTTTGTGTTTATCAAGATTTATATTTATCTGCCTTATCTGACCACCACTTACATTAACTGCTGCAACATTGTTTACTCTTTCAAGTCTTGTTTTAACATTGTTTTCTGCAAATTCTCTTAAATCCCTTGGATTGAAACTTTCTCCATTAAGCGCCAGTGTTATTATTGGTCTTGTTGCAGGATCCATTTTTACAATCAGAGGCTCTTCAATTGATGCTGGAAGGTCTGAACGAACTTCATTTATTTTTCTTGCAACTTCAATAGCTGCAATATCTATGTCTTTTTTTCCATAATTAAACTCTACAAGTATATTTGTAACACTGTCAGATGACCAGGATGTTATCTGTTTTAACTCTCCCATGTCACTAAAAGCTTTTTCAAGTTTTTTTGTAATTAAATCTTCCATATCCTGAGGACTTGTGCCAGGATTAATTACTGTAACCGATATTATTGGAAGATTTACAACAGGAAGCAAGTCAACTTTAAGATTATATATTCCAAACAATCCTGCACCGAGCACTGCAAGAAATATCATAGATACAAGAACTGGTCTTGCTACAAAAAATTTAAATAAATTCATATTTTAATACTCCTTTCACTTTTTATCTGAAACTCTAACGCTGCTTCCTTCTGATAGATTCTGTTTTCCTTCTGTAACAACAACATCTTCAGCATTCAATCCTGATATAATTTCAACAAAATTATTATCCATAATTCCAACTTCAACATTAATCAAATTAGCTTTTTCATTTTTAATTTTAAAAACTGAGTATTTTCCTCTATTTTCTATAAGACTTTCTTTTGAAACAAGCAGAGTATTTTCTTTTTTGTTTATATAAATATCACCTTTAACAAACATTCCAGGCTTCAAAAACAAATCAGCATTTTCAACATGAGAACCAACAATAAATGCTCTCTGATTAATGTTGCCTGAGGGAACAATATAATCAATTAAAGAGGTTTTTATATGTTCATTATTAATAAACAAATCGACTTTATTTCCATGTTTTATTTTTGTTATATCTTTTTCACTTACAAGAAATTCTATTTTGACTCTGTTTAAATTTTCAAAAGATAGAATTGGCATTCCAGGATTTGTAAGATTCCCTTCATCTGAATATTTTTCTGTAATAAATCCATCAAAAGGTGCTTTGAAGAAAGAATATTCCAAAAGAGAGCTGGTTTCTTCAAGTAAAGCTTGCGCATTTTTTATACCTGCTTCAACAATTTTTTTCTGGGCAACAGCACCCTCCACTTTTGAATTAATAACTTCATAAGCAGTCCTTGTATCATCATACATTTTTGCATCAACAGAGCCTTTTTCATATAGAGTTTTTATTCTTTCATAATTTTTTATAATATTATTTTTTTCAGATGTTAATTCAATAATATTTGCCTGAACTTTTAACAGATTAGCCTTTCCCTCTTCTATCATTGATTCTGCCTGAATAATTTTTGCCTGTATTTCTTTATCATCAATTTTTAAAACCATGGTTCCTTTATCTATTGCTGTACCTTTTTCAAAAGGAAATTCTGTTATTTTTGCCATTAATTTTGTTGATACATTGATTTTATTTTGTGCATAAATGTTTCCTAAAACTGTTATTTTTTCAGCAATATCACCATTAAAAACTTCTGCTGTTTTTACAGGCAGTTTTTCAGGCATTATCTGTTCATAATCTCTGCCATTACACCCTGTAAGTAAAATCATTACTAACACAACCGAAACCACAAGAATTATAATTTTTTTCATGTTTTTTTTCATTTAATCCTCCGAAGTTATTTATTATTCATTTATTTCAGTAGCCAGAATCATGTTTTCTCTGCAAATATTAAATTCATATATTGAATTAATCAGTCTGGTTTGACTTTTAACTATCATACTTTGAGCATCAATAACACTTACATAAGGGATTAATCCCTGTCTGTAACGATTTTGAATGATTTTATAATTTTCTTCTGCCTGACTGACTGATTTTGCAGCAACTTCAATTTTCTTTGAAGCTGTTTCTCTGTTTAAAAAAATTGTTTTAACTTCAAGTGATATAAAATTTTCCATATTATCTATCAGATTTTGTAAGGCTTTATGGCTTGCTTTATATTGATTAATTTCAGCTTTATTTTTTCCACTGTCATAAAGTTTTAATTTTGATACTATTCCAATAGTTTTTCCCTCACCCTCTCCATTTGAAAAATCTTTTGAAGAATTCAGTGAATAATCAGCAAACATTGAAATTTCAGGTAATTTTTCTTTTTCTAATTTTGAAATAACGCTTGATACTTTTTCAAATTCTTTTTTTAATGCTTTTAAATCATTTCTATTTTCTAATGCAGTCTTTCTTAATTCATCATAAGATAATGAGCTGCAAGTTTTTTTATCCAGTTTTCCTTCAATATTAAAATCAAAAAAATCACTGTAACCCATTATAAAAAGAAGATTATATCTGGCAAGACTTAGATTGTTCTGAGACTGTATTAAAAATTCTTCGCTCTCTGCTACATGGAGTTCAGCCCGGATAACATCTGAGTCAACTGCCAGACCTGCCTGTTTCATATCATTTATAATTCTCAGTTCTTCATATGCTGTCTTAAGTGAATTTTCTGCCACCTGTAAATAAGATTCAGCTACTATAATATTTTCATAACTTTTTATAGTCTGTGATATAAGTTCACGTTTTTTTCTCTCATATTCAAACTTTTTAACATCAACGTTTAATTTTGCAATTTTAATATATTCTCTAATCTGTCCTCCATGCCACAAAGGCATTGACAAAGTCAGGGAAGTTTTAAAATTATTGTTTAAATCTGGATTATCCATTGATGCCATATATACTGGAGTAAAATTACCCTGAGAAATTTTTGAAAAAGCACTTATTGAAGGTTCATCACTTCTTGTAAATTCATTTTTTAAGGATAAATCTGGTTTAAGTTGGGATTTTGCTGTTTCGTGTTCATATTCAGCCTGTTTTACAACATATTCCTGATAAGAGAGAAGATTGTTTTTTAATAAAACTGTATCAAGAGCGTGTTTTCTTGTGATTATTTCAAGAGAAAACAGACTATTTGATGAAATTAGAAGCAGTATTGCAATCCATAATAATTTTCTCATACATCCTCCGATTAAGCATTTTCATATTCGTTTATTATAATATGTTAATGCATTAATCGGAGGATGTCAAGAATTATTTTAATTTATGTTTTACTCCAAAGAAGAATCCTATATCCGGGCTGTTATCATGCACTATCATGTTTTCTATGATTGAAAAAGTATATACTCGATTTTTTTCTTTATATTTAAATCCAAAATTCATTATATGTGTTGGTTTGTCAAACTCAGGTACATATTTTGAAATTTTTTCATCAATCTGAAACTGATATAAAACATGAAAATTCTTTCTTACTTTTTTCTCATAAGCGTAAAAAACTGTTGCATTTGTTCTTTCAATTTTAATATCACCTAAGCTGTTTTTTCCAAATATTGTGTTTGCAATTTGCAAATGATGATTTTCTTTTTTCTTTTTCAAAGTCCATGAATACGATAATGTTAAATCTGTTTTCTTTTTTTCAATTGTTTCAAAAACTTCATTCATGGGTGAAACCGGGATTTTAAAATTAATTCCAAAAGCTTTAGTAAGATTAGAATTATCACACATACTTTTCTGATATATAAGATTAAGATTACCCATATCATATCCTTCAAGTTTTTCTGATGGAATTGAAAAAATATTCCCTTTTGTGTCTTTAATCTCATAATTAACTTTATTTCTCGAAAACTGTTCTCTGTTTGCATTTGTCAGTCCAAGCGAATTGTGAAATTTTTCAATAGCTGAATCCAGATGACCACCGCTGATATAATATACAGGTATATTTACTGAAACTAACTCTTTTTGAGATATAGCATGTGATATAAAATAATCTACACTTAAAACTTCCATATCAATCAGAAAAAAATCTTTTTTATAATTCCAGATATTAATCCAGCTGTAACTTGTTTCAAAAAAAATGCTTCCCTTTTCTACCTGCTGAGGATATATTTTAAACAATTCATTTTTCAATCCACGAACCGGTGAGGATATATGATAGTTGATTGGTCCAAAAACTTCATCTGCCTTAATATTAATTGTAAATAAAACAGTAATAATGAAAAACAGGAAGCCTTTGGTCAGCGCTTCCTGTAAATATATGTATAACTCCCTTTCTGGAGGGTGGGGGACTTTAATTTTTTCCATTTTTTTCTTTTTTTGTAAATAATTCAAAAAATGCTGGAATAACAATAAGTGTGAGTAAAGAAGAAACTATTATTCCACCAACCGAAGTTATTCCTATACCACTTGTTAGTTCACTTCCCATTCCCGAAGCCAGAGCAAGCGGTAACATTCCAAAAACTGCTGCAAGTGTAATCATTATAACTGGTCGAAACTCATCATGTATTGCTTCTATCATAGCCTCACCCGGGCTCATTCCTTCCATCTGCAACACATGGAGTCTTTCAAAAATAAGCACTGCATTGTTAACAACAATTCCAATAAGCATAACCGCTCCAAGCAGAATAAAAATGTTAATACTTGTTCCTGTTACAACAAGGGCAAGCACTATACCTATTAATGAAAGTGGAAGTGTAAGCATTATATAAATTGGCTTTATGAAAGATTCAAGAATTGCCGCAAGTGTAAGAAAAGTAAGAATTATTGCCAGTAAAGCTGCTTCTGCAAACTCACCTACTGATTCTTCAAGCATTTCATTCTGACCACCCACATATAATGAATATCCAGGAGGTAGAATTTTCTGTTTTTCAACCTCAGAAATAAGTTTTGGAACTGCTTCACCAAGAGAAGTTCCTTCACCAAGATTTGAATATAATCTTACTATTCTATTTTTATTTTTACGCAGTATTTTAATAGGAGGAACTGTTTCTTCAAAATCTGCAATATTTTCCATTAAAACACTCTGACCTGTCTGGGTTGGTATTGTCAACTCTCTTAAACTTTGAGCATTATGACTGTTATCCATTTTAACTCTGATATCATAACTTCTGTCACCGCTTTTAAATGTGGAAGCTACAATTCCTTCAAGATTAGCTCTCATAATAAGACCAACTGATGAAGCTGGAAGTCCAATATCATCTATTATTGTTCTGACAGGGGTGAGCTGAATTTCAGTTTTTCCTGCTTTTGAACTTATATCAGGGTCTTTAAATTCAGGCATTGCAGTTGCAATTGCTTTCAATTTTTCGCCGATTATATCAAGCTCTTCAAGCTCTGGTCCAATAATATCAATCTCAACCGGCACCATCTGTCCACCCATTACACTTGGAATTGTAACTCCAACAATACAGTCTGTTACCTGCGAAAGTTTATTACGCATAGGTTCTAAAATTTCATAAACCTTAAAATTTCTATCTTTTAAAGGCACTAATTTAATAAGGAGCTGTGAAATATATACTCCTTCAGAACTCTGACCAAGCATTCCGTCAATTTTTCCTATTGTGGCAAGAATATTAGTTACTCCGTCCATTCCTTTAACAATATTTTCAACTTCTCTTGTTCTTTCAATTGTTGTTTCAAGATTCTGAGTTGCAGGAAATTCCATCGTAACCATTACTTCACCCATATCCATCTCAGTCATGAAATCACTTCCACTTTTTGAAAGCATGAATATTGAAAAAATAAATATTATAAGGGCACTCAGAAGTATTTTTAAACAACCTGATTTAGTTTTAAGATAGGGCTTAATCCAGCTCATAAAAACTGATATTACTTTATTAAGTGTTTTATCAACTTTTTCTTCCATTTCATGAAGTTTTGTTTTTGTATTTTCTTTTTTAAGAAGGAATTTTGCAAGAATCGGAGTAAGTGTGAATGATATGAAAAGTGAAATAACATTTACAATAAGCAAAGTAACCGCAAATGGAGTAAAAATCATACCTACTATTCCACCCATCATGGCAATCGGAAATAAAACCATTATATTTGTTCCAGCACTTGCCATAACAGCAACAGCAACTTCCCCGGTTCCTTTTCTTGCAGCTTCTTCTGAGTTGCCTGTTTTTTTAAGATGACTTAAAATATTTTCAATAACCACTATTGAATTTGTCACAAGCACACCTGTGGAAAGCCCGGCAGCAAGAAGTGTAACTACGTTCATTGAAAATCCAAGCATATAAACAAAAAACAAACTTATAATTACTGTAAGTGGCATTGTAACTGCTATTATAAGGGTCGAGCGCGGATTGAACAGAAATAAAAATAGAATTGCAGCTGTGAGAAGTATTCCTGAAAAAATATTCCTGATTGTATTGTTTACTGACTGTCTTACAAAATCAGCCTGATCAGAAAACCATATAAGTTTCATTCCACCTGGTAAATTCTGATTTATTTCATCCATCTGACTGTTTATTGAATCAACAACTGAAACTGTGTTTGCATCAGCTTTTTTTACTACTTTTAAAGCTATTGCAGCATTCCCGTTAATATAAGCTTTCTGCCTGAGTTCTTCTGTTCCCATATATATTTTAGCAATATCTTTTAAAAAAAGATAAGTGTTGTTTCTTCCCGAAACTCTAATATTTCCAATATCTTCAAGAGTTGAATAATCCGCATTGAATTTTACAGAAAATTCAGATTTACCCTCAGTAATTCTTCCAGAGGGAATTGAACCTAAAGCATTTCGGATTGTATTTACCACACTCAGACTTGTTAAATTTGCTTCTTCAAGCAGAGTTTTATCAAGAAGAATATGAACTTCTTTTGGTGCACCGCCTATAAGTTCGACGTTGGCAACCCCTGTAATTGTTCCTAATATATTTCTCAAATTATTATCTGCATAATCATAAATATCTTCAAGAGGCATTTCACCTGTCAGAGCAAGATTTAAAATCGGAGTTGCATTAATATCAAGTTTCTGAATAACTGGTTTTTCAACATCTGATGGAAAATCTGAAAGAATCAAATCAATTTTTTCACGGACATCTGTTGCTGCAACATCAACATTTACATCCATGTTAAATTCTAAAAGTGTAACTGCAACGTTTTCCATACATATCGAGGTTACATGCTTTAATCCTTCAATCGTCATTACTTCATCTTCAATTTTTTTGGCAACATCTGTTTCAATATCAGTAGATGATGCGCCAGGATAAATTGTTGTAACTGTAATATAGGGAACATCTGTTTTCGGCATTAATTCAAGTCCGATTTTTCTATAAGAATTCAATCCAAGCAATGTTAAAGCTATTATAAGACAGAGCATGGCAACAGGGCGTTTTAATGAGCCATCTGATAAAAACATACTCTACCTCCCCTCTGCAAGAATTGAAATACTGCTTCCTTCATTTAAAAGAAACTGTCCTTCTGTAATTACTTTTTCATTCTGAGACAATTTTAAATTTTTTAATTGGGTATAATTTCTGTAGGTAAGACCTTTTTCAACTTCTACAAGCTTTGCTTTTTTTCCTGATGTTACAAAAATAACATTTTTATTATTTCTTATTAAAATACTTTCAGCAGGTACTGCCAGACTTTCAAATTTTTCAAATATCACACTTAATTTTAAAAGTTGTCCTGGGACAATTTTTGAGCTGATTTCTGAAATATCTGATTTTATTTCAAAAGTTCTGAGCATCGGGTCTATTACAAAACTTTTATAACTTACATTTGATTCAAAAAATTCATTATTACCATATTCTACAACTACCTGAGTTTCTCCTGGAATTACTTTCTCATAGTATATTGCAGGAAGATTTCCTTTAAGTTCAAGATTATTAACATTGACTATTGAAATCACAGGCATTCCCGGGCTTCCCATTTCACCAGCATCAATATATTTTTTTGTAACAATTCCACTTATCGGAGCATAAATCGTTGAATCCTCAAAGGTTTTCTGAGTAATATTAAGATTTGTTTTTGCCTGTGCAAACTGTTGCTGTGAAAGTTCAAGAAGAACCTGTCCGAGTTTATAAGCAGAATCAGCTTTCTGAAAACCAAGTATTTTATCATCAAGAATACTCTGACTGACTGCTTTCTGTTTAAACAATGATTCATGTCTTGTTTTTTCTATCAAAGCATTTTCATATTCTGCTTTCAGTCTTTCAAGAGTAATTTTTTTCTCATCAAGAGATATTTCAGCCAGTTCAACATTCTGTATTGCAATATTTACAGCCTGCTGAAGTTTATAATTTTCACTTTCAAAAAGAAGAGTTTCTGAAGCTTTAACATGCGAGCCTTCTTCAACATGAATTTTTTCAACTATCCCTGGATTTTTAACTGAAACATTCACTGTTTCTTTTGAAAAAACTGTTGCTGGAATATTAATCGAATTAACAAAATTTTTGACTTCCACATTCTCTACTTTTACAGTGACAGGCTTAACTTCAATTTCCTTTTTTTCATTTTGACAACCAGTTGAAAATAGAATTAAACCTGAAAAAATTATTGCTGAAATATAATTTTTCTTCATACTACAATTATTCCTCCTCTTTAATTATGGCTTTATCCGCAAGCTCAAACAGTTTATCTGTAATTTCTTTCTGCTCTTTATCTGTAAACAATCTAGCATTAAAAACATCTGACAACATTAAACCCATAGAAGCCAGGGAAATAATTTTTATCATGACCGGATCCATACCCTTACTGAATTCTTTCATCAAATTACTGTAAATTTCTTTAAAAGGGTCAATAATTTCAGGATTGTAGGATAAAATAGCAATAATTACAGCATGAAAATGCTTTCTTTTTTCAGGTTCATGACACCACATTAAAATATTTGATTTGATTTTATTAGACGGAGTATCTGGGAGTTTTTCAGAAATGTTTTTCATTATTTCAAATTGTTCTTCTATCATATGTGAAATCATTCCCTTGATAAGTTCATCTTTACTTGGGAAATGATAAAGAAGTCCACCTTTGCTTATTCCAGCTTTTTTTGCAACAGCATTAAGAGTCATATTTGAAGCACCATGCTCCATTGTAACTTCTTCAGCAGCATTTAAAATCAGCTGCTTAACACTTATCTCTTTTTTCATTAATCCTCCAGAATTTCTCCAAGCGCCAGTTTAATTCTGAAAACCGCTGTATGATAATCATAAACTGCTTCATAATAATCATTTTTCATCTTAGATAATAAAACTTCATCATCTAACACTGTTACCGAGGTAATCATTCCATTTTCATACTGAGCTTTTGTTATTCTCAAACTTTCCTGTGCCTGTTTTACAGCAATTTCTGCAACTTTTATTTTTTCAAAAGCAGCTTCCATATCATATTTACCGCTTAAAAGCTCTATTCTTATAGCTGAAAGAAGCTGTTCATACTGAATTTTTACAGCTTCAAGTTCAGCTCTTTTTTCATTAACCTGACCACTGACAAGTCCACCATCAAAAAGCTTCCATTCGGTTACAACTGAAACACTCCAGTTGTCTTTTACAGGAGTAATTTTATCCCCTTCAGTTCTTGAACCTGCCACAGCAATTTGAGGAAGATTATCACCTTTTGCAATTCCAACAGCAAGTTCTGAAATTCTTATATACTCTCTGAGTGCGCGTAAGTCGTTTCTTTTATCAACAGCATTTTCAACAGGATTTTCAGGTAAAATGAATTTGTTTTCAGGTGGAGTAATTCTGCTGAGTTTAAAATCATTGTTTAATTTTGTGCCTAAGGCATTTTCAAGAGCAAGTTTTGACTTTAAATATCCTGATTGAGCTGAAATAAGCATCTGTTTTAAAGAGCCGAGTGAAACTTCAGTTCTTAAAACATCATTTTCTAAACCTTTACCTGCATTAACCGCAGCCTGAGCAATTTTTTTATGACTTTCAACCTGTTCAACAGATTCTTTTATAACCGAAATAGCATCTTCAGCTTTTAGAACATTAAAATAAGCTGAAGCAATCTGAAAAACTGCTTTTTCTTTTGTGTTAATTAAATTAGTTCTCGCCATTTTATGCATAGCACGAGCAGTTTTCAATCCAAGTCCGATTTTCCCACCCATATATATAGGTGTAACCATTTCAACAGAGTTTGAATAACCTTTTTCTGAGCCAGTTGCACCAAAATTATCAAATTTTGTATCAATTCTCTTTACAGAAATATCAGGAATATAACCTGAGCGTGCCTGTTCCATTACACCGTCGGCTTTGGCAAGTTCAGCTTCGGCTTTTCTTATGTCATAATTATTTATTAATCCTGTTTTTATAAGTTCATCAAGTGTATAAATATTTTTTTGTTGAGCATAAACATTCTGTGACAATATAGCTATAATTAATAAAACTGCAAAAATCATTGTATTTAATTTTCTTTCAATAATCATTTATCCTCCAAAATTCTAACTTTACTTTAAATAAATTACTGTAAAATACTGTTAATTCTGTTACGAGCCTTAGTCGCTGTTTCTGAATACGGTGAAACTGCAATTGCCTGTTTAAAAAAATTCTCAGCTTGATTTTTATTATCAAGCATTATGTAAACTTCACCCAATCTGTAAAATACATCTTCTTTTTTAATTTCAATAATATTTAAATTATGTAAAACTGAATTCCCAATTAATCCAAAATTTTCAGTAACTTTTCGCAGAATATCAAGTGCCTGCTGAGAATGTTTCAAAGATACAAGAATATCTGAATATATAACCTGAACATAAATATCATCTTTTAAAACAGAATTTAAAAATTTCACTTCATTTTCTGCCTGATTAAATTTTTTCAATTCAATTAAACTTAGAATTTTCAGAAAATGCAGTCTGGGATTATAGATTTTATTAAGAGTAATATCACTTTTAGCTATTGTTTCATTGTATTTTTTCTGATTAAACAAATTCAACCCAAGTCTCAAAGCTGCTTCAGTTCTTATTCTGTTAAAAGCCGGATTCTTATTATCAGATAATATTTCATTGTAAAGAATCCATGCATTTTCTTTGCTTCCAAATTCTTCCTCAAGCAATGCAAGCATCATTTTAAGAGAAAGTTTCTCAGGTTCAATTCCAGTTCCGAGTTTCATATTTCTGATTGCTTCAAAATTATTATTATCCATTAGATTTGTATAAGCAAGAATTATATGAGGAAAAGCTGAGCCTTTTGAAAAATATAATGCTTTATCAAGCTCACTTTTTATCAAATTGAATTTAGTTTTAGGATCAGCTACAGAAACATCTATCCCTTTCATTTTTGTTTGAGGATTAAACCCAATTTCTACCGCTCTATATATAAACATTGCGGAGCGGAAATTTTTTGTATGTCCATTTACTGTGTTAAAATCAGATAAAAGACTACCATCTGCTTTGAAAAAATTTTTCATATCATTAAAAATTGCTGAAAGATTGACAAAAAAATCATCCCCAGTAAGATTATA